>Ga0209345_10006747_pt1 | contig 10341 bp, 11 predicted proteins | sample Cruoilmetagenom7_FD_187294 | JGI IMG/M metagenome (GOLD analysis project Ga0209345, IMG submission 187294) | Oil polluted marine microbial communities from Coal Oil Point, Santa Barbara, California, USA - Sample 7 (SPAdes) (version 2) | ecosystem: Environmental > Aquatic > Marine > Oil seeps ... | reverse complement strand
TACTCGTAAAAAAATTTAATGAAGATGCCCCCACACCAAAATTTAAAGGAGACTGGGAAAAAAGATTAAGTCAATATGGCAAAGGCCTCACGATAATCAGAGCGGATCAATGCCCATACACTGTAAAAAATGTTAATGAGATCTATGAGACTGCAAAGAAAGAATACGGCTTAAAGCCGAAGATAATCAGTCTAAAGAGTAGTGAGGAGGCCCAGAACAGTCCGTGCCCGTTTGGAACCTTCTGTATGGTTTATGATGGAAAAGCTATTTCGCATCATCCGATAAGCAATAAAAGATTTATGAATATTATGGATAAGATTTTGAAATGAGTTTGTTGGTTTTACTACGGCAGGTTTCGATACTTTCCTTTGGAAGATATAAAACCTTTCCGTATCTTTTATCCCACATCCCGCAGTAATCTCCCACACAAAACATTTTGTAGAGGAGATCAAATCATATCTAATCGGGATTTACAAAGAGGGGATCAAACAGGTTATATTATATGGCTCTTACGCGAGAGGTGATGCGACCGAAGATTCCGATGTTGATGTGCTGGTTGTTGTTGAAGGTGGGCTTGAGGGTTTTGAAATGAGTTCAACTCCAATACACCTTCAAAAAATGGTAAACTCAAAACCCTACCACAACATTATTAAACCCCTTTTACCATATATACGATCTGAGAGAAAAAAAAGAGGTTAGGTAACATTATGATCATTACATTCATCAACTTGGAAATCGTGGTTATAGAAGAATAAGGCGTTATCTACGACTTTTTTTTACCTAACGAATGGAGGTATTGTACTATGCAGAATAGTGATACAACGAAATATGTTATTTATGCAAATATAAATGCAGAAGGAGTGGTCGAAAGACCGGACGTCGTCGGAGCGATCTTCGGACAGACTGAAGGTCTTCTCGGTGACGAGCTTGACCTGCGAGATCTTCAGAAGACCGGCAGAGTCGGAAGAATAGAAGTTCACATTGATTCCAAGGGTGGAAGATCACGTGGTTCGATAAATATCCCATCGAGCCTTGACAAGACGGAGACTGCCATACTTGCAGCGGCACTTGAGACGATCGATCGTGTTGGTCCATGTGCGGCAAAGATAGACGTCTCAACGGTCGAGGATGTTCGAGCCGCAAAAAGGAAGCAGATCATCGACCGCGCGAAGCAGATAGTCAAGGACATGTTCGATGAAGGACTTGAATCTCAGGAGATCACGGAAGAGGTTAAGCAGTCGATCAGGGTAGAGGAGATCTCATTCTTCGGAGACAAGAAACTGCCTGCTGGCCCCAACGTTGAAGATTCCGATGCTATTTTGATAGTTGAGGGTAGAGCAGACGTGCTGCAACTGCTTAAGTATGGGATAAAAAACACGGTTGCAGTAGAGGGTACGAACATACCAGACTGTGTGGCTAAGCTCAGCAGGAAGAAGACAGTTACAGTTTTCACTGATGGTGACAGGGGCGGAGATCTTATATTAAAAGAACTCCTCCAGGTTGCGGAGGTCGACTATGTCGCAAGAGCCCCTGATGGGAAGGGTGTTGAAGAGTTGACCCAGAAGGAGATCGTAAAATCACTCCGAAACAAGGTTCCTGTAGAACAGGTGATAGACGTTAAGGAACCCAACAGGAGGCGAACATCACCCAAGAGAAGGGTACTCTCATTTTCCAAGCCCGAAGATGAAGTGGTAAGCGTAAGCGTTCCAAGGGTTGAAGAGAAGGCTAAAAAAGTAGAGGTTAAACCGAAGCAGCAGCCCCGTATGGATTCCGGACTAAAGACCCATGCAAACGAGCTGAACGGGACGATGAGTGCAAGATTACTCGATGGTGACAAGAAGATCCTAGTAGAGGTTGCAGTCCGCGATCTTGCGGATGCACTCAAATCAGCAAGCGGAGTCAAGGATATTGTCTTCGATGGAGTCATAACCCAGCGTATACTCGACATAGCAGCCGAAAAGGGCGTAGAATGTTTGATCGGGGCCAAGATGGGTAACGTCGTCAAGGCGCCAACGTCGGTAAAAGTTTTGACTGTTGGGGAGTTGTAAAAGTATAAGAGGTTAACACATGGCAAAGCCTAAACTTCAGGTGGCTCTGGACCTTGTCGAGATGGATCGGGCGGTCGGTATAGCCAGAGAATCAGTGGACGGAGGGGCTGATTGGATCGAAGTTGGAACGCCACTCATAAAGAGCGAGGGTATGGACGCGGTGAGGATCCTTCGCAAAGAATTTCCAAATAACAAGATACTCGCAGATATGAAGACGATGGACACAGGTGCTATCGAAGTTGAGATGGCTATAAAGGCCGGTGCCGATATTGTTGCCATTTTAGGAGTTTCTGACGATTCGACGATAAAAGATGCCCTGAAAGCAGCGAGAAAATACGGGGCTGAACTAATGGTCGATATCATCAACGTCAAAGATCCTGTGAATAGGTCTAAGGAGATAGAAGTAATTGGTGTTGATTATATCTGCGTTCATGTCGGAATCGATCAACAGATGGTTGGGATGGATACAATAGACCTCCTTGAGAAGATCTCGGATGTTGTTAATGTTCCACTTGCCGCAGGTGGTGGACTGAATGCAGAGAACTCTTCAGTAGCTGTAAGTATGGGTGCGGATATTGTCATCGTAGGTGGCCATATCATTAGGTCTGCAGATGTTACAAAATCGACGAAGGAGATTCGGAAGAGTATAGACAAAGCGGATGTCAAGGAGAGAAAGAGAAAGTCTCTGGAAGAAGAGACGATTGAATTATTCATGGAAGTCTCCACACCAAACATCTCCGATGCCATGCACAGGGAACCTTGCATGAAAGGCATTAGACCACTATTTCCTGGTATAAAAGTCGCTGGTAAAGCTGTAACAGTTCAGACTTTTGAAGGTGATTGGGCGAAGACGGTTGAGGCTATTGATGTCTGTGAAGAGGGGGACATACTCGTTATTTACAATGGGCCTTCGATTGCACCCTGGGGTGAGCTTGCATCACATAGCTCCCAGAACAAGGGTATAGCAGCCCTAGTCATAGATGGGCCTATCCGTGATGTTGAAGACATAATTGAGATGAAATTCCCCGTTTTTTCAACCGGTGTCGTCTCAAATGCCGGAGATCCAAAAGGATTTGGCGAGATCAATGCCGAGATAACATGTGGCGGCGTAAAGGTTAAACCGGGAGATTACATTGTCGGTGATGACAACGGTGTCATGGTCATTCCAAAGGAACAGGGATATGAGATGGCTAGACGGGCCATGGAAGTCAAGAAGAATGAGGACCGTGTCCGTGAAGAGATAAGAAGGGGTAGCACATTATCCCAGGTCGTTGAACTTTACAAATGGGAGAAGAAATAACTTAAAAAATTCGTAAAATAAGACGAGTGAATATGGTGAGTGATGAGATGGATATGAATACTTTTGGTGCTGTAGAAGTCAGATCTAAGAAGATACAGTCTAGCGATCCGATTGTAATAGAAGGGTTTCCAGGAATCGGTCTTATAGGTAACATAGCCGGACAGCACATAATCAACGAGCTTGAAGCCGAATATATAGGAATTATGAATTCAAGATTCTTTCCACCTCTTGCCATCCTCACAAACGGAGAGATATCCTCACCCGTGAAAATATATGAATCAGTTGAGAAGAATATGGTGATACTCATCTCGAATGTCATGTTAGAACCGATTCTTTCATTTGATGTTAGTAAGGCGATAGTTGATTGGGCGCAGAATATCAATGTTAGCGAGATGATATCGATAGCTGGAATAATAACAATGAGCGGGGAACAGAAAGTCTTTGGGGGGGCTACGAATAGTGAACTACTTGACAAAATTAAGGAGTTTACTACCATCTTTGAAGCAGGGACTATCACAGGAATACCGGGATCTGTTATGGTTGAATGTTACGCAAGGGACATACCGGGAATCAGTTTACTTGGCGAGACAAGCAGTCAAAATCCAGATCCAAGAGCTGCCGCCCAGGTAGTAAAAGCGATGAACTCCATATACGGGCTAGATATTAATGTTGAAAAATTGATAAAGGAAGCAGAAGCTATCGAACTTGAACTCCAGAAACTCGCCGAAGAAGTTAAAACAGGTGCCGATGCCCCACCTTTAACGATGAAAGATCTTTCTATGTATGGGTGATCGATATGAGTTACACAGCACTAACTGGTATTTTGGATTCTGTGTTAAGTGACTTGAAAAATCATCGGTTGAAGACGATAGAACTACGAAGTGCCAACAACCTCATCTCAACGCTGAACATCGGTGTAGGCGATATGATATTCCTTACAAAAGAGAGTTCGCAAGACATAACTTGTGGAACTACTGGAATGATCGCCAAGGTTAGCTGGCTTCAGACCACTATGCACCGAATATACCAGGGAACCGAGCAGTTTTATGAAGAGCGCGAGACCATGGTTACGAGAATTCAACTACAGGTGCATGGGTTCGGAAGGATAAGATCAATCAAAGAGATTAGCGTCGGAAAACCAACTGTCGTCGAAGCAGAAGAGTTACTATATTATGAGGCTGGGTAGATAGATGGATAATGTACTCCTTGAAAAAGATGATGCAATTGCGACTATAAAGATAAACCGCCCTGAAGTTTTAAATGCCCTTGACGTCAAAACCTATGAAGAACTCGGTGTAGCAATCGAAGATGTTCGTACGGATAAGGATATCCTGGTTGTTGTAATAACAGGGGTGGGGAGAGCATTCTGTGTTGGGCTTGATCTGAAGAACAACACAAGTATGGTCGGTAAGATGGGTCCATCGGATCTTAGGGCGTTCATACGAAGTATTCAGCATACATTCACCTTTGAGAGGCTCGAAAAACCAGTGATAGCTGCGGTCAATGGTTATGCAATGGGTAACGGTTTTGAGATAGCCCTAGCATGCGATTTTAGGATAGCCTCAGAAGATGCAACCTTTGAGATGACTGAGGTAAAACTTGGAATGATACCAGATCTGGGCGGGACGTACAGGTTACCGAGACTTGTAGGACTTGAGAAGGCAAAAGAACTGATACTCACAGGCGTGCGAATCGATGCAAAAGAGGCTGAAAGGATTGGGCTTGTAAGTAAAGTCGTTCCGGCAGATGGGCTCTATGACGAAGTTGATCGGCTCGCAAAGAAGTTGATTAAAGCGGCACCTATTGCAGTCGGACTGGCTAAAATGGCTATAAATGATGGAATGGGTACAGATTTAAAGTCTGCACTTGAGTATGAAGTTTACTGTCAGAGCCTATGCATGCAGAGTAGGGATATGGTGGAAGCGGTTACCGCGTATTTGAACAAGAGAGAGCCAAATTTTAAGGGTCGCTAGAGGCAGACATAAAAGGATGGTTGAGATTCTCCCACTCATAGATGAGCCGGTTATCACAGTTGAAAACGATATCAAGGTACTTGTTATTGCAGATATCCACATTGGTATTGAAAGAGACCTTGGTAGATCCGGGATAAATATTCCCAGTCAGACGGATAAACTGGTAAATAAGATTCTGACAATTGTGAGATCGCTTAAACCAGAGAAAGTGGTAATTCTAGGAGACCTAAAGCACAACATCCCCTGGACATCATGGCAGGAGGAGGACGAGATACCGCTCTTTCTTGAGAAACTATCGGAAGAAGCAACTATAGATATCGCTATGGGGAATCATGATGGCAATCTGGACCAGTTGATCCCAAGATCACACGATATAACAGTTCACAAGGCTCAGGGCTTCTTGCTGGATGGTGTCGGATATTTTCACGGTCATGCGTGGCCTTCATCAGATCTATTCAGGGCAGACTATATCCTGATGGGGCACAATCACCCGATTGTAAAACTCACTGATTCTCTTGGTTACGTTAAACCGATACAGGTATGGGTAAGGGCAAAGTTAAAAAGTGAAGTGATATCTTCCCATTATAGAGAGATAGAATACAAAGATCCATCACTAGTAATAGTGCCCGCGTTCAATAGATTGTGTGGCGGTGTATCAGTAAATAGTGAGAGCAGGAGTTTGCTTGGTCCTTTATTTACTTCAAACGCTGTTGATATTGATTCAGCTGACATTCACCTCATCGATGGGACTTATATCGGTGATGTGAGGACTGCCCGGTACCAGCTTTAGAAACATTTTTAAGCTTTTGAGAAGATTCATGAAAAAGGGGGAATAGTAGCGATGAAAAGATTGGTATTGTTTGTGATGGCCATGTTGGTTGGGATGTGGATGGTCAGTCCGGCTATGGGCGCCTATACTAGCGATTGTGAGCCATGTCATGCAGGTACGATTGATGTAGCCTCTTATGAGGGATCGGCGCATGCTGCAAATGAGGAGGCATTAGACGGGGGATTTTTTTCATGAGTTCTAGTGCGGCTATATTCGGTTTTTTACTCATAGGTGTCATTTGGACACTTATTATGTATGTGGTATTCAGTAGGAGGTTCAGCTACCGGTCAAGGCTAATACCCATCACTATGATTCTTGCAGTTATACTTTGTGTGGTCGGGTATTTCGCAATCGGTTTCCTTCACGGCATGGAGACTTCCGAGTCATGTGGCAACTGTCATGCGATGGCTCCTTGGTACCATGGGACAGAAGGTAATGAGCTGACCGGGGGTCATGGTAGAGTCAGTTATCTTGAGCCGGGTGAAAATGAGATGATGGCGGCGCATTCTTTACATGAGGGGCACCCAGTAACCTGCTCTAACTGTCATGCTGGCCCAGGAGTTACCGGACTTCTTGGTGGTGTTATTGGTGGAGTACTTGAGAGTATATATGAGATGCTTGGTACGTATGAGATCCCAATTCATGGACATGGTTATCCTGATGAAAAGTGTAATAAGTGCCACGATGAATTGAACGGGCCTTTTGACACATATCATATGTCCCCTGAAAGAGTAAAAGATAGTGGACTGGAGTGCAGAGAGTGTCACAAACCACATGAAATAGGATCTGGACTTGAGGGCTGTAATGAATGTCACGACGACCTACCTGACACTTTACACCATAAGAATGACATGGATTGTGTGAGCTGCCATGAAGGTCATGATGAAGCTATTGATTGTACATCGTGTCATTCTGGAGAAATGATGAAAAGTACATGTTCACAGTGTCATACAAAGGAATCAAGAGCGATTAAAACTCAATTGCATATGGCATTAGAGTGTGATTCATGTCATAAAGGTGAGCATCCTGGAAAGGATACAAAGAGTTGTGTTGATTGTCATCCAGATGCACATTACCAGGCTATGGAGTGCTTGATGTGTCATGATGATCCGCACGCACCGCGTAACTAAAGGGAGATGATTAAAAATGAGTGGTTCATTGATCCAGAACGGAAAGGTAAATAAGTATAGTCTTCTCACTAGACTTGAGCACTGGCTCTTCGCAATAACAATTGTTGGGTTGCTGGTGAATGGATTCATGCCTTTTTTGAATAGGTTCTTCGAAGAGGCGCTTGACATAAAAGGAGGATTCAGGTTCCCTGAGGTCGGTCTTCAATACCACGTACCACTTGGTATTCTATTGATTGTGCTCTGTCTGCTCCATATACTGATACACACAGTGATATTACCTGGTAAGAAGGAGATACTGACGACTCACCCGAAGAAAGATATGAGAAATTCATTCCATGCATTTCTGTATTTCTTCCTTCTCGCTAAGAAACCAGAGAGGGGTAGTGGTGAGAGATATACGGGTAATCAGAAGATCGTTTACCTTGCATTTGTATTCTCCCTAGGGCTTTCGATGTTCAGTGGATACTACATGCACCTCAATGGTATGGGTATGCATGGATTTATGGGGGATCCGATCAAACTGACACATGTCTTCGGATCATTCATGGTCTTCTTGGTGGCCCTCTGGCACTTTGGTATATACGTAAGAAGGCGTGATTGGGCTGCAATAAAAGGTATCTTCTTCACGGGTAAAGTACCGCTCTGGCACGTCCGTAAGAACAACAAGATCTGGTACGACCAGATTATGAGTGAGCAATCCGATGACCACAAGGCCACCCCACTTGCACACACACTCGTAGATGTATCTGGAGGAGCACTTCACCCGGAGGCTGCTGAGATGATGGCAGACGAGATGAAATCAAGAATGAGCGACGAGGAACTCGAATATATTAAGAAGCTTGCATAAGTTCAAGCTTCAACTCTTTTCTTTATTTTTATTTTTGCTTCTTCTATATCATCTTTCTCCCAGATCTGCCTGACTTTTGCTTTACCGAGTGCGCTAGAGACCTTCTGTAACCTACCTCTCACTTCAAGGGTCATATTCTCGTCAGTCTTGGGAATCTGAACCTCTTCTGTCTTTTTGTTCTCAAGATCAATCGGCTTGAGTGCTCTGGATAGATCACTCTTTTCAGAGGGTCCGGTCTTCATCTGAGAGATCGCTTTGCACCACTCGCCATTCCAGGATGCTTCAGAAACAGGGGTATGGTTGATGCAGTCGCGATCAACAGTTATGACATCGTATGCACAGGCATTGTAGCATGCTTTGCAGAAGATACATAACTCATCATTTACACCAATCTTTTCATCTGGTGATGATGGTAAATACCATGCTTTTGCAGGGCATATCTTCACACACGCCTGACAACCCTGGGGATCGCACCTATGTAAGTTCCTCTCCACGATCTCCACACTACCATCCATCGGTTTTTCAAGTTCAACAGCGTCATAGGGGCATATCAGAAGGCATCTTCCGCATTTTATGCATTTATCCTCATCGATATCAATATCCCCTTCTATCTCAAAGCTAACTTCACTGGGATCTTCGCTCTCGACCGTTATTGCATCCTCAGGGCAGATTCGTTCACAGATCTTACAGTAATCACACCTTTTCTCATCCACCCTCAGATCTTTGAATGGGGTAAGATCCTCAGATGTGAACTCGCGTTCTATAGGAATAAACGCTTCGCAGAACTCGGTACAGACACCGCAAAAGTTGCACTTATTCATATCAATATCGATACTTCCTTTCACCCCTTCATTAAAAGGGGCAATATCCTCCTTCTTTGGCACCTTAAGATTCAATTTAATTGCTTCTTGCGGGCAGACCTTCTCGCATAAGACACACGGTAGACAATCTTCACTTACAGAAATTTTGGAATCAAGATGGGGATAATCTTCAAGATTTAAGATATTCTCACCGTCGAAGTACATCTCCATCGCGCCAACCGGGCAGAATGCAGCACACATACCACAAAACGAACAGGAGTCAGGATCTATCATCACAGGAGGGGCATCCATTCCAGTTGCTATCTCAGGTATCGGGCCAAGCTCAAGTGCAGCAGAGGGGCATATGTCAACACATATCCCGCAGCCGACACATCTCTTGTAATCATAAATATGTTTCTTGCATCTGTCACCTGATTTTTGATTATAGATGAATTTTGAACCTTCAAAATCCGATTCGACTGATATGTCCATACGGATATACAATCATCTTCCGAGGTATTTAAGTCTTTCAAATAGGAGGTGAGGTACTACCAGTCAATTTATACCCTCTCCGCTCTCGTACATGTTCCAGAAGTTATTCTCTGCCCATGAGATGAATTTCTTATCGTTTCCGAGTATCGCATAGTCCCAATCAAGTGACCCCCTTTTATCCTGAAAGATAACACCTGCCTCTTTATCATCCATCACCAGAACACCCATGTATATATTTTCTATCTGCGTCATCAGTACCTCAAGATTTGGTGGGACGTCCCTGCCAGAGTATTTACTCACAATATCCGACACAACGGGGCTGATAAGTAGGGTTATCTCCACTCCATTCTCGAAGATTCCCTTATTCATGATCTCTTCCATCATCGGTATCTGGTTTGCAGCGAATAAAATCTTTTTTTTGGCATGTAAAGCCATCTTGTTAAATTTCATCAATACGTTAGGTGCAGAGCTTATCAGTTCAGTCCCTCTGAGAGATCTGATATCCCTTAAGATCTCCAGAGGAACCCCCTCTATATCATGTTCCTCCCACACATCTTTATACTTCCCCACCACTTCGATTCCGTCGAGTGAATTTACAAATATCTTGCCACTTGTAGAGAGGGAGAAGTACTTACTTTCTTTTCTTATGAGATCCTCTTCAAGCAGCCTATGAAGGTGCTTGTGCACATATGTCTCGGCGTATCCCATCTGCTTTGCAATCTCTTTTGCAGCTTTGGACTCCCCCTCAAGCATCTTCAATATCTCTATTCTTGACCGGTGGCCGGATGCTTTGAATAACCGGGAAGTTACTTCTGAGAGATCAGGCATCATACCTACATTAATGTTAGTGTAACTTATACTTTCCTAATGATTAATTCTTACAGTTATGGAAATGTTCCCGAAAGTGGAAATTTTGAAATAA
>Ga0209345_10006746_pt1 | contig 10344 bp, 11 predicted proteins | sample Cruoilmetagenom7_FD_187294 | JGI IMG/M metagenome (GOLD analysis project Ga0209345, IMG submission 187294) | Oil polluted marine microbial communities from Coal Oil Point, Santa Barbara, California, USA - Sample 7 (SPAdes) (version 2) | ecosystem: Environmental > Aquatic > Marine > Oil seeps ... | reverse complement strand
CCATTCTTACTGCTACACCATTTCTCACTTGTTCTAGAACTTTTGAACGAGGATCTTCTAACATCTCATCACTTATATCGATATTCCTATTCACTGGTCCTGGATGCATAAGTAAGATATCTCTACTACCCATCATTTTTTTTGTGATACAATATTTTTTGCTATATTTTTTTGTATTCTCCTCTAATTCATTATCAGAGAGAGTAAAAGTGTGTCTTTCATGCTGTACCCGTAAACTCATTATAATATCAAGTTTATCTATCACTTTATTGATATTTTTTACTGTTTTGTATTGTGATATTACTCTAAACTCTTTAGGTGTTACAAGAATTGGTTTTAAACCAAATCTAGGTAATAATTCAAGATTTGAAGATGCAACTCGTGAATTAAATACATCACCCACTATTGCTATATTTTTATCTTTTACATCATAATTAAAATGTTCCATTATTGTAAAGAGGTCTAAGAGAGCTTGAGTAGGATGAGCATTTTTACCATCCCCTGCATTAAGGATTGGACAATCTACATAACTTTTTAAACTATTTGGTAAACCACACTCACTATGTCTTATAATTATAGCATCTGGTTTCATAGCATTTAGGTTTGCTACTGTATCCTCGACAGTTTCCCCTTTTTTTGTTGAGCTTGTTTGAACTTCAAGGTTTACTACATCTGCACCAAGTCTTTTTGCTGCTATTTCAAAACTACTTCTTGTTCTTGTTGAGTTTTCAAAAAAGAGTGTAACTATTAGTTTCCCCTCTAAAAGTTTATTTGAACTAAGATCTAAAAAAAGTTTTGCATCATTGAAAAGTTTAAGAATTTCATCATTTGAGAAGTCACTAGTTGTTATTAAATGTTTCATATATTGTCCCTAAATTTATTTTTGATTATAACATAATTTTCTATATTTTTTTAATCTTTTCTAGCCACTCATCTAATGTTTTTTCATAACCAATTTTTTTAGTTTCATAAAATTTTAAATTTTTTTCTAGATATTTTTGTTTTACGAAACCTCCAAAATCATGTGGGTATTTATACCCTATATGACTATCTTGTAGATGTTTTGGTATCTCTAATAGTTGTTCGGTTTTTACAAACTCAAGAGCACTATTAATTGCATTATAAGCACTATTTGATTTTGGTGATGATGCTAGATATATTACACATTGAGAGAGTATGATTCTAGATTCTGGATACCCTATTTTTGAAGTTGTAAGATAAGTACTAGAAGCTAGATTAAGTGCATTTGGGTTTGCATTACCAATATCTTCACTCGCAAGTATCACTAATCTTCTACAGATAAATTCAACACTCTCTCCACCATCAATAAGTCGAGCAAGATAATATAATGCTGCATCAACATCACTGCCTCGTATAGATTTTATCATAGCACTTATAATATCATAGTGGCTTTGGGAACTACTAACCCCATCACCCATAGATGTTTCTCTTAGCTCTTTTAAAAGCTCCATAGTTATCTCTTTATCTACTTTAGATGCAAAATCAATTAAGTTTAATAAAGCTCTACCATCTCCACTACTTGAAACTATAAGGTATTCTATTGCTTCTTGATTAATAGTGATATTAAGTTCTTTTATGGCTTTGTTTGTTAGGTTTTCTAATTCTTTATAACTAAGAGGTTTGAATTCATATAAAAACCCTCTTGAGCGAATACCATTTGTTAAAGTGAAAAATGGATTTTCTGTGCTAGCTCCTATAATTATTGCATCATAGTTTTCCATAACTGGTAAGAGTACTTCTTGTTGTGTTTTTGTCAACCTGTGAACTTCATCGATAAAAATAAGAGGTTTTAATAAACCATTTTCATATCTTTTAAATATAGTTCTTAAGTCATCAATTTTGAGACTTGTTGCATTCATATTGTAAAAATCATAGCCACTATTTTTTGCTATGATTTTTGCTAAAGATGTTTTTCCAGTTCCTGGTTTTCCATAAAAAAAGAGATGAGGGATCTCTTTTTTTTCTATGAGTTTATAAAGAGCTTTATTGTTACCTATAATGTGAGATTGTCCTACAAACTCTTCTAGACTACTTGGTCTTAATAGATTTGCTAGGTTAGTACTCATCTTCGTAAAAATCTTCGTTAGAGTTTTTTCTATTTAGTTTTGTTTGCTCTTTCATAAAGTGTCGTAAGTTTTCATATTCATCACTTTCAAGATATCTTACTTTCCCTGAAGGGAGATTATTTAGATTTATTCCACCAAAACTTACCCGTTTTAAATCTACTACTTTTGATCCAAAGTGTGCAAAGAATCTTCTAAGCTCTCTATTTTTCCCCTCAGATATTGCAACTTTTAGTTTTGAGAATTTAGGTGTATTCGTTTGTACCTGGTATCCTAAAAATTTTGAAAACTCCATACTAATTGTTTTTGTTTTATCCCAAGCGCCAGCTGTCGCATCATCAAGAGTTATACCATTTTCCATTGCACTAATCATTGAAGCTGTTACTTCACCTTCAATTTTAAGTTTATAAACTCTCTCAAGATTTGAGTTCATGAGAGATGTTGCTATTTTTGGATCATCTGTAAGTAAAAGCATCCCCTCACTAGCAAAGTCAAGTCGCCCTACTGGTATAAAATGATTGAATTTTTTTGGAATTGTATCATAGATTATTTTACGACCTTGAGGGTCTTTTTTTGATACTATTTCACCTTTTAGTTTATTATAAACTATTACAGTTGATGCTCTTTTATAATCAACTTTTACAGTTCTTCCATTAACTTTTACAATAGTTTTATCATTTACTTTTGTAGATAAGTCACTAATAACTTTTCCATCAATTGAAACTTTTCCAGTTTTAATTAGTTCATCAGCTTCTCTTCTACTGAATCTACTATTGTGTGATATAAACTTATTTAGTCTTGTTTTGTGTTCGTCATTGTCATTATTTCCCATGATTATTTCCTTAATTTTAAATTTAATGATTGTTCCACATAGAACAATCATTAAATTTAAAAGGTGAATTCACCTTTTAAATTGGATTATTGTACAAAAATTGTAGGTACTATCATTGGATATTTTCTATATTTTCTTATACAATGTTTTCTTACAACTTTTCTAAGTTCCTCTTCTACTGCTCTCGTATTTTGTAAAATTCCCTCTTTAATATGTTCTAAGAAGTGTTCTAAGATATCTTCAATCTCTTTAGAAAAATGTTTTTCTTGTTTTGAATCAACCATACCAAATGAACTCACTCTTGCAGGACCTACAACTTTTCTATCACTTTCTGTTATTTGTGCCACAATCATAATAACACCCTCGTTTGCCATAGTTTGTCTATCAATAACAACATCATCACCAATTTTTCTATTTCTTTGGTTATCAATATATGTTTTTCCAGTTTTAACAGTTTTTACTTTTTTAAGAAATTTAGGAGATATTTCAACCTGTTCTCCATCACTTAAAATATAAGTGTTTCTCTCTAATACTCCACACTCTATACCTGTTTGAATATGTCTTACTACATGGTTGTATTCACCATGAATTGGTAAGAAAAACTTCGGCTTTAGAAGTCTAAGCATAAGTTTTTGTTCCTCTTGTGCAGCATGTCCAGATACATGAATATCAGTATAGTTTTGATATGCAACATGTGCCCCTGCTTTTTGTATTTGATTGATTATCTCAGATACACTTGCTTCATTTCCAGGAATTGCTTTAGCTGATAATACTACAGTATCCTCAGGTTTAATCTTGATATGTCTATGCTCATGAATTGACATTCTAAATAAAGCACTCATAGGCTCACCTTGGCTTCCTGTTGTAATGATAAGTACCTCTTTATCAAGATATTTATTTACCTCATGAGCATCTATAAACTTATCTTTTGGAAATTTTAAATATCCTAATGTAAGTGCAATATCAAGGTTCTTTTCCATACTTCTACCAATTACACAAACTTTTCTTCCATAATCAAGTCCACATTGAATAGCTTGTGCCACACGGTGAAGATTTGATGAGAATGTAGACATAATAATTCTACCTTTTGCTTGTGAAAATATTCTTTCAAATGTAGGTCCTACAGTTTTTTCTGTTTTTGTAAACCCTGGTGAGTGAGAGTTTGTACTATCACTTAGTAGTGCTAATACACCCTTTTCACCATAGTAAGCTAGTCTATGTATATCTGCTGGATATCCATCTACTGGTGTGTGATCTATTTTAAAATCCCCTGTATGTATAATAGTACCAGCCTCAGTTGTGATAGCTAAAGATGAACTATCAATAATTGAGTGAGTCATATGCATCCATTCAACTTCAAATTCCCCTATTTTAATAGGTTTTCTTTTTTGAACAGCTCTAAAGTAACTTCTATGTTGTTTCATTTTATGCTCATCAAATTTTGCACCAATAGATTCTAAAGGAAGTGATGTTCCATAGATTGGAACTTGTAACTCTTTAAAAATATATGGCATAGCACCAATATGATCTTCATGAGAGTGAGTGATACAAATAGCTGCAATTTTACTTCTTATTTGTCTTATATATGTAAAATCTGGGATAAGAATATCAACACCATGCATAGAATCATCGGGGAAACTCATCCCAACATCTATAATAATTGCACTTTTATCAGTTTCAACTACCATCATATTTCCACCAATCTCACCTAGTCCACCAAGTGGAGTAACTTTGATACTAGCTTCTGTTTTTAGATTAAGTTTATTGTGTGGGTTTAATCTCTCTTTTTGTATTCTTTCATTTGTTTCAAATGCTTTTTTTAAATCATTTGTCCATCCATTACCACTAACAGGTGGCTTTTTCTTTTGAGGTACAGTTTTACCTTTTTGTCCTCTTTCTTGAGGCGTGTTACTGTTTTGTTTTTGTTCTGTTTCAGTATTTTGTTGTTTTGTCTCTTTTACTGGTTTGCTATTTGTTTCTTGTGGAGTATTATTAATAGCTGATTGTAATGTTTCAGTTGTTTGTGTAACTTTCGTTTCTTCCATTTTGTTTTACCTTTGTATAAATATGGCTATACAAAGATGCATCAACTTCATGAGGTCTTGCAGACTCTTTTATATTAAGTTCATCAAAAATAGAGTTAATCATCGCTTTGTTATAAGCAGTTGATAAGTTTTTACTCAATTTTTTTCTTGGTTGGGAAAAACACACTTTTAAAAATTTGTTAAAGTCAAAATCAAGTTCTTTATCCATATCTTTTTGAATATAGATAACACTTGAATCCACCTTTGGAGGTGGATCAAAACTTTCAGGTGGAACAACTATTAGTGTTCGTGCCTGTTTTGAGATTAACTGTGTTATTACGCTCAGGCTAGAGTATTCTTTATCTCCACACTGTGCTGTAAATTTGTCCGCAACTTCTTTTTGTATCATAACGATAATGTTCTCACAATTATTATCGTTAAATGAATTTAATATAATGTTCGTAGCTATATAATATGGTAGGTTTGCTATTAAGTCATATCTACTATTATATAATGATGAGTTTTCATTCCATTTTTCTAAAACATCACCTAAAATGATCTTTAATTTATTGGATTTCAACTCATCAGAAAACTCGGTTTGCAATATAGAGTATAAGTCTCTATCAACCTCATAGGCTGTTACATCTTTGCACTTGACAAGTTTCTTTGTCAAATCACCTAATCCAGGCCCGATTTCTACAATATGATTATTGTTATGGGGCATCGATTGGATGATTTTAATTAATACTGACTCATCTTTTAAAAAATTTTGTCCAAATTTCTTTTTTGCTTTAATGTTATTCATAATATTAAATAGAGTTTAGCAAAAAAATACTTACAAAAAGGTAATAAATAATTTTATTATACTTATTTTTGTAACTACGAGATATTTAGTTATATCTATATGTTTGTATTCATTTGATATAATGTCAAATATTAATAAGCAATTATAGGAAAATAGATGAGTTATTTCGCAAAAAGAATTATACCATGTTTAGATGTTGATAATGGTAGAGTTGTAAAAGGTATAAACTTTGTAGGTCTTAGAGATGCTGGTGATCCAGTGGAAGTAGCAAAGAGATACAATCAAGAGGGTGCTGATGAGATTACTTTTCTTGATATTGGTGCAAGTCACGAGGGTAGAGATACAATAGTAGATGTTGTAAAAAAAGTTGCTCAAGAGGTTTTTATCCCACTTACAGTAGGCGGAGGTATTAGAAAACTTGAAGATATTTATAATCTTTTAAATGTAGGATGTGATAAAGTTAGTATCAACAGTAGTGCTGTTACAAATCCAGATTTTATTAATCAAGGTGCAAAAAGATTTGGTAGTCAATGTATCGTTGTAGCAATTGATGTTAAAAAAGTAGCTGATGGTAGTTATCATGTATTTGTAAAAGGTGGTAGAGAAGATACAGGAATCGATGCATTACAGTGGGCGAAAGAGGTATATAATAGAGGAGCAGGGGAGATACTTTTAACCTCTATGGATGCAGATGGCACTAAAGCAGGATTTGAAACTAATATTACTGGACAGATAAGTAGAGCAGTTGAGATTCCTGTTATTGCTTCAGGAGGTGCTGGGACTATGGAACATATTAAAGAAGCTTTTTTATGTGGTGCTGAGGCTGCGCTTGCTGCATCTATATTCCATTTTAAGGAGATAGATATAATGGATTTAAAAAGATATCTCTCTGCTAACAATATACCAGTAAGGATATAGAGTTGATAGTATGTGCGGGAAACAATGAAACATTTCCATTTGCTACACCTATAGGGGTTGGTCTTATAGATAGTGCTATAAATTTGACTCGATTATGTTTATTTGATAAGCCTGAATATATCTTATTTGTAGGGAGTGCGGGTAGCTATGGAGAGTACGACATCTTTGATATCATAGAGAGCTCAAATGCTTCAAATATAGAGCTCTCTTTCTTTGAAGATAATTCATATACACCTATAGATAATATGGTTAAATGTGAGGATACAAAGCTTCCAAGTAAGACAATAGTTAATTCTTCAAATTATATCTCTACAAATAGTGAAATAACAAAAGAATTTTTACAATATGGGATAGGAATTGAAAATATGGAGTTCTATTCTGTAGTAAAAGTTGCCAAAGAATTTGAGATAAATGTGAAGGGAATTTTTGTAGTGACAAACTACACAAATAAAGAGGCACATAAAGACTTTATATCAAATCATAATAAAGCAATGGATAATTTGGTAAAGTATTTAGAAGAAAAAAATATCATCATAAAAAACTAGTTGTTCCACATAGAACAATTTTTAATAAAGGAAAAATTATAAAAACAATATATGATTATTCACTAAAAGAGTTACAAGAAAAAATAAAACCATCATTTAGGGCAAGACAGATATATAATTGGGTATATAAAAATTATGCTACAACTTATGATGAGATGAAAAATATTCCAAACAATCTCAAAATTGAACTAGAAGAAAAATATCCTATAGATGTTGCAAAAATAGTACGAATAGAAGAAAGTTCTGATGGAACTAAAAAATATCTATTTGAATTTAAAGATGGAAAAACAGCTGAAGCAGTACTACTTTTAATGAAAGATAAGCAAAAAGATGAAGATGGAAATATAACAAAAAGTGAAAAATATACTTTTTGTATCTCAAGTCAAGTTGGTTGTAAAGTAGGGTGTAGTTTTTGTTTAACAGCACGAGGGGGATTTGTAAGAGACTTAAGTGCAGGGGAGATTATAGCACAAATAGTTTACTTGAAAAAACAAAATAATATAGCTCAAAACAAAGCTGTAAATATTGTTTACATGGGGATGGGTGAACCATTAGATAACTTTGATAATCTTACAGATGCAATTAAAATTATCTCAGATTTAGATGGTTTGGCTATAAGTACAAGAAGACAAACGATTTCTACAAGTGGTATTAGTACTAAAATAGAGAAGCTAGGAAAAATGGATCTGGGAGTGCAATTAGCTATATCACTTCACGCTGTTGATGATGAGTTAAGAACAGAGCTTATCCCTATGAATAAAGCTTATAATATAAACTCTATTATAGAAGCAGTAAAAAAATTTCCAATAGATACAAGAAAAAAAGTTATGTTTGAATATCTTGTAATTAAAGATAAAAATGACGATATAAAATCTGCAGATAAATTGGTAAAACTTTTAAACGGTATTGATGCAAAAGTTAATTTAATTTTCTTTAATCCATTTGAGGGTTCAAGTTATGAAAGACCATCAAAAAATGCAATGATTAAATTTCAAGAGTATCTCTTGAGTAAAGGATTACTTTGTACAATACGGGAGTCAAAAGGGATAGATATTAGTGCTGCATGTGGGCAATTAAAAGAAAAAGTTGCTGAAGAAAAATAAAGCCATAGAGGCATTAAAAATAAAGGAATTAATATGGGAACACTCGATTTAGTAATGGTAGGCTTTTTATTTGTAGTATTGATAGGTGGAATGGTAGGTTTTTTTATCTACAATAATAAAGAGGAGTAATCAAATATAGATGATGACAAAAAAGTATTATGAAAATAAGATAATAGTGATTCTTATACAAGTAATAACTATCGGGTTAATATCTTTTAGTAATTTAGAGTTAGTATTAAAATTGATGCTTCTATTTGCCTATGTGATGCTCTTTATACAAAAAAAATGGCATAAACATCTTTTAATAATGCTTGTAATGATAAGTATACTATTTAGCTCTACATATATCTATATATGAAGTTAAAATATGGTAATATAAAAAGATAATATATGAATATAGGTAATAAAATGGATATAAAAAATATAGCAAAAGATGTATTTGAAATAGAAGCAAAAGAGATAGCAAAACTATCAAATCTTTTAACAAGTGATTTTGAAGATGCAATAAATGCAGTATTGAATACAAATGGAAAATTTATAATATCAGGAATGGGTAAATCAGGAATTATTGGAAAAAAAATAGCTGCAACTCTTGCTAGTACAGGGACTCCAAGTTTCTTTTTGCATCCAGGGGAAGCATATCATGGAGATCTTGGTATGATAGAAAAGGACGATATCGTATTACTTATCTCTAATTCTGGTGAAACAGATGAAGTATTAAAGCTAATCCCTTTTTTGAAAAATCAAGAAAATATTACAATATCAATGAGTGGAAATCCAAGCTCTACATTAGCACAAAATACAAACTATCATCTTAATGTTGCAGTTGAACATGAAGCGTGTCCTTTACAATTAGCACCCACAAGCTCTACAACGGCAACTCTTGTAATGGGAGATGCAATTGCAGTTGCACTAATGAAACTCAGAGACTTTAAAGATGAGAATTTTGCTAAATTTCACCCAGGGGGTAGTTTAGGGAGACGACTATTAACTAAAATAGAAAATGTGATGAAAAAAGATAATCTTCCTATTATTACAAAAGATGCAAATGTAAAAGAGATTATTCATAAAATAACTGATGGTAAATGTGGATTAGTTGTAATACTAGAGGATGATAAAATAAATGGTATTATAACTGATGGTGATATTAGACGAGTTATGGAGAGCCAAGAGGAAAAGTTTTTTAATTTAAATGCAAAAGATATTATGAGTCACTCTCCAAAACAGATAAATAAAGATGAAAAACTAGTAACTGCAAGTGAGATAATGGGTAATTTTAAAATCAATTCATTACTAGTAGTTAACAGTGAAGATAAATTAGTTGGAATTGTACAAATGTATGATTTAGGTTTATAAGAGGATATATACAGATGATTTTAATGATTGATAATTATGATAGTTTTACATACAATATTGTTCAATATTGCTTAGAACTTGGTGCAGATTTAAAAGTAATTAGAAATGATGAGTTAACAATTGAAGAGATAAAAGAGTTACATCCTCAAAAAATAATACTCTCACCTGGTCCTGCAACTCCAGATGATGCTGGTATAACCTTAGATGTGATCAAAACTTTTGGTGATACTATACCAATACTTGGTATTTGTCTTGGGCATCAAAGCATAGCACAAGCATTTGGTGGTGAAGTTATAAAAGCTCCTAAAATGATGCATGGGAAAACATCACAAATAGAGGTAATAGAGGATGATTTATTATTTAAAAATCTTCCAAAAATTATTACCCAAACAAGATACCATTCACTTACAGTAAATAAAGAGAATCTTCCTAGGAATATTATAGTAACATCAAAATCTTTGGATGATCAAGAGATAATGTCTTTAAAAATAAAAGATAAAGATATCTATGGCGTACAGTTTCATCCAGAGTCTGTTATGAGTGAATATGGACATGAGATGTTGGATAACTTTCTAAAACTATAAAGGGTAGTTGTGAATTTAAATAGGTACAACGGAGTTTTCTTATCACTACTATTTTTTCATACAGCAGTTTTATTGTACCTAACAAATGAGTTT
>Ga0209345_10006744_pt1 | contig 10344 bp, 3 predicted proteins | sample Cruoilmetagenom7_FD_187294 | JGI IMG/M metagenome (GOLD analysis project Ga0209345, IMG submission 187294) | Oil polluted marine microbial communities from Coal Oil Point, Santa Barbara, California, USA - Sample 7 (SPAdes) (version 2) | ecosystem: Environmental > Aquatic > Marine > Oil seeps ... | reverse complement strand
ATAAAAACCATTCAAAAAAACAATGGTGAACGAGGAGCAAATAGGTATATTATTAGCAATAATCAAACCGCAGTAAATGTGATGGAAACCTTTGCTATGTTTAATTTATGTGGTTTTAATCATAAAATAACTGCTGATATTATTCCGCTTTTTGAAACTGTTAATGATTTAATAAATGCAGCTAGTGTTATGGAAAAACTATACACTAATGAAGCTTATTTAAATCACTTAAAAAGTAGAAATAATAAACAAACTATTATGCTTGGTTTTTCTGATGGTACTAAAGATGGTGGTTATTTAATGGCGAACTGGTCTATTTTTAAAGCAAAAGAAACTTTAACTGAAATTTCAAGAAAACATCATATAAAAGTCATCTTTTTTGATGGTCGTGGTGGACCACCAGCACGTGGCGGTGGAAAAACACACCAATTTTATGCTTCACAAGGTCCAACAATTGAAGATGAAGAAATACAATTAACGGTACAAGGACAAACAATTAGTTCAAATTTTGGTACACTTGAATCTGCTCAATACAATATTGAACAATTATTAAGCGCAGGTATTTCAAATGAATTGTTTAGCAGTGCTAATAATATGATGACCAAAAGTGAAGTTGAAATAATGAATGATTTGGCTGAAACTAGTTATAAATCTTATGTTGATTTTAAAAATCACCCTAAATTTATGCCTTATTTAGAGCGTATGAGCACATTAAAATATTATGGGAAAACAAATATTGGAAGCCGACCATCAAAACGTTCAAAATCAGCAGCGTTAAATTTTGCCGATTTACGTGCAATTCCATTTGTTGGTTCTTGGAGTCAATTAAAACAAAATGTTCCTGGTTTTTATGGAGTAGGTTCGGCTTTAAAAAAATATGAAGATGCTGGTGAGTTTGAAAAAGTAAAAGATTTGTATAACAATTCCGATTTCTTTAAAACACTAATTGGCAACAGTATGATGGCACTTTCAAAATCGTTCTTTGCATTGACTGAATATATGGCGGAAGATGAAGAATTTGGAGAATTTTGGAAATTAATTTTTAAAGAATATGAAACTTCAAAAAGATTAATTTTAAAATTATCTGATTACGATAAATTAATGCAAAGTAACAAAGTAGGAAAAGCCTCTATTGATATTCGTGAGGATATTGTTTTACCTTTACTAACTATTCAGCAATTTGCTTTACGTAAAATTCAAGAAATACAAAAAAGTGAAAAACCTAATACAGAGTTATTGAAAATCTATGAAAAAATGGTAACTAGATCATTATTTGGAAATATTAACGCAAGTAGAAACTCAGCTTAACTATGAATGCAAATCAATTAAATGAAAGTGAATACAATCCATATTATAGATTCTATATTGAAGGACTTGGAAATGTAGCATTAATTGAAGTTTTAAATTCTTCTTTTGATGAATTTTCAACAACTATCAAAAAATTATCTGAAGAACAATTAGTATATCGCTATGAAGAGGAAAAGTGGACAATTAAAGAAATAATTCAGCATTTAATTGATACAGAACGTGTTATGAGTTATAGAGCATTGCGATTTTCCAGAAATGACACAACAGAATTACAAGGTTTTGACGAAAACTTATATGTAGATAATTGTAATGCAAATGATAGAAATATTAAAGATATTCTTGATGAATATAACCACTTAAGAAAAGCTAGCATTTCATTATTTAAAAGTTTATCTGATGAAACTCTAAAAGTAACTGGCATAGCTAACGGAAGTGAAATGAGTGTTAGAGCATTAGGTTTTATAATTGCTGGCCATCAATTGCATCATTTAAAAGTAATTAAGGAACGGTATCTTTAAAACAATGTTTATTAAAAACCCCATAAAATTTAATTTTACGGGGTTCTTATTTTTAAATTTAATTTCTATCCTTATTCCACTAATTCAAATTCTCCTTGAGCAGTAAAATAAATGTTACTGGAATAACCACTTTCAACTATTTGAGCTGTGTTTAAACCATCAATAAGAGTTACAGGATTTAATTGAGTACCTTCTTTTAAAAAAGTCATAGTTTTTAAAAATCCATTTACTGTATAATCTACACTAATCACCTTATATTTACCCGAACCTTGTGAGGTAGTTTTAATTCTTACTGCATATTTTCCATTAGGGTTAATACATTCATTTATAGGTATTTCTGTTCCGTCTTGATGAACAAAAGATATGTTAGCAGGTGAAATAGTTTTAAAATCTTCGTCTTTAGAACAGCTTACAAAAACTACTAAAAACACTAAAAAAAAGGTATATACTTTAAGTTTCATAATTATTCTTTTAAATTAATCTCAATTTCTTTAACATTACCCCCAACTTTAACTTTATAGGTTCCTACTTCTAAATTTGTAAAAACCGCCTGTCCGTTAGTAATTGTTTGCGTAGCATATGTAGTATTTTCTTTTGATAAAACAACTTCGTAAGAATTTTCAGTATATAATACTTTAATAGCTCCTCCTTCATAACAAACAGCTTCTTTTTTATAATACGTTGCAACACCTTCACTTAAATTAACAACTACTTCCCATTGTTTTAAAACTGATTGATCTTCGGACAGTACTTGAAATTGAACAGGATTACTAAAATCAATAGAATTATTTCCAGAAGCTTGATTTTCAGTTCCTAAATATAGTTTTGCACCTGAACTTAATGTATAAACAGCATTTAAATTGGTTACATTTACACTATTATTTAAATCAATTCTGATTTGACTTCCCGTAAATGATATATCATTTAAATCAATACCATTAAAATTAAAATCTGTTATTTCAGCATCATTGTTTAATGCTGGATTTGCTAAACTAAAAGCTTGAAACAAGTTTCCATAATGTTCGTTAATTTCAAAATTTATTGTTTTTGCAACATCTTTAACTTCATCATTTTCAGAATCATATATTTTAAAATTTAATGCTTCATTATTTTCATTTGAAAAAACTGTTAAATATGCATAATAACTATCTTCACTAGCTATATACGTTAAATTAGTTACACCTCTGCATTCACCATTTACAAAAGCTGCTACTTTATCGTTGACATTTGATAAATTAGTTCCATTCACATTCACAAATGCTACAAATGACATCGTATACTGAAAATTATTCTCATTTACTGACCAACTTGGTGATTGGCTATATGCATTTATTACTATAAAAAACAGTACTAGCGTACTATATATATAATTTTTCATATTTAGAATTATTAGTTTAAGAGTAGCACTTAGAACATTTCTAATGAAACATTTTAAGTGCTACAAATTTTAATACTACTTTTTAACTACTTTACTTATTGAAGTACCTTCTTTCATTTTTACTTGTAATAAGTAGGTTCCGGTTGCTACTTTAGGTGAAATTGTTAATTGATTAATTCCCTTAACAACTTCAAATTTTTCACTAAGTAACAATTGACTTGTTAAACTATAAAGTTTAATAGTTACTACCTGACTTTCTGAAACATCAACTTTTACAGTTAAATTATTTTCAAACGGATTTGGAAATATGTTTATATTATTTGATAACACTTCTAAAACTAATGGTTTAGCGATGGTTCCTAGTACACTATTAACTTTAAAATTAATTATCTTTGTTGTTGCTTTTTTATTTCTTCCATCACTAACATAAAAAACCAATTCCTCAGGAGAATCTCCATAAATAGTTATAAAACTTAACGATTTATTATTAATCTCTTGATTGTTCGCCTTTCCTTTTAAGACACCTTTTGCATCATACACAAATAATTCATTATAGTCTTTTGGCAATGAAACAACAGCATTCATATTGTCTGAATAGCTCTTAAATTCATTCGAAATTTTAGCTTGACTTTTATTTGCAACAATATCACTAGGCTTTCCTCTTTCTTGTTTCCCCAAATAACTAGGATAAGTAAAGGTTTGACTTTTACTAGATTTTATCATATATCCTTTACCTGTTTCCAAATAATTTAAGGTTCCGTTCCAACCATTAATTGGATCATAAATTGCAAATAAATTTTGAGATTTAATGACATCTCCATCAACAGCATCAAAATAAGCCAATGCTTCATTTGTAGGCTGATTCCCAAGTAATGGATATGGCAACCAATTCCAATTTTCTAATATTGAGAAACTCCAACTTGAAATATCTACAGGAATACCCCTACTATTTAATGACTGCTCAAAATTAAAATTGACTTTATACATTTTAGAAGTTGATAAACCTCCATTTGCACTTATTGAACCCGACCAAGTGCTACTTACTGAATTAGATTCGTCTTTGTAATATGTTTCTAATTGAGCTGGTGAATGACTTAATATCCTATCATTTGTATTTAAGTTCATATCTTTAGTAAGTTCATTTAAGTCTGAGAATTTAGAATCGTTGACATTTAAAGAAACCCAAGTCCAACCTTGATTTAAATCAATAGTTTGCACCAATACATCTGAATTTTCAAAAATTACAGGGCTGGTTAAACTTCCCATCACTTCATTTTCTTTAAAAATGGTACTTGTATTAGTATCAATTGTTGCTTCTAGTATTTTACCTTGAGAAGCATCCCAAATACTAAATTCAATTTCTTCTCCATACACATTATTGCTATAAATTGTTAAGTATGCGTAATATTCCTGAAAAGATTCTAGGTAAATTAAATTTACTACACCTCTCACTTCTCCATTATAAAATGCAACTATCTTATCATAAGAATCTTCAGAAAATTTACTGTCAACTTTAATTCTACCAACAATATTCATACTGTAATCAAATTCAGTTGGGTCTACTTCCCAATCAGGCTCTTGAGCTAATACTCTTACTTTAACTTGTAACTTTTCATCATACCCAAAATCGGTTTGCAAATATAAATTTTCCAAATACTCACCTGGAGTTAATTCTTGATCTATTGTAGCTGTAATTATAACCCTACTATCTGGTGCAATGGTACCAGTTGTACTACTTAGGTTTAACCAACTTGGTATATTATTTATAGAGTATGGTTGCCCATTACCTCCTTTATTTAATAAGGTAATTTCAAATGATTTTTCTTCACCGCTATTTTTTACAATATCAACTATTTCATTATATCCGTCTACAAACCAACTTACTTCATTTCGTTTTACATAGGCCGTCCAAGTTATTGGAGATTGTTGTCTATTATTAGCACTATCAAACATTCTATGTACCGTAATATCTAATAGTTGACCTTCTAAAGATGCCCAATCTGTAACAATTGGTTCTAGTATCATTTCATCTTCATTAATTACATAATTAACTTCAAATTTAATCAACTCTCTTTCTGGTTTTATGGTTGGAACATCGTCTGAGTAGTTCACTTCCCCAGTATTTATAGTTGCTAAACTTGCTGTAATTGTTTCGTTAGCAGCTGCATGAAAATATCTTGGGCCAGTTCCTGTTAACGGATCTGGAGCATTCATTCTTGCATACAATTCTAAACCAATACTTTCAACTGCTACTTCGTTAAAACGATCTCGATTAATTTGCTCTACATTTCTTAAGGTATTCCAAACACGAAATTCATCTATTTTCCCTAAATAAAAATTATCTACAGTTTCAATACCTCCCATATCTTTTAAACCTCTTGCTCCTAACCAAATTTTATTTCCTGAGAAGCCTCCAATATTCGCCATTTGATTTGAAGAAACTTGTTCAGCATCAACATACGTTCTTAAGGATCCAATTCTATTAAACAATAAAGTTACATGATGCCAATTATTATCTGCAATAGGTTCACTAGTTAATAGATACGAATTTCCTTCACTTTCTAGTGTTAAATTTCCACTAGATGTCATATTAATCGCCCATTTATTAGCTAGTCCATTTGATTGAATAATATCAGAACCGTCTCCTCTTCCATTTGAAAATAGCGTTGCATTTTGAGCTGTACCTGTTTTCATCCAAAATGAGATGGTAGCATCCATTTCATTGGTTAACTGAACAAACCCAACATCATCTAACTCTAGATATTGATTATTTACAAACTCATAAGAAGTTCCTTTAGGCTTAATATCCCAATCTGCGTTCACTTGTGCGTGTTTAAACCTTGCCAAGTCTTTCGCAATATCACCTCTTCCTTCATCCATTGGCCAATATCCAATTAAGTCAGCTTCATTACCAATTAATTTATCGTACATACGTGCATATGCATTTTCTAAACTAATGGTTTTATTCCACAAACGTAGATCGTGCATATTACCAACAAAGGTATTTCCACCAATAATTAGTGGATTATTATTTGTAAAATCTACATTAGAAACTCCTGTACTAGCAGCAATTTCTGTATCATCTTGATAAATACGTAATTCACCTGTACTATTTTTATGCGTAAATGTATAATGATGATATAAGCCATCATCAATAATTGCCCCTTGAGTGGTTTCATCTCCTAAAGTGAAGAAAATTTGACCATTGTTTAGCCCAATTTTTAACCCAGCTTGTTGTGAAATTATAAGTGCATTTGAATCTACTGTGCTATTGTTCATCCAAAACTCTAAGGTTAAATCACCTGAAGTAATTCTTGGATTATTAATAACAGCTGTATTATTTGGCCCTTCAAAACGAATAGAAACATTGTTATTTATTGGCAACTGATTTGTTTGCCCTTTAATTTCAATAGTACTAATTGCTGAGTTATAAAAAACGGGTTCGTTAAAACTTACTTTTAAGTCTTCTCCAACTCCCAAAATACCATCAATTGGTAAAGGTGTACCAAAACGCTGAGGGGACGTTAGGTCAATTCTACCTGAGATTATTTCTGAAATATATTGAGTATCATTTGTACAAGTGCTTTTTGCTCTTAGCTCATAATTACCATCAGATAATTGCAAATCTACAATGTTAAACAAGTAATTTAATTCTGAACTTTCAATTAGAGAAATTTCTGTTTCATTTTCTAGTACAGCAGCATCATACATTTCCTGACTACCATAATAAGTTTGTAACCTAGTCCAAGTTGGTGACGATGCTAGACGATATTCTAAATCTATTTTCTTAAATGTATTAAAACCTACATCAAAACTTGCTAATTGTATTGGTAAGGTGTTTATAGTACCATCTGTATTATACGCTGAATTATTGTTAAACACCCAATTGTTTAGTGGTGCACTTAATTCTACTTCAGAACAAGAAGGAACAAAGTGAGCAGATACAAATACTTCAGAAAACACATCATTATCACATCTAGACTCTAATACAATTCTAATATCCTCATAATCATATACGTCTGATATTGATTTTCCTAAAGTCATCGCATATTCCACTTTTTCTCCATAAGGCACAAATACTACTGTTCCGTTTTGTTCAATATTAATTTCGGCATTGTTTGGATTTGTTGTATTATCAACATATAATGTATAATATACATCTGTTTCTGAAACGCTATTATTTTCTAACAATAAAATAAACTCTGCATTGTTACTTTCTGGAATATTGCTTACGTCTGCTTCTTCAACCGTAATTAAAGGAACTTCTACAGCTTGAGTTGCATAACTTAATTGTTCTCTTTTATCCTCTGACAATTCAGAAATTATGGTAGCATCTGAATCATAGTCTGCATGGTTATAAAAAATGGTTAGTTCTGGGCCTTCATACGGACAAGAAGTTACACCACCGATAGTAGTAAATACTGGACCGTTTCCATCAAATAAATTAACAACATCTACACTTAGTAAATTATCTTTATCATTATCTTTTAAGGTATAACTAATTGTAACTGTAGATTCTTGTTCTTCAGCTAAGCTTCCATTAATATCTTGTTCAAAAGTACCTGTAGTAGTACTAATTAACCCAGTTGAATTAAATGCAAAACCCAATTCTACTGCAATGTTTTCCTCAATATTTACATTAAATGCTGTGGTAGTTCCTGAAACCACTGTTGTTTCAACACTTCTAGTAAATTCTCCAACACCTGCATCAAATGAAATATTATCTTCAAAATTAGTGTCTAATAAATTTTTAATATTATTTGACAGTGCTAACTTTTGATTTAAAACCCATTCGCTTTCTGGCGTTAGATTTCCTGCATTAATTGCAGTAGTTATTTCGTTATTAAAATTGTCAACAATTGCAGTAAGTCCTTCTTTATAGGTAGCTCTATCATTTTTAACTAAATATTTACTTCTTTCATTATCTAAAATTACCTTTTTCCATAAATTTAGTTGTTGCTCGTAATAATTTAAAGGTTGAATTCCAGGATCGTTTTCTGTAACAACTCCAATACTATAATTATAAATGATTAATTCTAGTTCAGGAATTAGTGATTCTAAAATATACTTTTGAGAAAAAACAAAAAAAGTTTCCGATGGTTCTTCTACAAAATACATGGCTTTTTGCTTACTAATAAAAATACTTTCTCCAACAGAATTTGTTAATTCAAAATTACTAGCTGTACCTTTTGGAGCAACTGATGGTTGTACATCATCATAAGAACCATAAAAATAATTTTTAGATTGTCCAATGTATAAATCTCCATTAGAGCCTACATAATCTGGATCATCACTTGTTGAAATAGATTGACTAAAATTGTAGGTTTTAGTTAAACTTTTACCATTTGTAGAAGTTTTTGTAACTCCTATCCCTGCTTGAATATTATCAGTAGTTTCTGTATCAATTACTGGTCCAGCTAAGCCTCCACCTGTTTCAAAGGTAACTCCTAACATTAACTTTAAATCTTGTGATAATCCTGACGCACTACTAAAATCGGTTTCAGTTGTAAAAGTAATGCTTTCACCGCTTTCAATTGAAGCAAAACTATTAGATCCTGGAGGATCTCTTAAAATAATGTCTGGAACATCAGGTGCTGCAGTGGTGAACGTTTGACTTCCATCAGATTGACCTCCAAGAATTATTCCTTGTGTTATATAATTTTCTGCTTCATAATCTATACCGTTAATCCTATATTTAATATCTAAAGACCTTGTAAATGGTGCTGAAATCGATGGTAAACCTCCTTTAAACCTATAAATAATAATACTTGAATCATTTCCATCTCTTTCAGTAGATTCAGACCCTGGAAGTGCCAAATTATTTGTTGGCTTAAATTCACCATCAATAATTGGAACAATATCTTCAACTAAACCATCATCATAATTTACATACGGCTCAAAACTTTGCATTACAATTTGATAGTCTCCAAATTGATTGTACACAGGGTATTGAAATCCTACAGTACTTATTTTTTCGTCATCAACCTCTACTTCTGATGCTGAAGTTTGACTTAACACTCTTAGTACTGGCGTACTTCGATATACAAAACTCTTTTCATAATTATATGGTTCTCCAAATTCGAATGTTCCATCGGGATATTCAAACTCAGGGAGTGTTACTTCATTTACTTCAGAAACATTCACAATTTCATTTGCATCTAATAAGGTAATATTATCTTGGGTATTTATAATGTTAATTCCTGTTAGTTGATCTATTTGGTATTTTAATGGCATTAATGCCACTTTATATTCTCCAGTTTCACTATTGGTAGTAAAATTAAATTCTGTTTCAATTTCACTTACATTTGCTCCTGGCGGAATATAACCCAATTTAATAGTCGCAATACCAATATTATTTTTTGAACTTATGGTAATCGTTTCTGGATTTCCATCAGCATTAATAATTTCCTTTTGATATACCCCGTCAAATCCAAAACCTGTTGATTTTGCTGCCTCAACACTTCCTCCAACTACTTTTCCTATTAATGTAACTCTGGTGCTATCTATAAAAACAACAGCTTCATTACTATCTTCAAAAAATTCTTTAAATGTACCTGATTGGGCAGGGAATCTTCCTTCAAAACCAAATTCATGTCCATTTTTTCGGACAGATATATAATGATTACCAATAGGTACTTGAATATCAAAATAGCCATTCACATCAGAAACCACTGGAATATTATTTTCATCTAAAACAATATTACCATCGATATAAACATTTACTCCTTCAGAAAAAACTTTGGCGTACCGCTCTAAATAATCATCACTATCATCTGTAGGAGTTCCGTTATCGTTTCTCCAATATTCTCCTTTTGATTTTTTTCCATCACTTAAGGTTTCATAATAATTATAACCTTCTCCAATAATATTAGACCAAGTTACATACTCATCTCCATCAGTTAACCCCGAAAAGTTTGGCGAGTCATCATTACTATTTACCTCTACAAAAGATTTAAAAACCCCACGTGTATCGTAAAATACTTTACCTTTAAAGCTAAAAGAAGATATATCTACAAAATCAACACTATTTACCACTTCAGATCCTTCTCCTAAAAACACCAATTGTTGACTAGGTTCAAATTGATGAACACCATACAAAGGTGTAATATTAAAAGATTCACCCGTTCCAGAATATGGAAT
>Ga0209345_10006743_pt1 | contig 10344 bp, 8 predicted proteins | sample Cruoilmetagenom7_FD_187294 | JGI IMG/M metagenome (GOLD analysis project Ga0209345, IMG submission 187294) | Oil polluted marine microbial communities from Coal Oil Point, Santa Barbara, California, USA - Sample 7 (SPAdes) (version 2) | ecosystem: Environmental > Aquatic > Marine > Oil seeps ... | reverse complement strand
ATTTTCAAAGCGGCACAGGGCGCGATCATTTATGGCGCACTTGTGACGCGCGAAGAGCTACGTACACAGCTTGAAAAACCGGTCTCGGAGCATCCGCTGTCAGCCACTTTCGGATTGGATCGGCTGGCCGATCCAGAAGAGCAATCCGCGCGCGAAGTACTACAAGCGAACGCACATTGCGGTGCCCTGCCGGAAGAGATGCTGCCAGTGATGGTGGATGCCCAGCGTTTGCGCGATGCGGCGTTGGCTAACGCCACTTTGCGCGCAGTGCAGGCCACTGGAGGACCGGTTGTGGTCATCACAGGCAATGGTCATGCGCGTAGCGATTGGGGAATGCCTGCACTGCTGGCTTATGCCGCGCCCGAGGTGCGGGTGTTTTCGGTGGCGCAGGGAGAAGATAGCGCAGAGGTTGATGGCGCCTTCGATCTGACACTGGACGCACCCTCACCGGATCGTCCCGATCCCTGTGAAGCATTCAAATAATAGGTTTGGCCATAGGGTCTGGTGCTGTGTGGACCTGCCGCTTATGTTGCGTGTGAATTAGCCACTTGAGGGGCGCATCATGCTTGCAGGCAAACACATTCTACTCATCATCGGCGGCGGAATCGCTGCGTTCAAGTCGCTTGATCTGATCCGCCGACTGCGCGAACGGGGTGCAGTTGTGACACCTGTACTTACCCGCGCAGGTGAGGAATTCGTGACGCCGCTGTCTGTTTCTGCCCTGGCCGGTAACAAGGTTTTTCGCGATTTATTTGATCTGGGTGATGAGGCCGAAATGGGCCATATCCAGCTCAGCCGCGTTGCCGATCTGGTGGTGGTCGCACCGGCGACTGCTGATCTGATGGCGAAAATGGCAGGCGGGTTGGCCAATGATCTGGCATCGACCCTACTATTGGCCACAGACACGCCCGTTATGATTGTTCCGGCGATGAATGTGCGCATGTGGGAACACTCTGCAACCCAGCGGAACCTTGCGACCCTGCAGGCAGATGGCATTGCGGTCGTCGGACCGAACTCGGGGGATATGGCCTGTGGTGAATTCGGCCCGGGCCGCATGTCTGAGCCGTTGGAGATTGTCGCCGCTGTTGAAGCCGCGTTGTCAGACGGTCCGCTCAAGGGGCGGCGGGTGTTGGTCACGTCCGGTCCTACGCACGAACCAATTGATCCTGTCCGCTACATCGCGAACCGCTCCTCCGGCGCGCAGGGGACTGCACTGGCACGCGCACTCGCGCAGCTTGGCGCGCATGTGGTCTTTGTCACCGGACCTGCCGATGTGCCACCACCGGACGGGGTCGAGGTGATCGCGGTTCAGACCGCCCAGCAGATGAAGGACGCGGTCGAGGGGGCATTGCCAGTCGACGCTGCTGTCTTCGCGGCTGCAGTGGCTGATTGGCGGGTAAGCACGGCTTCTGATCGCAAGCTGAAGAAATCCAAAGATGGCTTGCCCGTGCTGGAGTTCGCCGAAAATCCCGACATCCTGCGCGGCATTAGCCAGATGAAAAAAGGCCGTCCGCCTTTGGTCGTTGGCTTTGCGGCCGAGACCCACGACGTGATCGAGAACGCAACGGCGAAGCGCCTGCGCAAGGGCTGTGACTGGATCGTGGCCAATGATGTCTCTCCCGCTACAGGTATCATGGGGGGCAGTGAAAACGCTGTGACGCTGATCAGCGATGACGGGGCAGAGGAATGGCCCCGCATGGGCAAGGATGCCGTGGCGCAAAAGCTGGCAGCGCGCATCGCCGCCGCGATCTCGGGATGAGCAGTGTCGACGTCCGCATGACGTGGGAGGCCGACGCGGATCAAACGCTGGGCCTGCCGCAGTATGAAACCCTTGGCGCGGCGGGTGCTGATTTACGGGCAAACCTGCCCGATAAACGCGCTGTCACGCTAGAGGTTGGCGCGCGTGCACTGATCCCCACAGGTCTGCGCCTAGCTATTCCCGACGGGTTCGAGGTGCAGATCCGTCCCCGTTCCGGCCTTGCACTGAAGCACGGGATCACGCTGCCCAACAGCCCCGGCACAATTGATGCAGATTATCGCGGACCATTGGGCGTGATTGTAATGAACGCGGGCGATGCCGCATTTACGGTAGAGCATGGCATGCGGATCGCTCAAATGGTGGTCGCGCCGGTTGTGCAGGCTAGGTTTCAACTGGTTGAAAAGCTAGAAACCACTGCGCGTGGCGTAGGCGGTTTCGGCTCTACCGGAACGGAGTAATCGAGTGCTGGTATTTATTCTTGTTGCGGTGATCTGGGGTTTGGGGGCAGTGATGCGCACCCCGCGCGCTGCACGGTGGATTATGATTGGTTTACTATTGGTGGCGGTAATTGTCGTGCATCTGGTCTTTCCTGACGATCATCCGTTGCGGGCAGCCATCGGTGGCAATGCAGCGATATGGCTTATTTTTGTGACAATTGGCGGGTTGATTTGGGCCTATTCGCATGTGATCTCGCGCTTGCGCACACGCACTGGCGTTGATGAAAATAAGCAGTCTCAGCCAGCAGGCCAACCCGGCAGCCTTTCCGAGACGGAGCTGAACCGCTATGCCCGCCACATCACTCTGCGAGAGATCGGCGGGGCAGGGCAAAAGGCCTTGAAGAATGCCAAGGTGCTGGTTGTCGGGGCAGGTGGGCTTGGCGCTCCGGCTCTGCAATACCTGTCGGCTGCAGGGGTCGGAACCATCGGTGTTATTGATGCCGATACTGTCGAAAACACGAACCTGCACCGTCAGGTCATCCACAAAGATGCGTCGATCGGCATGCCTAAGGTCTTTTCGGCTCAGGCCGAGATGGAGGCGCAGAATCCGTTTGTCACCGTGCGCCCGTATCATCGCAGGTTGGATGACAGCATAGCTGCCGAATTGATTGCTGAATACGATCTGGTACTGGACGGCACAGACAATTTCGAAACGCGCTATCTGGTCAACGCAAGCTGTGTCAAAGCAGGCGTGCCGCTGATCTCCGGTGCGCTGAGCCAATGGGAAGGGCAACTAAGCGTATTTGATCCAGCCCGTGGTGCGCCCTGCTACCAATGCATTTTCCCTAAAGCCCCCGCAGCCCACCTTGCGCCCAGTTGCGCCGAGGTGGGTGTGATCGGGCCGCTACCTGGCGTCGTGGGTGCGATGATGGCGCTTGAGGCAATCAAGGTGATCACTGGTGCGGGCGCTGCATTGCGCAGCCAGATGGTGATCTACGATGCGCTTTACGGTGAAAGCCGCAACATCCGCATCACGCCGCGCAGCGATTGCCCCATCTGCGCGCATATCTCCGCCTGAATATTGTATCCCCCACACGGCATTCTTAGTTTGAGTGCAAAGGAGACAGCTTATGAACACCCTGCTGCAAGACTGGAAAACGCCTTTTGGCATCGCGCCATTTGACAAAGTCGCGGATGAAGACTTTGCACCCGCGCTCGAAGACGCGCTGAAAGCCCACACCGCCGAGATTGACGCGATCGCCAGCAATCCAGAGCCCGCTGATTTCGCCAATACCGTTGAAGCGCTTGAGGCTGCCGGTCATCTGCTTGATCAGGTCTTGGGCGTTTTCTTCACCGTTGCAGGTGCCGACAGCACGCCGACGCGCGAGGCGTTACAGCGTGATTTCTCACCCAAGCTATCGGCCCATTTTTCCGAGATTTCCAGCAACAAGGCGCTGTTCGAGCGGATCAATGCAGTGTGGGAAACACGCAATACGCTAGACCTGACTGACGAACAGGCGCGGGTGCTGATGCTGACACACCGTGGTTTTGTGCGGTCCGGCTCTGCGTTGACCGGCGCGCAAGAAGAGCGAATGAAAGAGATCAAAGGCAAACTTGCGGTGCTGGGCACCCAATTCACGCAAAACCTGCTCGCGGATGAGCGGAGCTGGTTCATGAAGCTGAGCGAAGCCGATCTGGAGGGCCTGCCGGAGTTTGTCGTCGATGCTGCCCGTGCTGCGGGTGAGGAGAAGGACGCCGGCGGTCCGGTGGTCACGCTCTCGCGTTCGATCATCACGCCGTTTTTGCAATTCAGCCCGCGCCGTGATCTGCGGGAAGCGGCATTCAAAGCATGGGAAGCACGTGGCGCAAACGGTGCCGAGACGGACAACCGCGCGATAGCCGCCGAAACGCTGCACCTGCGCAAAGAGCGTGCCGCGCTTTTGGGCTATGACAGCTTTGCTGACTACAAGCTGGAAACCGAAATGGCCAAAACGCCGGATGCGGTGCGCGAATTGTTGATGCAAGTCTGGGAACCTGCATCGGCGCAAGCAAATGCGGACGCCGAGGTTTTGCAGCAGATGATGCGGGATGATGGCGTGAACGCCGAGCTGGCCCCGTGGGACTGGCGCTATTACGCAGAGAAAAGGCGCGCGGCAGAGCATGATCTGGATGAGGCAACCCTTAAGCCTTATTTCCAGCTGGACCGGATGATCGAGGCGTCATTCTCATGTGCAAACCGTTTGTTCGGGTTGGAGTTCAAGCCGCTTGATGTGCCTCTTTACCATGCGGACTGCCGCGCATGGGAGGTCACCCGTGACGGGGCGCATGTGGCTGTGTTCATCGGTGATTATTTTGCGCGCGGTTCCAAGCGGTCCGGCGCTTGGTGCTCTGCCATGAGATCCCAAGCCAAATTCCCTGAGGTCCAGACGCCTGTGGTGATCAACGTCTGCAATTTCGCCAAAGGCGATCCGGCGCTGCTGTCCTATGATGATGCGCGTACGTTGTTCCATGAATTTGGCCACGCCCTGCACCAGATGCTGTCCAACGTGACCTACGAAAGCATTTCGGGTACGTCCGTGGCGCGCGATTTTGTTGAACTGCCCAGCCAGTTGTATGAACATTGGTTGGAGGTGCCTGAAGTGTTGGGGGAATTTGCCACACACGCCAAAACCGGTGAAGCCATGCCGAAAGAGTTGCTTGATAAGGTCCTTGGTGCTGCCACCTTCGACATGGGCTTTCAGACGGTGGAATATGTGGCCTCTGCGTTGGTTGATCTGGCGTTCCATGAAGGAGAACCACCTACCGACGTGATGGAAAAACAGCGCGCTGTGCTGGAAAGCATCGGGATGCCATCGGCCATCACCATGCGCCACGCAACACCGCAGTTCGCGCATGTCTTCTCGGGGGATGGCTATTCCAGCGGCTACTACAGCTACATGTGGTCCGAAGTAATGGACGCCGACGCCTTTGAGGCGTTCGAGGAAGCAGGCGGAGCGTTTGATCCGGAACGTGCGCGTGCACTGGAACAGAACATTCTTTCCACCGGTGGCAGCCGCGATGCTGCGGAGCTTTATGTCGCGTTCCGCGGCCGCTTACCGGGAGTTGAGGCGTTGCTCAAAGGGCGTGGGCTGATCGCCGCTTAATAGCCTAGCGCGCGATCGACGAGGTTCAGATAGGGTTCGCCTGCTTCACCACGGCGGATGTTCTCGACGATCGCGCCGCTTGCCGTACTGGCGCGGGTTTCAGCGGCAATATGAGGGGTAACCGTGACATGGGGGTGCGCCCAAAAGGGATGCTTCTGCGGCAAAGGTTCAATCCGGAAGACATCAAGCGTTGCGTGCGCGATCTGCCCGCTGTCGAGGGCTTCTATGAGGGCCGCGTCATCAATCAGCGGGCCGCGGCCCGGATTGATGATGAATGCGCCACGGGGCATCAGGGCCAGTGTTTCGGCATTGAAGATGTCGGTTGTCGCAGGGGTGTCAGGCAACAGAGTGACAGCAATATCTGCACGGCTGAGTGCTTCGGTAAAACCTTCCTCGCCATGCAGACAGGTAACGCCTTCTACGGATTTGGGGCTGCGCGACCATCCGGTTACACGAAAGCCAAGACCAAGAAGTGCGGCGGCACAGGCTGTGCCAAGCGCGCCCAGACCAAATATCACCACTTCACGTTCTTGCGCCAGCGGTGGGGCTTTTGTGCTCCATTCGTGAGATGGGTTCACGATATGCGCGTCCATCCCCAAATGATACCGCATGACGTGGCCAGTTACCCATTCCACCATCCCCTTTGTCAGGCCGGGATCGACCATTCGGGCAAGCGGGATGTGTAGTGTTGCGTTGCCCGTTATTTTCTCCACACCGGCCCATAGGTTCAAGACCGCCTTGGCGCGCGTATATGGGGTGAAATCCTGAAGATCGCTGTTGGGTGCGTAGATGATGTAATCCACCTCGGCAGGTGGGATGTCCTGCGCCAGATATGCGTCGATCCCGGCAGCTTTCAGGGCGCAGCGCAGGGCGGGTTCATATGTTTCCCAACGTTCGGAACGGGCGGCAAAAAGAACATTGATCATTTCGCAAACGCTCCCTTCATATCGGCAAGCCCTTTGACTTCGATCGGGTTGCCTGACGGATCCATAAAGAACATTGTCGATTGTTCTCCGGGCTCACCGGGAAAGCGGGTCTGCGGCTCAAGCACAAAATCAATGCCTTCGGACAAGAGCCTGTCTGCCAATGCGCGCCAGTCCGCGAATTCAAGCACAACGCCGAAATGCGGCATCGGTACTTTATGATCGCCTACCAGTCCGGTGGCGGCCACGGAAAACGGAGTGCCCAAATGGCACGAAAGTTGATGTCCGAAGAAATCGAAATCTACCCAGGTATCTGTGCTACGGCCCTCTGCACAGCCGAGCAGGTCACTGTAAAATGCGCGGGTCTGGTCAAGGTCGACGACGTTGAAAGCAAAGTGGAAAATTGACATGAGCAAGCAGCCTTATCTGACGTATTTCGCCCACAGATACCCCAGCATGGGAAACATGCAAAGACCCGCCTCAGCGCGGCCTATGCACGTGGGCTGATTGCACCAGACCAAACGCCAGCATCAGCACAAGCATGGCTGATCCACCATAGCTTACCAGCGGCAACGGCACACCCACGACGGGGGCCATGCCCATCACCATCGACATGTTGACGGCGAAGAACAAAAAGAAGTTCAGCGCAATGCCCAAGGTCAGCAAAGAGGCGAAGCGATCTTTGTTCATGATCGCAGATGCAACGCAAAACACGATGATCAGACCATAAAGAACAAGCAGGGATATCCCGCCAACAAATCCGAATTCTTCGGCCAGTGTCGTGAAGATAAAGTCAGTGTGTTTTTCCGGCAGGAAGTTCAACCGTGACTGCGTGCCCTGCATGAACCCACGCCCGGTCCAGCCACCGGAACCAAGAGCAATCTTGGATTGCGCAATGTGGTATCCGGTGTTCAGCGGGTCCGATCCGGGATCAAGAAAGGTATCAATCCGCCGGAACTGGTAGTTCTCGATCAGTTGCCATTCGGTGCCACGAGACTGGAATACCGCGGCAATCAGGGCAACGCCGGCGGCAATCACGGTCGCGAAGTAGGCCCAATGCACGCCGGCCAGAAACATGAGCCCACCCCCCGCAGTCAGCAGCAAAATCGCGGTGCCGAGGTCGGGCTGTTTCACAACCAGAAAGGTCGGAACGATAATAATCAGCACTGGCAATAAGACCCAAAGCGGACGCGAGATTTTCTTGGGCGGTAGCCAATCGTAATAGGCGGCTAGAAACATGACCAAGGTGATTTTCATCATCTCGGAGGGCTGCAGGCGAAAGAAGCCAAGATCAATCCAGCGCTGTGCGCCCATCCCCACTTCGCCGAATAATTCGACCCCGATCAATAAGATCACCGAAACCCCGTAGGCAACACCGGCAAGGTTGCGCCACATCCAGATCGGGACCAACCCCACAGCTATCATCAAGGTCAAGCCAAGGGAAAAACGCTTCATCTGCGGTTCCGCCCAAGGGCTGTAGCTGCCTCCGGCCACCGAATAGAGCATTAGAAAACCGGCACCTGCCACCGCAGTCAGCAACAGGATCAACGGCCAGTTAAGGAACAGAACCTTGCGCAGGCCAGTCGGGACAGACTTTACCGTATACTCAAGATAACTCATGCTTGATCCTTGCCCTTTTTGATGCGGGCATCGGGCTGCACATCCCTCAGTTCGCGCTGCTGGGTCTTGATACGTGCCCGATCTGCTGTCGGATAAGCCTCAAGCGGGGGCTCGCCCTCATAGAGGGCCTGCAACATCACATCGCGCGCAATCGGCGCCGCCGCAGAAGATCCGCCGCCGCCATGCTCAACCAGCACGGCGCAGGCATATTTGGGCGCGTCATAGGGGGCGAAGGCAACAAAGAGCGCGTGGTCACGCTGCTCCCATGGGACTTCACTATTGTTGACCACAGCAGAGCGCACCTGACTTGTCCCCGTTTTGCCAGCCATGCGCATGCCATCGGCGATGATACGGCTGCGATATGCCGTGCCACGTCGGTCGTTAACCACCGAATACATGGATTTGCGCATCTTGCGTAGGTTGCTGTCTTTCATATCCAAGGGGCCGTTGCCTTTGACTGGCTGCTCGATCCCGTTGACCGATTTGATCAGCCGTGGCGTCACCTCGCGCCCTGTGGCAAGCCGCGCCGTCATGATGGCCAGTTGCATCGGTGAAGCGAGCATAAAGCCCTGACCAATCGAGGCATTGACGGTATCGCCGATGACCCAGTCTTCACCACGTTGGCGCAGCTTCCAGTCTTTCGTCGGCGTCAGGCCGGAGTTTACAGAACTAAGCGCCAGATCGTGCTTGATGCCTAAACCAAAGCGATTGGACATGGCTGAAATCTTCTCGATCCCGACCTTCAGCGCCAGATCGTAGTAATAGACATCGCAGGATGATTTAAGCGATGTTTCCAGATCAACCCAACCGTGGCCTGCGCGTTTCCAGCAGTGGAAGCGGCGCCCGCCGACCTCAAGATGGCCGGGGCAATAGACAGTCTCGTCCGGTCCGATAATGCCAGCCTCGATCGCGGCCATAGCGGTCATCATCTTGAAGGTCGAACCGGGGGGATACGCGCCCTGAACAGTCTTGTTCACCAAGGGGCGGTAGATGTCGTTGAGCAGGGGATCATAGTCTTTTGACAAGATGCCGCCAATGAACAGGTTGGGATCGTAGGACGGGGCAGAGCAATTGGCGACGATGTCACCTTTCTCGCAATCCAGAATAACAACAGCAGCGCTTTCGCCGCTCAGGCGGGCTTGTACATAATTTTGCAGTTTTGCGTCGATTGTCAGTTGCAGATCCGCGCCGGATTGACCTTCGCGGCGCTCAAGCTCGCGCATGACGCGGCCTGTCGCGTTGACCTCAACCTGACGGGTGCCGGCCACCCCGCGCAGCAGCGATTCCTCGCGCGCTTCGACATTGATTTTTCCGATCTGGAACCGCGGGATGCGCAGAACCGCATCGGGGTTTTCCAGCGCTTCGAGATCTTTCGGGCTGACGCTCCCCACGCGCCCCACCACATGCGCAAAATCAGAGCCGCGCGGATAAACGCGGGTACTACCCACCTCTGGTGACACACCGGGCAGGGCAGGGGCATTCACTGAAACCGCGCTGACGGCATCCCAGCTGACGTTTTCGGCAATTGTGACGGGCAGGAAGGGGGCGGAATTATCCGATAGTTCTTCAAGCGCCCTGTCGGTCTGCTCAGGCGACAGATTTATCAGATCGGCAACCCGCTGCATCACAGAGCGGTAATCGCCTGCATCCTCACGCACCATGACAATCCGATAACTGGGCACGTTTTTGGCCAGCTGCATACCGTTGCGGTCAAAGATTTCACCGCGAACCGGTGGGATCAGGCGAATATTAATGCGGTTCTCTTCGGCGAGAAGACGAAACTGGTCGGCCTGATCTACTTGCAGATACCGCATCCGCGCCGCCAGCCCGCCCATGAACAACAGCTGTGCCCCGCCCAGCAACGCGGCGCGGCGGCTAAGCTTCGTGTGGCTTGCGTCTGTTTCGGCTCTGCTGCGTCTCATGCATTCTGCCCCATTATCATTCTACCCGCGACCGCCCAGCGAATCGAGCTCGCCGGGGGCGGCACGTCGGACACCCATTAATGTGCGGGTGACAAACACGACTGCCGGATAGAACAGTATCGTCATGCCCAATTCTATCATGCTCAGCCTAAGCTGGGGTGGCTGGACCAGAAGAACAGATAGCACAATCCGGTTCATCAGCAAAATGCCGATCAGCAATAACGAAACCGCGATCCATTCCGCCCCGAAGGTCGCGTCACGCAGCGATTTGCTGCGGTTGCTCAGATTGTTGCAGGCCAGCAGCGCCAGCAAGGCCCACAAACCCGGTGGGCGCTGTAGCAGCAGGTCATTCAGCAAGAACAGCGCTGCCAACAGCAATGCCGGTACATAGTCAGGCCGCCGCAGTGACCAGGCAAAGGCAAAGGCGATCAACAGATCGGGGCCGACCCAAACGCGATCTGTTCCCTGATCCAGAAGCGCACGCAAGCGTGCTTCTGCGGGATCGATCGTTTCAAGTGGCGGAAATAATTCGATCCCGCA
>Ga0209345_10006742_pt1 | contig 10345 bp, 8 predicted proteins | sample Cruoilmetagenom7_FD_187294 | JGI IMG/M metagenome (GOLD analysis project Ga0209345, IMG submission 187294) | Oil polluted marine microbial communities from Coal Oil Point, Santa Barbara, California, USA - Sample 7 (SPAdes) (version 2) | ecosystem: Environmental > Aquatic > Marine > Oil seeps ... | reverse complement strand
CTACCTCGTCTTCCTCAGGGAGGACAGTGCGGGGATCAAGAAGCAGAGTATTCTTTTCAATGCGTCCTATTATTGGTGGCTGATGGTGACGTAAGTTTTGGGCAAGCCTTAGGGTTATATTTTGTCCCTTGATAGCCACCAGTCGAGTAGGCAGAGTGCTGCCCGGCAAGCTACCTCCTCCTACCATGGATTCACCCTCTACTACTTCAGCTAAGTCCTCAAGCGACTGGGCCCACTCTTTAGCTCTCCTCTCTATTGTGTCCAAAGGGGTAGAAATCATTCGCCATACCGGGATCTTGCCTTCGGCATCTCCCTTAAGGTAATGAAGCAGAGTAACAGCCAAACCGGCTAGTCTTACCTTATCGATGCGCACCGCCCGAGCTAGGGGGTGTTTGGCTAATTTCCCGATAAGAGACCTCTCACCTACTATCACCCCTGCCTGAGTGCCGCCTAAGAGTTTATCCCCGGAGAAAAATGCCAGGTTAACCCCAGCGGCGATGCTGGCCTGAACCATTGGCTCAGGGTCAAGCCCAAACTCGGTAGTATCCAAGAGGCAGCCGCTCCCCAAGTCATCGAGCACGGGGAGATTATACCGCTGGCCAAGTTGAATTAACTCCTCCAGGGCCACTGATTGGCTAAAGCCAACAATCTTAAAATTACTAGAGTGTACCCTGAGTAGTGCTGCAGTGTGTGGTGTAATTGCTCGCTCATAGTCAGCCAGGTAGGTGCAGTTGGTAGTGCCTACCTCTACAAGATGAGCCCCACCTTGCCGCATCACCTCGGGGATACGAAATCCCCCCCCAATCTCCACCGCTTGCCCTCGGGAAACAATCACCTCCTTTCCCTTGGCCAAAGCGCCGAGTGCTAGTAATACCCCTGAGGCGTTGTTGTTTACTACTAAAGCTGACTCAGCGCCACTTAGTTGACATAGGATATGCTCAACATGAACCTGGCGCGAACCCCTTCTCCCACTATCAAGCTCGAACTCCAGATTAGAGTAGCCCTTGGCAACTACATCCATAGCCATTATCGCCTCTTGGCTTAACGGTGCCCGGCCCAAATTAGTGTGCAGAATAATTCCCGTGGCGTTAATCACCGGCCGAAGGCTAGGTTGCCCGAGGGATTGAACCCGATTGTAAATAGACACCGCCATCTCATCAATAGAAGGGCAGGAATCACCGAGGCTGATGAGGTGTCGTCTCTCAGCTAAGTATTGGCGCACTACGCTTACTACTAAAGAATGAGGGTAAACTGCCTCAAGCTCCCTGATATGTTCCTCAGCAAGAAGTTTCTCTACGCTGGGGAGGCGACGAAAGTCATCATCCATCATTTAAATTCTATCACAACCTATTGTCTCTGGATAACTTTGCCTTTTAGTTCAGCGGGTACTTTACTCAGGTCATTGGTTATGGCAGGCACAATAGGGAGTTGGCCATTCTCCGCCATTATCTTTTGCCCCCGGGGGTCAAGGAGGAATTTCACCAAGGCCGCTGCCAAATCGGGGTGGGGGGAATTTTTGGGGATGGTAAGCCCATATACGATTGGCTCCCCGGTTATGGTGATCTTCTCTCCAGGCTTTTTACCGGCTACCGCTACTTCAGCCTGAGCATAGAAATCCTGGTATTCCAGACGAGAGAGATCAATCTGGGGAGGGAGGGTAACGAACTTCAGCCCATGTTGCTTGGCCACTGAGAGGTACTCAAAGGCATAGTCCAATGCCCCCACTTCCAGACGGCTGATTAAATCCACGCTCTTAGCAGCGATAGTATCGCAGCCCTGATCTAACTGATTATAAAGGCCAGCCTTTCCATAGTATTTCTCGGCAAGCTGCCACACCATCAAAGTTCGATAGCCGCAGGGATCAGCATCAGGGTTAGCTCGCCCGAACTTTGCTTCCTTTCGGGTGAGAATTTCATACCAATTATCTTGGTTTATCTCCTGGGCAAACTTGGAATGTGAAGTATAGGCGATCACCATCTGATTTCGGGCAAAGCAGATATAAAAGTCGGCAAAATCGGGGAACATAAGCTTGGGTATAGCAGAGTAGTCTGCCGAGGCAATGATATCACATTTCCTGTCTAACTCAGTAACCTTTCTTATCGCCACCAGGCTTCCTGAAGACTCCCGCTGTATCTCTACTTGAGGGTAGAGTTGCTCAAACTCCTCCTCAACCTGGGCAAAGGGCACCCCTAAACTTCCCGCGTGGAAGATGGTTAGAGTTCCACTAATTACTCTTCCCCAGGCTGAACTATCACTCCAAGTAGCCATTAAGCTCAGCATCAATGCTATAACGCTTAGGGCAACTTTCACGCTTATATTGCCCATGATGAATCCTCCCCCTGACTAGATTTCTTCACCCTCAACATTGAGAGCAGCATTTCTCGCTTTGCCTGGTTCAGTTGGGTGAACTGGGCAACAAATTCAGATTCTGGATAGCAGAATATTTGTTCTGCTGTTCCCACTTGCCTTAGTTTTCCCTCACCTAAAACAGCGATTCTATCTCCCAGTGAAATCGCCTCCTCAAAATCGTGGGTTACATGAATGGTGGTCACCCCGAGTTTGTGGTGTATTCTTTTGATCTCCCGCTGCAAATCCTGCCTATTTTGGGGGTCCACTGCGCTCAGGGGTTCATCAAGCAAAAGCAAATTGGGCTCGATGATCAGCGCTCTAGCTAAAGCCACCTTTTGCTTCTCCCCGCCACTTAAGGTGGCAGGATTTCTTCCCAAAAGATGAGAGATTCTTAGCAGTTCTGCCATCCGGCTCACCTTCTCCTCCACCTCTTCCCCCCTCTCCTTCCTCAGCTTCAGGCTGAAGGAGATGTTTTCCTTTACAGAGAGATGGGGGAAGAGAACATAATCCTGATATACAAACCCAATCCTCCTCTTCTCAGCGGGGAATCTGGTCACCTCTCTGCCATCAAGCCATATCTTGCCTCCTTTGAGGGGATAAATCCCGGCGATAGACTCGAGAAGGACCGTTTTTCCCGCCCCAGTGGGCCCGAGAATAATAAAGTATTCCCCCTTTTGAATGTCGAGGTCGATACCCTCGAGCTCAAAATCACCCAAATTGACCCACAACTCTTTTATCTTTATCATGCCTTTTCTCTGGAGCCAATAAACCTAAAGGAGAGGAACAAAATAAGGCAGACCAAAATAAGTAAAACCGCCACTGGCCGGGACCAATAAAGCCCATAGGTCTCAAATCTCTCCCATACCAAGATGGAAGCTACCATAGGGTGATAAGCCAGAATGAGCACCGCCCCAAACTCACTTATCCCCCTGGCCCACATCATTATACTGCCGGCCAGGATGCTTCTCCATGCCAAAGGGAGAGATATCTTGAAGAATGCCTGCCACGGGGAAGCTCCTAGTGTCCTGGCTACCTTTTCCATCCTGGGATCCACTTTCCTAAATCCTTCCTTGGCCGAGTCGACTAGGAAGGGGAGGCTGACAAAGAGCATAGCGATGACGATTCCCGGGGTGGCATCGACAAAATCGATGCCTATAGCGTGAAATGCCTTCCCCAGGAAAAATTTTTCCCCGAATACAAAAAGTAGGGCAATGCCGGCTGCCGAGTGGGGAACTACGATGGGAATATCGATTAGGCTCTCTATTATCCTTTTGCCACCGAAATCGAGCCGAGCCAGGAGGTAAGCTAGGGGGACGCCCAAGAATAGCCCTATAGTAGTAGCCACTAAGGCAGCGTAGACCGAAAGCCAGATAGCGTCTCTCACCTCACTGCTGAGGAGGGTATCGATAAGGGTTTGGGAGGAAGAGGAAAAAATCATCTTGAGTAACGGGAGTAAGAGGAAAAGCAGGATTATACTCCCTAGTGCTATGAAAGTGATCGTCATTCCGCTGCGGACTTTCATCTTCTCATCACCAAGAACTCAAATTCTCGTTTAAATTGAGGTACCATGTTCCCTCCTTGAGAGATCTTCAGCAGCGCACTTTCTAGATTGATTACTCTTGTTCCCCCAATCATGTTCACACCCCAGTCGAGTAAAACCTCTGACATAGGGGCACTGGGACCAAAGACGATGGTATACCCCTGGCTCAGTTCCAAAAGGCGCTGAAGGGACTTATTCACTAGAGCTGAGCCGGTTATGGCCACGATGTCAGCCTGAGGGATGAGGTATTCGGCTGCGGTGTCGGGGAAATCCCCAGGTTGAGGGGTTTTCTCCAAAACCCATAGCTCCTGAGCAGCTTCCCTTATCTCCTCCATCCTGGGGAAGTGGCCTACCATACAAATCTTCCTCCCCTTTCCCTTGCCGATGATAAAGTCAAGCACGTTGATTTTCTCCCCCGTCGGCTCGATGAGTGAGTTTAGGGCAGCCACTCCGATTCCTGCCTCAATCAAGTTCCATGACTTAGAATACTCTGCCAGCTCCAAGGCACTCTTGCCGATGAGTCTCCCGGCATCTTTTACCTTGAACCCGTGGGGCGGCAGATAAGTCTTGGCCAGTCCCAGATTACGGCTTAAAACCCCAATCCAACTTATGCCAACCCGAACATCTTTTACCTTCTCATCACTGTTGCTAAGGCTAGAAATTAGCTCATCTAAAAGCCTCATTTGAGCTTCCTCCTCTCGCGGTTAAAAAATATGCACTGCGCTCGCTTTAAAGGTGAGGTAAACTGACATGCCCCTTTCAAGCCCCATCTCTTCAAATGATATCTTGGTTATCATGGCAACGAGGGGAATGCCCACATCGACCGCCAATTTGACCACAGTTCCCTTGTCTATAATATCCTCCATCTTGCCATCGAAGGTATTCAGGGCGCTCGACTCAAGTGGCTTTTTTGACACCAAGATATCTTCTGGCCTAACAGAGATAGAGACGTCTCCAAGTTTTTGGGCGGTGGATAGAATATGTATCTGGTTGATCTCAATATCGGTGATGTCTCCCAGCCTCGTCGATTTACCGCTGAACAGATTTTCTATACCCAGGAAGCTTGCTACATATTCAGAACTAGGTTTTCTAAACACTTCGCTTGGTTCGCCTACCTGAACTATCTCCCCTTCGCTCATTACGCTGATACGATCCCCCAGAGTAAATGCCTCTTCAAAGTTGTGTGTTACATGAATTACGGTTACCCCAGTCAGGCGATGAATCCTCCTCAGCTCAGCGCGCAATTTCTCCCCTATCTGTGGATCCAGGGAAGATAAAGGCTCATCGAGCAGCAGTGCCTTGGGATTGGTCAGCAATGCTCTGGCTAGGGCAACCCGTTGCTTTTCACCTCCACTTAGCGTCTTCGGATACCTGGAATGGAGATGGCCGATTCCTAATAGATTTGCTACCTCAATAATCCTGTGTCGATCTCCTCTCGACCGGGCTCCAAAGCCAATATTCTCCTCCACCTTCAGGTGGGGGAAGAGCATGTAGTCCTGGTAAACTATTCCGATGTGGCGATCCTTTAGGGGGAGATCGGTGATGTCCCTCCCCTCCAGCCAGATTCTTCCTTTATCTGGATGATAAATCCCAGCGATTGTTTCTAACAAGATTGTCTTCCCCACCCCGCTGGAGCCCAGTAACACAAAATATTCCCCCTTATTTATCTCAAGGTTTATATCCCGCAGAGAAAATTTACCTAACTCCTTTGAGAGATCATCAACCCTTATCCCTGAATTTTTAATAGGCATGGCCCCCGCTATATTTCTCGAAGATGAAAAGAGAGAGGAAGGATATGAAGATCAAGATGGAGGAGGCTGCTATCGCCATATCTAAATCCCCACAAAGCATGTTAAGGTAAATCGATATGGGTAAGGTCTCAGTCCTAAGCCTGGTGGCACCAGCCAGCATTAGCACTGCGCCAAACTCACCCATGGCGCTGGACCAGGTTATGACTGAGCCGGCCAAAATTCCCCTCTTTGACATCGGGAGGCTCACCCTTAGGAAAGCTTGCATCGGGCTACAACCCAATGTCTGGGCGACATATTCGTAGCGAGGGTTTATGCTTTCAAATGTTGATCTTAACACTCTTATAGTAAAGGGGACGTTCACCAAGAATTGAGCCAGGACGATTCCCCAAGGAGTGAACACAAAACGGAATCCCACTTCTTCAAGGGCTTCTCCTAGCGGTGTGGTGAAAAATAACAGCAAGCCTACCCCAGCCACCAGTGGGGGTAAGGCTAAAGGTAAATCGACCAGGGTATTGATTAGGCTCTTTAGGGGGATGTTATACCTCGCCAGTGAATATGCTATGGGAATGCCAATGATGATCGCCAGAGCAGTGGATATGATGGAGGTCAAAAGACTTAACTTTATAGCAAACTGTATCTCACTAGAAGCGATGCTTTCTAGGAGAGCCTCGGGGGTGGTGTGGGCGACAACGCACACAAGCACTGCTAAAACAAAAGCGGCCAAGAGCAGAGTGAGAAATACCGTAAGGGCCTCAAATTTTGACCCCTTCAATTTAGCCCACCTACTTTCCATCTGGATATGATGCATAGCCAAATTTTTCCCACACTGCCTTTCCTTCATCGGATGTGACAAAATCCATAAATTCCCGTGCCTTATCTTTGTTTTCAGAAAATGTTAGCGTACCTATGGAGATTATTCTTATGATGTTCTGTTTCTCGGGTATCTCGAGAACATCCGTTTTATCCTCAGCCTCGAGCAAAGAGGATTTCCATACTATCGAGACATCAGCTTTTCTTATAGATACATAGAGCACCAGCTCATTTACCGTCACAGTGCGGGCAATAACGTTTTTCTTCACCTCATCAAGAATCCCATTTTTCTCCAATATTTTATCGGCTAACTTTCCGATGGCGCATGCTTTGGGGTCTCCCAGTATAACTCTTACCCCCGGATTGGCAAGGTCGTTCAAACAGGTTATATTCGCTGGATTTCCCTCAGGTACGGCTATCACCGGTATGTGATAGGCTACAAGTTTGTGGTATTCGATGAATACCTTATCCTTGGCGATGTCGAAGTAGTAGGTAGCCCCAGGCATATAGATATCCCCTCTTTTGGTCAACTGCATCTGGCTTAGAAGTTGCCCTGAGCCAGCATGATTGTAATTTACTTCGACACCGTATCTATCTTCAAATAGCCTTCCTATTTCATCCATTGGCTTTCTCATTCCGGCACCACAATAAACTAGCAACGTCCCTTGTTCACCATGGGTAGCCTGAGCATCCGGATAATACAATGGCTCCCCATACTCGTCTTTGCCAAAGTCTCTGATTATTGCCTGCCCCTGGGGAGAAGTAATGTATTCTATGAATTGCCTTGCCAGTTTATAATTCACATTAGGGAATTTTGCCGGGTTTACTGCTGCCACCTCATACCTATTTGGCTCACCCAAAACCAAGAGAGCCAAATTGTCTAGTTTTCCCTTCATCACTGTCCAGGTGCTTGAATCTGCCATGTGATATGCTCCAAGCTCATCGGCCATTTTCAAGGAGGCCATCATGAAATCATGGCTCACCTTGTACCAATCTGAGGTTGGTGCTATGCCCAATTCCCTCCAGATAGCTTTCTCCCGCTTATGCATCCCTCCTTCATCTCCTCGGGAAAGATAAAGTGATCCTGTCTCGGCAATCCTTAGGTGAGCCTGGGTGAGATCAGCAAATCCTCTGATGCCAGCAGGGTCATCCTTTGGCCCCACGATAACAAAGTAGTTATGCATCAACGGACTTCTATCTATACCGTAACCCTGTGCCATATACCTATCAAGAGCCTCCTTAGAGTGCCCTATGGTGAGCTCTACCTCACCTTTTCTACCAAGATCTAGCCCCTGACCGGTTGAAGCCTTTATTACCTTTACTTGGCAGTGGTATTCTTCCTCAAACGGTTTGATTAGGGCATCCATTAACCCAAGTTCACCAGGGCTCCCAGTGGCGACCCTCAATGTTGGCTCGGCTGGAGACTCGGCATTAATAGATAGCTTTGCCCCGGCGAAGATGCCAGCACTTAGAGCCAATATAACCACCAGAAATAGACTGATAAAGATTGAGGTTATTCTACATCTTCCCATCCTATCCTCCTTATCTAAGAATAATGCCCACCCCCGAATGGAAAGGCAGGCATAAATACAACATGAGATTGCTTGTCTGAATAGACCGCAACCCTGTATCTTCTCTCCTTTCCAAATAAGGGAGGCATAGCCGTTTCCCGCTATACCCTATCGGCCACTTCCCATAGCTTTCGCCTTAGGAGAAAATGGCTCGGAGATCGACTTAAAACGATTCGTAGCCAAGACTCAATCACCTCATTTCATCACTCTCCCTATCTCCATTTCCATTGGAATAGCCGGATATCTCTTTCCCCCACTTTTTTGGGTCTAAGTCTGCTACATCCCTGGGCTAGTTATCCTGAACATACCATGCCATACCAGAGCTTGGATTCCCGCTTCCTCACCAGATCCATATAAACATGCTTGATCTCGGTGTATTCATGAAAGCCGTATATCCCCATCTCCCTTCCGATGCCACTCTGCTTATAGCCACCGAAGGGATGGCGGGTATCTATCATATGGTGCTCGTTGATCCAAACAGTTCCCGACCTGATCTTTTTGGCAACATCCATCGCTCTGCCCATATCCTCAGACCAAACTGCCCCCGCCAGACCATAGATGGTATCATTAGCCATGTCGATAGCCTCATCCACCGAAGAATACTTAATCACTGAGAGCACCGGGCCAAAGATTTCCTCCTGGGCGATCTTCATGTCGTTCTTGACATCTATAAAGATAGTCGGTTCCACGAAATATCCCTTTTCAAGCTCTTTAGGTCTTGCCCCGCCGCAGGCTAGTCTGGCTCCTTGCCCCAGGCCGGATTTAATGTAGCCTTCCACCCTGTCTCTTTGCTCGGCCGACACCAGAGGGCCCATATCTGTGCCCCAATCCATAGGGTCTCCAAGTTTCATGTGAGAGGCCTTTGCCACCAGCCTCTCGACGAACTCGTCGTGAATCGATCCGGGGAGAAATAACCTGGTACCCGCTACACAAATCTGCCCACTATGCAAATAAACTCCATAGAGCACCCCATCGATGGCCACATCCCAATTGGCATCCTCCAATACAATGACAGGGGATTTGCCCCCCAGTTCCAAGGTTACCTTTTTGACGGTACTGGAGGCTAGCTCCATTATCCGTCTGCCTACTTCAGTAGAACCGGTAAAAGAGACCTTATCCACCTTCGGGTTAGCGGCGATCTCCTCCCCCACTGTTGATCCAGGGCCAGTAACTACGCTTACTACCCCCTTGGGCATATCGCTCTCGTCGATGACTTTGGCCAGCTCTAGGGCGGTGATTGGGGTATAGCTTGCCGGCTTTAATACTACCGTATTTCCTGCGGCCAATGCTGGAGCTAATTTCGAAACAGCCATTAGGAATGGGGCATTCCACGGTATTATCTGCCCGCACACCCCAATCGGCTCACGGAGGACAAAGTTGTAGCTAGTAGGAAATTCCATCGGGGGCAGACCTTCGTAAAAGGGGACACTCCTAGCTAGCTCTGCATAGTATCTGAATTGCTCTATACCACCCGGTATACCCGCCATTGAACTCATGCGGGTGGTCATTCCCGCATCCCTTGTCTCTAGCTCAATAAGCTCACTCTGTTTCGCCGCTAATCGTTCTGCGATGTCCAGTAAGATTTCACACCTTCTTTGAGGAGGTAAGCCGCTCCAAATGCCGCTGTCGAACGCTTTTCGGGCAGCATCTATAGCTATTTGAGCATCTTCCCTACTTCCTTTAGCTACCTCAGCAATAGCTTCCTCAGTATAGGGGTTCAATACCTTGAAGGTTTCCCCTGACTTTGCATCTATCCATTCCCCGTTAATATAAAGCTGATATTGCCTCATCTCACTACCCTCCTAGGATATGCAGCATGTCTTCAGTAAGTATAACGGCTGCCTTTTGATCCAAACACGAGAGACATAATCACTTTCCACGGCCATTGTCTTGGAAGAATTGGCCGAAGATTGTCAACTTGAGCAGGGGCAGAATCGCCGCAGCTCCAATAGCTTGGCAACACCTGCTATCGTGACTCCATAGAAGATCACCTCCTTTCCTGAAGCTAGCTCGAGGATCGGCTCCATGGTTTGGTTAACTGCTGTAGTCCCGGTAACCAGTGCCAAATCACACCATCTCAGAACCTTCTCAGTATCTCTATTCCCATCCAGGATGGTAAGGCCAAACTTGCACCTGCCGATATTCTCCGCATCCACATCCACTATTCTGAGCTCAAATCTACGAGCGAGGTGGTCTGCGATTGCCGGCTGAAGACCAACCAGGGCTACTTTAGGGCTACCATAGTTTTGAGAGATAAACTCGACTAACTTTTTCCCACATTCTTCCGGGCCCTCATCTCTGCAATGAATGGTTCCTTCGGCAAG
>Ga0209345_10006741_pt1 | contig 10346 bp, 8 predicted proteins | sample Cruoilmetagenom7_FD_187294 | JGI IMG/M metagenome (GOLD analysis project Ga0209345, IMG submission 187294) | Oil polluted marine microbial communities from Coal Oil Point, Santa Barbara, California, USA - Sample 7 (SPAdes) (version 2) | ecosystem: Environmental > Aquatic > Marine > Oil seeps ... | reverse complement strand
CGGCGCGCAGTTCGTTAGCTTCCAGTTCAAACTTAGCTTTCGCGTTTTTAGCTTCTGTAAGCAGGGTTTGATTTGCTTCCTGTGCTTCCACGAGATCCGATCGAGCTTGATCGCGCTCGGCGCGCAGTTCGTTGGCTTCCAGTTCAAACTTAGCTTTCGCGTTTTTAGCTTCTGTAAGCAGGGTTTGATTGGTTTCCTGTGCTTCCACGAGATCCGCGCGAGCTTGATCGCGCTCGGCGCGCAGTTCGTTCGCTTCCTGTGTGAATGACTGGTGGTGTTGTGCCATCTCTGCCTTAAGCGCTTCGTTTTCCCCTATGAGATTTGCTGTTATGAACGCTTGGCGGTCGAAACTATAACTCCGCAAGTGCCAGTCGGCATTGTCATCAAGTAATTCGTGATCCGCACAGTACCCTGCGGCTCTGAGGATAGCGTCAATTTGTGACAGGGATTGACTGTCTTTGAAGAGATTTCGGGTGGGTATCCTGAAGCACAGTTTCGCAAAATATTCATATGCGCCGCTGGCTAAGAAAGCTTTAATCAGATCGTACTCAATTCCGGTGGCTTCTACTACTAAATGGTGGAGCATATCCTCGGGTAGGGCGAGGCGCGCCATCAAATCAACCGGAGTTAGGGTTTGAACTTCAACCACGCTTTCTAGCGCGATGTTAGGGTAGATATCGTGCAGTTCTTTGGGTTCAGAAAAACTGCTCAGGTCAAAAAAATTAAAAACATTTAGTTTTTGTAGCCCACCCTGTGGCGTCACCCCGTAGGCGAGATGTTCGACACTAGAGTGAAGCGCGCAAATCTCTTCAAGGTCGTCTTTCAGTTGGGGGTTAGGTTCAACTAGGTAAAGGCGTTCAGGGTTCATACCCAAATAGTTGTCCAAATCCGAACATAGCCCTGACCCAATATAAACGGTACTACCGCGCTTCTCTACCATACCTATTTCTTCCAAAAGAGACGACGAAAACGGCGCAACGGTCCTGTAAGGCGCCAAGATGTCGAGAGGCGGATGGCTTCAATATGCGCATCACGTGCGGCCACCTCGTTGTGTAACCTGCCGATGTCTTCTCTAAATCCGTTAATCCTTTCGGCGAGAACGGTCTTTTCCTGCGCTTCTTGATCTGCACTTACCAGCACATCCCGCAATTGCGACTGGGTCCAATCTAGTTGTTTCTGAAGATTTTCTGCAATTCGTCGTGCGTGGAGCGCCTCTTCTTCAAAAGCCGATATTTTTGAGTGGACCCCAGCAAGACGGGTTTCGAAGTTCCTATTCGCGCTGCGAAGTTCGGCTTGTAGGCGGTTTATTTCTACATTGGCTTGTTCAGCACGAATACTTGCAGCTCGGAGCATGCGCTCTTTGAAGTCGACTAGGTCTTTTTGAAGCCGGATGTCATTTTGTAGATCGGCGTTAGTTTTTTCAGTAAGAATGAAATTCTGGAAAACGTCATTGCTATCGACTACCTTCGGCAAACCTCTAACAACGTCAATGCTTGCAGAAGCGTCCAACTCTGACTGAAGCCTCCGAGCATACGCGGACTTTAGAAAAGTGTTGAGTGCAAGGTACTCATGTACTGTGTCTTTCGAATTTCGGTTGTCTATCGGACCGGGTGCGTCATTCCGGAATACGCAATTGTAGGCTTCTGTCAAAGCACTGCGCAGCATTTCGGGATGCGTGAGCACCAAGTCCAGATTGACGACAAATACAGAGGGTCGATGGGCTCTTAGAGTACCGAGAAAAACTTCCGCTCGGGCAACCCACTGCTGTAAAGCTTCACCCGGCGGGATGCCTGTTCCCATCCGTTCCTGTAACCATGATAGGCAGTCTTGATAGACTAACACGACTACGTGGTCTACGGACTCCTCCTGAGTGCTGAAGTCCTCTGGAGTAATAATGTCGTGGTGAGCAGCTTCTAGCGGGCCCAACTGAGTATACAAACGTTGTGACAGCGCATCTGTCATGCCTACGAACGTAAAATTTTTTGAAGCCTGGCCTCCAGAGGGCACAGTATCGCTTGTGGGCATAGGAACCTATTTCTTTCATTAGTACTAGTCTGCTTACGGTGTCGTGTACAGAATATCATTAATAAAACCGGCAGGCCCATACTGTTGACGCAATAGATAGAGGGCAAGCTGCTTGCGCCGCAATAGGGCCGAATCGTTTCGTATTGCTTCAAGACGGTTGGGTAGTGCGGCAATTGCCGGGGGGGTTTCGGCACAGCTTACTGTAGCCATCGACCATAAGTCTTCGGCGCCCGGCGGCTGATAGCGATCCGAGAGGACCACCGGAATGGAACCGTTTAAGGCGGCCTCCCAGAGGCGGATCGAATTAGGCCCGGTTCCGGAGGGGCATAGGGTGAAGAGGCTATCGGACATCACTTGGCGAAATTGTTTCGCGGCATTGCCGTCCTCAAAGGAGCCCGGTCCGGATATTGCACGGTCTAGGATTTGTTTGTCATAGACGATCTTGTTATAATGCCAGCTATCGCGGTCGATGATAATCCCTCGAGTATCCTCTTTGAGCGTCTCTAAGATCATGGTCCGGGCTTGGGTCATGTAGATTGCGCTCGATTTTGCGCCAACGAAGGAGAAGAGCTTTGGCCGTGCAGCGTGTATATTGTCGTAGCTGACCGGCACTTGTTGTACAGGATAGAGCGGGAAGGGATGCAGTGCAATGTTAAGCTGTTCGGGTAAATGCGTTTGGTCTAACTCACAATGGGACCAATAGATATCAGTCACGCCCGCACGGGCGAAGAGTTCTGCAAACTGACGCATGCGGATATGCTGGCAGACGGTTATTACGCGATCATATGGTGCGATATCTCGGGTCAGCCCTTCCAGTGCGCGTTCCAGCGAAACGATTTTGTCACGGCGATGTTCTGCATGAGTATTCAAATCTATAAGTGTAGCCCAAGGAAAGGCCAGATATGCCGTATTGTCCGGCAATAATTGGCCTGCATCAAGTTCTTCTGACATCCGGGTATAAGCATGTTTTTCGGTGATAGCTGGATATTGCCATTCGGCATCGTATGCAAAAATACGCCGTTCTGCCTGTCGTTCTTGCATCCGCTCGTTACGCCACCGCTCCATCGATTTATTGATTTTAGGAGTGCCGTATTGGGTTGAGTTCAATGTCCATATCTCAATGTCCACTGGGGAGGGGCTATCCAATGCAGGGCTGGGGTGCACCATTGCCATGCCTCCTTTTATTCGCGTATCACCCTTCTTATCATAGTAGCGCAAGCTTGTTTCATGCAGGTGAAATGACCGAACGTAGTCAAATGGGTTTACGAGGGTGAAACCATTCACGGAAAATACGTAAGCTACCTTGTTATCGCAGCGTGGTACTCCGAGAGGAATATCAAGCTGCCGTTCCATTTCAGAAGAAATCTCCACTGAAGGCAAAAAGGCCCACGTATCTTGCGACCACTGTGGGTTTTCATGGGGAATAATGGTGTCCTTAACCTGATCATATCGGCTAAGCGCGACGAAGGTCTTAGGGGCAGTATCAAATATTGTGCGTAGCTTTGCTATATTAGTATCAAAATAAATATCACTGTTAGCTAGAACGCTGAGGTGATTGGGGCACAATTCCTTGCTGAAGCGAACCCAATCAAGATAGGTAGGGCGTTGCGCAAGACGTAGAACCTTCAGGTGCGTGTCGGAAAATGGAGGGAGTGTGTCGTCATCCTGTAGAAGGTAGACGCGGTCAATTTCTTTGCAATCTAGATTTCGCCGCAGGCAGTCTAAGAGTTCGGCTGCACGCTCTTGATCCTTCGGTGTATAAAAAGGCAAAAAAAGGGATATTCTGATGGGATCATCAGAAATTTTCGTATGATATTCCATGTACCAGGTGCCTACGTTTATGCAAAATGAAAGAATTCGTATAATCGGGTGAACCAGACAAATGAATGCGGGTTCACCTTTTTTCTAATTCTAAAATGCTTAATTTCTTGTGGCGAATTTCAAGATCCAGCTACTGAATAGCGGAACCAATTATAAGCGTCCGTAAGCCCTTCCTCTAGTCCGATGGTGGCTGTCCATCCCATTGCCGACAAACGGCTGACCTCCATCAGCTTGCGTGGGGTGCCGTCAGGCTTGCTGTGGTCGAAAGTAATTTCTCCCTTAAAGCCGGTAATCTTTGCAATGGTATGGGCTAGTTCCGCGATGGTCACGTCGTGCCCTGTGCCAACATTAATGTGGCTGAGCATAGGCTGCGTGTTCGCCTCGTAGGTCTCGCGATCAAGGTTCATTATGAAGAGGGCGGCTTCGGCCATATCTTCTACGTGAAGAAATTCCCGATAAGGCGTTCCGGTGCCCCAGATCACTACTTCTTGAGCATTCGTCTGAGCGGCCTCGTGAAACCGTCGGATTAGCGCCGGGACCACATGGCTATTTTCAGGGTGAAAATTATCTCCGGGTCCATAGAGATTAGTCGGCATGACGCTACGGAAATCAGTATTATACTGCCTGTTGTAGCTTTCGCACAGCTTGATACCTGCAATTTTGGCAATAGCATAGGGCTCGTTGGTGGGTTCGAGGGGGCCTGTTAGCAGCGTATTCTCGCGCATCGGTTGCTCGGCAAGTTTGGGGTAGATGCAGCTCGACCCCAGTTGCAATAGGCGCGTAACACCAGCTTGATAAGCGGCGTGGATGACATTGCATTCTATCATTAAGTTTTCGTAGATAAACTGCGCTGGTTGGGTGTTGTTGGCATGAATGCCGCCCACCTTGGCCGCTGCTAGGATAACCCAGTCGGGCTTTTCCGCGGCCATGAAAGTCTGCACATTCGCTTGGTTGGTCAGATCTAGTTCCGCATGGGTGCGGGTAATCACTTGCTGTCCCTCAATCCCCTTGAGCTTGCGCTGGATGGCGCTGCCCACCATACCCCGGTGTCCTGCGATGTAAGTTTTCATTATTGTACCTCAAACTGCTCATTTACTCGGTAAAACGTCACCCAATCCCAAATAGTTTCTTGAGCTTTTCGGTATCAGCGAAAGCAAAATTAGCTACATCCATCAGGCTGTGGTTGCCTAAGTTGTTGCTGTGAACCACACTTGCCCATTGTGGCCCGTAACTGCGGAGGGGGAGTGTATGAGCGCTATCGTTGATCATTTCGGTATGCTGCGACATGTAGACTGTGCGCATCTCCTCAGGGGAACTAACATCCTCAAGAAATCCTAAGAAGGGATTTTCAGGATAGCTACTGAGATAGAACTTGTCATTAGCTTGATCATAGGTTGCACCGCCCGAGAAACTTAGTGTGACCCCCTCGCGAGCTTGTTTTTCGGTCACTTTCACGTTACGGTATCCTTGAAAAATACCTGATGCCAAGAGGTCATCGGTGTCGGCGCGACAGGTCAAGATACGCAATGGAAAATCTAGATCGGAAAGGGCCTCTCGCACGGCAGGCACGATCTTTTTGCCGCTGTATTGCACAAATTTGACCGGCAAACCCTTGGTGATTTTGCTTAACTCATCGGTAACATTGACTGCACTATCATCTACCATGATAAGCCATAAATCAGGCTTATTATAGCAGTTGCGCAAGCTGCGCGCTGTAAGCTCTCGAAACAGGATGATCCGGTCACGTATCCAAGCTTCGTAGGCCTCTTGCGTGCGTTCTTTCCAGATCGGATGCGGTAGATTGAAGCGTGATATGAGAATGAGTTTATCAACCATGGGACCGCCATACTCCAAGTGCGTTGCAGTTAAAAACGTTCAAAACGATTTACTATGGAACTTAATCATCAATTCTTGTTTACCGAATCTGCAAAAGCTCGCTCGGTTTTTCTTAATTTCTCGCCTCAACAGACTTTGAGAAATTGTATTTTTTGTAGGCGCACCCGTCTTGAAATCAGAAATAGGGAGCTCAAAAGAGCTATTTTTCCCTACATATTGCATAATAAGTTATTCCAAACTTACTGCCATCTCCATCCCGTGCTCCTTAAGCAAGGCATGCCGACGCGCCGTCTTTAGATCATCTGCCACCATCTCCGTGCACATCTCCTGCGCTGTGATCTCAGGCTCCCAGCCAAGCTTCACTTTTGCGTTCGAAGGATCACCCAAGAGCGTTTCCACCTCTGCGGGGCGGAAGTAGCGGGGGTCAATGCGCATGATTACATCACCAGGCTTAAGGGCGGGAGAGATGTTGTTGTCGACCGATACAACTGTGGCAATCTCATCTATACCTGTGCCGGAGAACGCCAGCTCGATCCCCAGTTCACTGGCTGACCAGCGGATGAATTCGCGCACGGAATACTGCAGGCCAGTGGCGATCACGAAGTCTTCGGCTGCATCTTGTTGCAGCATCATCCACTGCATCCGCACATAGTCTTTAGCGTGACCCCAGTCGCGTAGCGAGTCGATGTTGCCCATATAGAGGCATTCTTCCAGCCCTTGGCTAATATTGGCCAGCCCGCGGGTGATTTTACGGGTCACGAAGGTTTCGCCGCGGCGGGGGCTTTCGTGGTTAAAGAGGATGCCGTTACAGGCATACATGCCATAGGCTTCGCGGTAGTTGACAGTGATCCAGTAGGAATAGAGCTTGGCCACCGCATAGGGCGAACGGGGGTAAAAGGGCGTGGTCTCACGCTGCGGGGTTTCCTGTACCAGCCCGTAGAGCTCTGAAGTAGAGGCTTGGTAGAATCTGGTCTTTTTTTCCAGCCCGAGAAAGCGTATCGCTTCCAGCAGACGCAGGGTGCCGATGCCGTCTACATCAGCAGTGTATTCAGGTGCTTCAAAGCTGACGGCCACATGAGACTGCGCACCAAGGTTATAGACCTCGTCCGGCTGAACCTCTTGAATGATCCGCGTAAGGTTGGACGTATCGGTCAAGTCGCCGTAGTGCAGCTGAAAATTCTGATTGGTGGTGTGTGGATCCTGATAAATATGGTCCACGCGCTGCGTGTTGAACAGCGAAGCCCGGCGTTTGATGCCGTGGACTTCATAGCCTTTCTGAAGAAGAAATTCCGCGAGGTATGAACCGTCTTGGCCGGTTACCCCTGTGATCAATGCCTTGCGTGTCAAATCAGTCTCCTTTTCGAATAGATGCCTCAAGAGCGGTGAGTGTGCAACTCGGAAAGACCTGCGTGGGAGCGCAAGAGGATAGCCGTTAACCTGCTAACGAAATCAAACTAGACTAGAGTATCGCAGGCATTCTTCAGAGCGCGCAGGACAGCGGTGCGGGTGTGATCGCGACTGCTGTTCCAAGTGTCTGTTTGCTCGAATAATCGCTCCAGCCGAGCCAGGGCGCTCGGCATTGCCTCTGCCAGCGCCTTGCTCTGCAATTCCTCTGCAATCCGCGCGGCCCCTTCTTCCGGCGTCATCCCCCATAGGTTCACCCAAGACCCCTCCGGCAGTCTCAACTCGTGGATACGGTGCCCGGGGCTGGCCCAGTAAATGGGCAGCGATCCGCAGGCGAAGGCGTCGAAGAATTTCTCGGTGATGTAGTCGGGGTGGTGGGTGTTTTCCAAGGCGCCCATCAGCCGGGTGCGGCCATCAAGGCGCACCAGTTTGTCCATGTGCCAGTCGGTGGTCAGCTCGAACCGGCTTTGGCCACCTTGCCAGCTTTGACCCAAACGTTCGACCACGCCGGTGGTGCAGGCCTCGGCCAGATCGGTGCGCCACGAGCAGAGCCCGGTTAGATTGGCCTCGGGCCATTCGACCCAGTGGTGCCGCTCGGCGCGGCGCTCGAACATGAAGGCCACGTCGACGGGGCGGCGGGCGAAGTCCTCTTGCCAGTCCTCTACCGATCGCGCGGCGTTGCGGGCAAAGCGGTAGCGGTAGGCATTGACGAAGCGGTGGTTGGTCAGCAGGTAATAGGGGATGCGCTCGAACTTGTAGATGTCGCTGGTGCAGTGGTTGATCTGCTGAACGGGCAGGGGGCCCCAGTTGGTCTCTACATAGATCACCGGATCAAGCGGGTGCCCGCCCCAGATTGTGTCCCAGAAAGGTTCCTCGGACAAAAGCACCACGGGGCGTTTGCGCGCGCGCCAATCTTCGATCACCTCAAAGGGGGCGTCTTGGATGTCGAGCACATGGGCGAAGACATAGATATCGGCGAGGGAGGGGCGGTCGACGAGTTCGATCTGGCTCTCGAACAGCGGCCAAAGCGCGGGATAGCTGAGCGGGGTACGGTGACTATGCGCACCTGTTTTGAAAACCTTGATCACTTTGATGGGTCCTTCAGAGACCACGCAGGCGGGTATAGAGATTACGCAGGTAATCCGGCCCCGGAAGAGCAAGGTCGAGATCTTGGCGGAGCCTGCCATAGGCGCTTGCCAGAATGTCGGTGCGGCGCTGTTGCTGGGCGGAAATCTGCAGGCTCAATTCGGCTTTGGCGCCGACACGGCCCTCGGTGATCTGCGCCTCAAGCAGACGCGCAAAAGCGCCAGGCAGGCGGGCCATGTTCCGTCTGACCGACCGCGGCAATTGGGCAATGACATCCGGCAGCGTGTCGAGGAGGGCGGATGTCTCTGTAGCAGGACAAAGCGCCATCTGTTCATCGAGAAACGGCATCCATTCGGCAAGGCAGGTGGCCCGTTCCCGCCTGGACCGCGTCGCGAGCGTTTGGATGAAGTCTAAAAGCGTCGGGGCCGGATCGGTGGGGGCATAAAGATGCAGCAGGGCGGGCGCACGCGTGGCCATCAGTTCGGTGCTTTCGCTCAGGGCGCGTCTGTAGAAGGCCCTGTCCTCCAGGACGGCGGGCCATGTGGCGCAGCGGGCCTGCCAGTCGGCGGTTCTGAAGATCAGCCGCCGGGGGTCCGGCAACAGGCCCGTGCAGTCGGGGGCCGTGGGCCGCAGTGGCAGAGTTTCAAACAGCGCGCTGTCGCTGCGGGGCAGGGGGTGCTCGACATCGGCCAGCCACCAAGCGCTATGGACAAGGCAGAGATCGGGGGTCTCCTGCTGCAGCATCAGGCGTAGGGTATTGAACGTATCTGGTTGCAGGCGGTCCGTCGGGTCGAGCAGCGCGATGTAGCTGGTTTCGGCTATTTCTAACGCCAGCCGCAGGAGATCGCTGCGCTGCTCCAGAGCGCTGTCGGTGCGGATGATCCGCGCGGGATGCTCCGCCGCGAAGGCTTGAAGCCGCGCAAGCGTTCGGTCATCGCCCGTGTGAAAGATCAGCAGGGCATCCGCCGGCTCCATGGTCTGCGCCAGAGCCCGCAGCGGCAGATCAAGGTCCGGGCCCTCATTTTCCGTGGCCATGGCAAAGGTCAGCATGGCACCCGCCCTCCGGCCATCTGTAAGCCAATGCGCAGGGCCAACACTGGGTCTTTTTGGATCAACTGTGCCTCCTCCTGCGGGCCGAGAGTGACCTGCCAGAACTGCCGTATAGAAGTCAAAAGCTCCTCATGCCACTGCGGGTCGATGTGATAATAGATCCAGTCAAAGAGCCCGCTGGTGAAGGTCTGAAAAGCCAAACGCAGGGACGCCGGCAGGCGGGTGTTGACGTCGCGCAGAGAGGCGAGGGCATCGATCCGCTCGCGCCCGCGGAAGTTGGTCATCCGGCTCCCGCCAGGCGACACCGTATGGGTGGCGCAGACCCGGTCAGAGACCAAAATATCCTGTGCCGCGGCAAAGCTGTCCCAATGCGGGGCGATATCTTCGTGCAGCATGAGATCAGGAAAGCTGATCCCGGCATCGCGCAGAAAGCCGCTGCGGTAGATCTTGTTCCACGGGTAGTTGGCGGTCTGAACCAGCCAGGGCAGGGCGTCTTGTGAGGGGCGTGCCAGATGCCGGCCGCCCATCCCGGCCAGCCGCCAGAGGGCATCGTCATTGGGCATCTGGTGCCAGTTGCCCCGCGCGATCTGGCGGCTGTCGGCATGGCGAAACAAGCAGAAATCAAAGTCACGCTCCGCCAGATCCCGCCAAAGGGGGATGATCTGCGGGGTGATAATATCGTCGCTGTCAAAGAACAGAACGTGATCGGTTTCGATTTCGGCCAGCCCGCGGTTACGGGCCGGGCCAGGGCCAGTTGAACTCTCCTGCCGGATGACATGGGCGAGATCAGAGACCACTGGTTCGGCCGATCCGTCATCGACCACCACGATCTGATCGAACACACCGAGCTTTCCCGCTTCCATCAGAAGCTGGTCCAGCGCGGCATGATCGTCGCGCACGGGAATGACCAAACCAAGGCCCAAAGGGGGATCAGACGACGAAGAGACGCAGGTCGATGATAGACAGGCGGAAACTGGAGGTCGGCAGGAAGAGGATCAGTTCACGCCAAGCCGCTTCCATCGGCAAAGGCTCACGGTAGTGGACCGGGAGCGCATCGACATGGCTGGCTTCTTCGGGGCGGAACAGCAGATGTTTGTCGAAGAAACAGTCAACAAAACCATCCG
>Ga0209345_10006740_pt1 | contig 10347 bp, 12 predicted proteins | sample Cruoilmetagenom7_FD_187294 | JGI IMG/M metagenome (GOLD analysis project Ga0209345, IMG submission 187294) | Oil polluted marine microbial communities from Coal Oil Point, Santa Barbara, California, USA - Sample 7 (SPAdes) (version 2) | ecosystem: Environmental > Aquatic > Marine > Oil seeps ... | reverse complement strand
TCTTTGAAGTTGTAGTAGCATATATTTTCATCGCTTGAGCATACTCCTTAGCAGTTCTTCTTTTTACCTCTTCACTCTTAGGGTTTACCTTTGATTTTTGAACTTCTATAGTCTCTTTTTTGTATTGCCCATCTTCTATTTTAAAGAAAAGTGTTTTAGATAATTTTGTACTACTCTTTTTATAAACAACCTCAACTTTTTGTGTAGTGGGTTTTTTATAATAGCTAACCGGTAAGAGTGCGTACATTTTTTCGCTATTTAAGGGATGATTAAAAATTCTGTAGCTTCTTTTGCCAACAACTAGTTTTTCATAATCTATACTGTTCTCTTTATCAAAGACTATAATGGCAGTTCGTCCATTGGTAATTGTGGAATTAGATATATTGAAGTTAAATGCATAAAGTGAGGATATTAAAAAAAGTAGTATAGTTATATATTTCATCAGTACTCTTTCATGGCACGTGCAATATCACGTTTTTGATCTTTCTCTTTTAAGTCATTGCGTTTATCGTGAAGTTGTTTACCTTTCCCAATAGCAATCTGAATCTTTGCGATATTACGAGCATTAAAATAGAGCTGTAGAGGAACAATAGTATACCCATCTCTATTCACTGCTTTTATCATCTTCTGCAACTCTTTTTTATGCAAAAGAAGTTTACGACTTCCTCTCTCTTCATGTCCATAAAAATGATGCGTAGTCTCTAACCTTCCAATATGTGCATTAAAAAGAAAGGCTTCATCCTCTACAAAACGGATAAAACTATCTTTTAGGTTTACACGGTTTGCACGGATGCCTTTGACTTCACTTCCACTCAAAACAAGTCCCGCTTCAAATTTTTCTTCAATAAAATAATCATGATAGGCTTTTTTATTTTTTGCTATCGTTTCACCCATTTTCTAACTGTCCTCTTTTACTCTAAAAAAGCTTGACCCACTACCACTAAAATAGTACCCATGCTTATAATGATTCTTTAACTCTTTGTACTCTAGTAGTGCTGGTTGAAAAAGGTCATTTGCTTCATCTGTTTTCATACTTTTTAAAATATCTACTGATTTCATCTCTTTTAATCTTTGCGTCTCAAAACCATCTATAGGCTCATAAAAACTCTCTCTATAGGTTTTATACACTTTTGGTGTGCTTATCTTTATCTCAGGAGTAAAAACTTCAAACTCAAATAAACTCTCATCAAACTTTTCAACTATCTCACCTATTCCACTTACATTTGCACTATCGTACCCATAAATAAAAAATGGAACATCTGCTCCTACACTGAGTCCTATCTCCGCTAATTCATTTATGCTTAGCCCTAAATGTAAAACTTCATTACACATTTTAAGATAGGTAGCAGCATCACTGCTTCCCCCACCAAGACCAGCAAATGCAGGTATGTTTTTGTCAACTTTTATAGCGTGTGTTTGCATCAATTTTTCTAGGGCTTCAGAGTTTGTAGCATTGCGGAGTGCAAAATAAGCTTTATAGATAGTATTCTCTTCCGTAGAGCATGCAAAGTCACCAATTATTTTAAACTCATTCGCTTTAGCATCAACTTTTTCTTTTGAAATAAATGAGAGTTCATCATAAAGGTTCTCTACCTTCATAAACCTTGAAACTATTTCGTGGTAATCACCTCTCATCCCTGTGATTTTTAAAAAGAGATTTACTTTAGCATACGCTTTGTGAAGTTTCATAAGTTTTTTACTTCTTTAACATTTTACTCAGAACATTTAATTCTTGTGTATTAGCCTCTTTAGCTGCTGCAATATTTGAGTCTTTTACATCTTCAATCAGCTCATTTCTTACTATTGAAACCTCTGATGGTGCATCTATACCAAGCTTAACAACACCCTTTTCTACAGATATAACCTTTACAGTTATATTATCGCCGATAACAATAGACTCATCTAATTTTCTAGCCAATACTAACATGTATATATCCTACCCAATTCATATTTTACTTCTGCATTTTTTATTGTAATAATGGAGATATTATCTCCATTATCCAACCAATAACTTCCATCTTTTTGTATCTCTAAATCTTCTAAAGCAAGAACTCTTCCATATTTAACATTTTCCACATCACCAAGATAATTATTAAGAGGAATATTCAAAGAGTTTTTAATATCCAAGGCTTTTTCACCATCATATCTAAACTGCCCTTCATTCAAACGCTCTAAAGCACTCAAACTTCCATCTTTAACATTAAGTCTCTGGGCGATTATACGTCCAAGTGAGCGAATATATGTTCCCTCAGAAACAGTGGCTTCAAATGTCACAAAAGGGTGCGAATAGTGTATAAGCTTAGTTTCATAAATAGTTGAGTTTATTTTGTTTAATGTGAACTCTTTCCCCGCTCTTGCCAAATCATACGCACGTTGTCCATTAATACGTTTCGCACTAAAGATTGGTGGTTCGTACTCTAACTCACCCTCTAAAGATTTCACGGCAGTAAACACTACATCTTCTGAAAACTCTTCTAAAATAGCCACATCTTCTATCATCTCAGTGTCGAGTGAATCACTCTTTGCACCAAGCCACAAAGTAGCTCTATATGTTTTTGGAGTTTTATCTAAAAACCTAAAAAGTTTTGTATGAGAACCAAAACCTATAAGAAGAACTCCCTTTGCAAAAGGGTCAAGTGTTCCTGAAAATCCAGCTTTTTTATTGTTGTACTTGCGTTTTAATTTAGAGAGAAATAGGTTTGAGCCAATTCCTGATGGCTTGTAAGCGACAAAAAGACGATTCATAGCTTTTCAACGAAGGATGCCAATATATCTCTTTTAGTGCCTGCAAAATTTATATTTAATTTAAACTCACGTCCTGATTTACTCACACCTATAACTCTACCTGTTCCAAATATTTTATGACGCACTAAGTCCCCTTTTTTAAAGGCTGTGTTTTTCTCAACTATCAAAGAGCCTTCACAGAGTCCAGCCTCATTAAAAAATCTACTTTTTGCAAGGTCGCTTCTTCGCCCTTTATAAAACCTACTTCCAGCGTGAGAGAGGATAAGTGTATCTTTGGCTCTTGTAAAAGAGACATAGCCTAAACGACGCTCCTCTTCTAGGTCACTTCCATCACCAACTAGTGGTAAAAATCCCTCTTCTAGTCCGATAATAAAGACATGGTCAAACTCTAAACCTTTTGAAGCGTGGATACTCATCATGTAGATTGATTCGCCCTCAACCTGATCCTGTTCACTCTGGAGTGTTAGTTCATTTAAAAACTCATCTAAAGAGGCTTCAGGAGCATTTTTAACAAAGTCTCTAAAGAGTCCATAAAACTCATCCATATTGAGGATTCTATCACTCTCATCTTGCATACCTTTGTAGATATCTTTTAACTTAAAAGTCTCTTCTAGTACATCTATAAAGTTATACGTAGACTCCCGTGCTACAACAGCAACATCTTCTATGTCAGAAACAAATTTTTTCAAAGTTCCTGCATTTTTCTTTCTCACAAGAGCTTCTAAATCAACGACAGATACATCTTTGATGAACTCAAATATCGATTTTCCTGAGGAGTGAGCTGCTAACTCAATCTTCTCTACGCTTGCTTTACCAAGTCCACGCTTTGGTTTATTAACTATACGCTTAAAAGAAAAGTCATCATGGAAGTTTGTGATAACTCTAATATATGAGATAAGGTCTTTAATCTCTGCTCTGTCATAAAAGCGTAAACCTCCAACAAGTTTATAGGCGATACCTGCACGGTTTAACCCCTCTTCTATAGAACGACTTAAAACATTGACTCTATACAAGATAGCAATGTTGTTTGCACTCTCACCTGAGTCTAAAAGTTTTTTGATTTTTGTAGCTATCTTTCTAGCCTCTTCATTTTCATCGTTGGAGTTTAAAACAGTGACATCATCTCCACTGCCACGAGTAGGAATCAGTTTTTTGCCTAAACGAGAACGATTGTGCTCAATAAGGGCATTTGCTACTTTTAAAATAGGTGAACGTGAACGGTAGTTCTCTTCAAGTTTAAAGACAGTTGCACCCTCAAAATCTTGATCAAACTCCATAATATTTCGTATATGAGCACCACGCCAGCCATAAATACTCTGGTCATCATCACCAACTACACACAAGTTATTATGTGTTGAACATAACTTTTCAAGCAGTTTTAACTGGAGCTCATTTGTATCTTGGTACTCATCAATCATGATGTATTGGTACTTTTTAGATGTAGTATCTGCTAATTCTGGATTCTCATCTAGTAGCTTATAGGTGAGTGAAATCAGGTCATCAAAGTCAACTAAATTATTTTCTAAAAGATAGTTTTCATACTCTTTATAAACTTCCGCTATCTGCTTATAGTTAAAAAGCTCTGCTTGTTTATAGGCATCATCTGGAGTTAGTAGAGAGTTTTTATAGCGTGATATTTCACTTGCGATAAGTGGAGTAGGAAGCTCTGCATTTATTTTTTTTATAATACGCTTTTTATCATCTGTATCAATAACAACAAAATTATTTTCTCTTTTTAAAAGATGTATGTTGAATTTTAAAAACAGGAGCCCAAATTTATGGAATGTGCATAGTAGTGGTGGGTATGCACTTGTACTCATCATATCTAATGAGCGCTCTTTCATCTCCTTGGCTGCTTTATTTGTAAAAGTAAGCGTTAAAGTGTTTGAAGCAGGGATTCCCACCTGCTCTACTAAGTACGCTAAGCGAGAGATTATCGTAGTAGTTTTACCACTACCTGCTCCAGCCAAAATTAGGACTGGACCCTCTGTCTGTCTTACTGCGTTTGACTGAGATTCATTTAATTTATTAAAGATTTTTTCCATTTTCTACCACTATTTTTGTTAATTAGTAATATTATAACTAAATTGGGGTAAATTATTACAAAACTATTGCATTAATTATAATTATGAGTTATACTTTTAGTATCAATATTACTTATAGGAATTATAATGTTAAAAGATTTTGCTAAACTTCAGACTTTTTTAATGGTAATAAAAGAGAAAAGTTTCTCCAAAGCATCCGCTAAACTTGGGATTTCTCAGCCTGCCGTTACTCAACAGATAAAATTTATTGAAGATTACCTTGATACTAAAATAGTAGATAGAAAAAAGAATGGAATACTTCTTACAAAAGAGGGTGAAGATCTTTATAGAATTGCACAAAGACTTGAAAAATCAATAGCAAACAGTGAAAAAGAGCTCCTAAAGATAATAAATAAAGAGTTTACATTTGTAATGGGTGCATCATTTGCAATTGGTAACTATGTATTACCAAACTACCTTAGTGAAATTAAAAAGCGCATTGATAATGAAGTTTTTATGAATGTAGATTTATCGTGTGCAATAGTAGATCAACTTGTAGATAAAAAGATAGATATAGCTCTTATAGAATCTCCAGTATTTGAAGATGGAATTATATATAGAGAATGGGTAGAAGATGAGTTAGTTGTTTTCTCAAATCAACCAATTAAGAAACACCTTGTTGCAGAAGATCTTTTTGAATTTGACTGGATCTGCCGTAATGAAGAGTCTCATACAAGAAAACTAACTTCTGAAACATTTGAAGAGCTTGGTGTGCAGTGTACAAACTTTAACGTACTAGCAGTTCTTGCAAGTCCAACAGCTATAAAAGAGTCTATAACTCATGCTGATAAGAACAGTGAAAGACCTCTTGTTTCAATCATGTCTCGTCATGTTATACAATCTGAACTTGCAAATGGAACACTTTACGAGGGAAGACTTAAAAATCATAAAATAATGAGAAAATTCTACATCGCTTATTCTAAAGATAGAAAACATGATGCTTTTGTAGATAATGTAGTAAACTACCTACTCTCTTTAACGAAAGTATAAAAAAAGGGCTCTGCCCTTTCATCTATTTTTTAATAAACTTTGAGTTCTCTGGATTTGATAAAAAAGAGGCCATAGAGTTTTCAACTCCATTACCATCAACTTCTTTTTGAGTAGCTTTCTTCTCTTTATATGTACTTAGATTGAGCATTACAGGTGTTTCATCAACTATAATCTGCATTATACTAAGCAGTGGTACACTCACTACACTTCCAAAGTTTTCACTTCCAAACCCTGCTTCAAAGATTAAAACTCCATTCTCAATCCTAGCAGTCTCAAAAGTATATCCCGCAAGAAAAAAGAGTGTTAAAGGACGAAATTCGGACTCTATATTTTCAGGTAAAGTTGGCTCAAAATGTGCATCTTCAATTTTACATAAAATCCCAAAATTTTGTTCTTTTCCAAAGAAATGTATTATCAAATCTTGTATATTTTTCTGCATCAATAGCGCGAACTCTTTATCTTCTATTATATTTTCTAACAAAAACATTTCCCTTTATTTTTTCTAATTATATCAGAAACTCACATCTTTCGAGTATCTCAAACTCTACCATCGCATTTAGGAGTGCCACTTTAGAAAAACTTCTAAGCTCATGTACTTTTATATCAGCTTCAACAATTTTTCCCTCATCTAAAAGTCTCGCTCTTGTTGTCCCTTTTAAGAGTGGATTTTTTGGAGTTATCCATTTTCCCTCTTGCGTCAAAAAAGCTATGTTGGCAATACTTGTATCTGTTACAGACAACTCTTTGATTATTAAAATATCATCAGCATCTTCTCTTTTATCAAAAAGAGTATCTAAGTGCTCTCTGTCGGTGGATTTTTCTGCATAATTTATCTCATTTTCAAAAACAAGTTTGAGTGTAGATATTTCACGTTTTTTATGCTCATGATAGCTTACCTCTATATCAGTTTCATTATAGACTAAGCGGCATCTATATAGACCCCACTCAGGTGGATTAATGAACTCGGCAAGGCTTTTTTTCTCTTCTATACCAAGAGTATTGAGAACACTCTCATAGCGCTGTTGATGATATGAGATATTACATATTTCTCCATCAAGTATCTTGATAGTCTCTAAAAACTCTCTACTCACTAAAAAGTTCTGTACTGAGGTATCTCTCACCAGTATCACAAAGTATAGTTAAGAGTGTTTTACCTTTAAATTCATCTCTAGAAGCTACTTGCATTGTTGCCCATACATTTGCACCAGCAGAGATTCCAACAAGTAAACCCTCCTCTTTTGCCAACATTCTCGCAGTATTGATTGCATCTTCGTTGCTTACTTTTATCACTTCACCATACACTGTTGTATCTAAAATATCTGGCACAAACCCAGCGCCAATACCTTGTATCTTATGTGGGGATGGAGACTCTCCTGAGAGTATCGCAGAAGCCTCAGGTTCGACTGCAAAAATAGCGATATTAGTAATCTCCTTTTTGAGTACATGAGAAGTTCCTGTCAATGTTCCTCCTGTGCCAACAGCTGCTACAAAAGCGTCAAGCTCTCCATCTGTATCACGAAGAATCTCTTTGGCTGTTGTTAGCGTATGGATTTCAGGATTTGATGGATTTTGAAACTGTTGCAAAATGATAGAGTTAGGAGTCTCTTTTTGTATCTCTTGGGCTTGCGCTATCGCACCGTTCATTCCTTTTGCAGCAGGAGTTAAAACAAGCTGTGCACCAAGAGCTTTTAAGAGATTTCTTCTCTCAATACTCATAGAATCAGGCATAGTTAAAATAAGCTTTAAATTTTGTGCTGCACAGTTCGCTGCAAGTGCTATACCTGTATTGCCACTTGTTGGCTCAATGATAGTGGTCTCTGCCGTGATTTGACCAGATTCAATCCCACGCCGAATCATATTAAAACCTATTCTATCTTTCACTGAGCTAGTAGGGTTCATAAACTCACATTTTCCTAGTATAGTAGCACCTGTCAGTTTAGAGGGTGTGTTAAGCTTTACTAAGGGAGTATTTCCAATCAGTTCTGTAATATTGTTCGCTATATTCATCTGAGTATTCCTTTTATTGAGATGATTTTACACTAAAAACTTTTTTTACACAAATTTCTCTGTTTTTAGCAGTGGTAGTTTATTGAGTAAGTTTTCACAATATTCGTATTGATCCAAACTCTCTAACCACTCTTTTCTTAAAGATGAGACGCCTTTATGAGCACCTAGAACCATTCCTATTGCAATTGCACGAGAAGCATTATCACCTCCAACCATTGCGTTTGCTTGAAGTGCTCGGTTTAAGGCATCTTCCTTATCTGCATATTTGAGTATGAAGTAGACTGCTCCAGGGAGAGTACCCTCTGTTGGACTGGCTTTGCCAACACGTATAGGCTCCGAACGACCGATATCCCAAAGCTTAGCCATCGAAGTCAAAGCTAAATCATCTGAAAACTTCTCTTTTGAGAGCGATGAGTTCTCATCTGCTTCCTCTTTTACTTTTGCTATAGCCTGAGCTACCTTCGATGCAATAAACTCATTCATACTCACTGCTACACTCTCAATAGCGTCTCTTGGAGCTTCACCATTTATGACTCTAAATGTAACACGTGCAAAAAACTCTCCACCTGAGAGTGCTTCCTCATTTTTATGCGTAAACATCGCTTTTCTAGCCACATCAGCTATCTCTTCTTCACTCTCATAGTATGCATATGCTCCCACATGTCTAATAGCCATTGCATTTGATATTCCACCTAAGTGTTCTACGGCAATGTTTTGTTTTACTTGCGAGTAAGTCTCTTTAGTCATTGTACATATCCAAGAGCCCCAGCCATTCTCGAATCTATTCATCCAGTGTGGAATAAGTGCCTCAACTTTAAACTCTCTTTTTGGTTCACTAATGCTTGCCAGATGTTCTAAGACTAAAATATTATAATCCCCATAATCAGTACTCCCTCCCGCTTTTTTACCCGGGTGATAATTTCGCTCGCCCCAACCTATTCCATGAGTCTGTCCACCCATCATCTCACCAGGCGACATAAACTTCTCTATCGGCTTTTCTCCATACGCTTCATATATCTTTTGTGCATCGTACTCATAATGAGAGCCTAAACACAAGGCATCTCCGACTATTGCACCATAAAAAGCGCCCTTTATAGCTTCTTCTTTTGTTACATCATTCATAATTTTTACCTACTATTTTTAAAAGAGTGTATCGAAGCTAATATTTGATTATTATTGTAGTTTTAAAGAAATATTTATAGCTCGTTATTTTTTAAGTTATACTATATGTAAAAGATAAAAGGATTTATAGAATGGCTTCTTACATCAGTGATGGTAAAAAACTACTCAATGTTGAATATGATGTCATAGTTGCAATAAATGACATGGTTGATGGGATGAGAGTGCTCTCTGTTAATTCAAAATCAGATGAAGAGTATGCAGTCTTCTTGCTTGAGCCTACGACCAAGGTAACTTGTTATATATTTGATGAAGTGTTTATTGTTGGAAAGTCTGATAGTTTTGAGAGCCTAGTGGAGGCTATCGAAGCATGGAATAACGAAGAGATATAAACTTCATTTAGCTCAAAGTTTTTACAAGCAGTAATAAACCAAAAACTAAAATTATAATAGAAGATATGGTAGCAATTATAGACGATACTTTATCAGATATGAGTCTTCTTTTTATATATACAAAGTAAGGCATTATCGTAACCCATAGTGTTATCGCGAAAATCATTCCAAAAATTGTGATAATTAAAGAGTGAGTAGTTGTTGAGTAGGTTGTTACACTGAGCCAAAAGAGTATAGTATATGGGTTTAAGAGAGTTAAAATATAGCCTTTGAGATAGTTCGAAACTATGCTTGTCTCTTTCACTGTTTTTACTTTATGGATATGCGTGTTTCTTCCTTTGAAAATTAGATACGCTAGGTAAATCAAAAAAAATCCACCGAGTGTAGATAAAATGTTTAAAAAGATAGTCTCTTTTAAGTAGGTTGTAATTCCATAGAGAATAAGTAGCAGATATGTAAGGTCTGCACTCATCGCACCAAAACCAATAGCTACTGCTTTTTTATAGCTTTTTAAAGCCTCGTTCATAATGAGTAAGTTTATAGGACCCAAAGGAACTGCCGCTCCAAAACCTAAGATAGACCCTTCAATAAATAGTGATATTAGAGACATGATTGTTTAATTTTACCTATGTTTATTTTTTTATAGTTTAAGAGATATAACACTGCGTTTATTATACTGTTTTTTATAATTGTTATGGGGACAAAAGAAACTTGAGCTCTCACACCCGTAGGGCATTACCTCAAAGTGGCCGCAACAGTTTTTTTAAAGCGAAAAACTTACTAAAAATCTCCTATTTCAGGTCTTTCCTTAAATTATTAAAATCATAAACTTATCTAAAAAGGTATAGAAAACTGTTAAATTAATAAATAGTTCTTCTTTAATTATAATGCCCCTAAAAATCAAGACAACAATTCTAAAGATTTAATTTCATAAGCAACTGCTACTTTATCCTACACTTTTAAGATATTCAAGATAGACATTCATCGGTTTTCTATAATCTAAACTTGAG
>Ga0209345_10006738_pt1 | contig 10349 bp, 12 predicted proteins | sample Cruoilmetagenom7_FD_187294 | JGI IMG/M metagenome (GOLD analysis project Ga0209345, IMG submission 187294) | Oil polluted marine microbial communities from Coal Oil Point, Santa Barbara, California, USA - Sample 7 (SPAdes) (version 2) | ecosystem: Environmental > Aquatic > Marine > Oil seeps ... | reverse complement strand
TCCCTAGAGCACATTGATCTTTGATGGAATCACGTGAAAGAGTTTGAGCGTGCTCTAAGCTTTTGTTTTAGAGACTGATTCACGCTTTAGGTCGAAGCAGAAGTGCTTCAATCTAAAACGATCAGGCTCTAGGCGGCAGCCACCCGAGCGCGCTCTTGCTTTTTGCGCTCATTGGGGTCCAGCCAGCGCTTCCGCAGGCGGATGGATAGCGGTGTAACCTCGACCAACTCGTCATCGCCGATATAGGACAACGCCCGCTCAAGCGGCATTTTCATAGCTGGTGATAGGCTCACCGCGTCGTCCTTACCTGAAGCACGGACGTTAGTGAGTTTCTTGCCTTTCAGTACGTTGACTTCGAGGTCATTGTCACGCGTGTGCTGGCCAATGATCATGCCCTGGTAGACCTTATCCTGCGGGATAACCATCATCGGGCCGCGGTCTGCCAGATTGAACAGCGCATAGGCCACCGCAACGCCATCGCCATTTGATATCAGAACACCGGTCCTGCGGCTCTGAATTTCGCCTTTGTAAGGAGCATATTTGTGGAACAGCCGGTTCATGATTGCCGTGCCACGCGTATCCGTCAGCATTTCACCTTGATACCCGATCAAGCCTCGCGTCGGCACATGCAACACAAGCCGCTGACGACCGCCGCCAGATGACCGCATCTCAAGAAGTTCGCCCTTTCGTTCAGCAAGCTTTTGGACGATGGCACCAGTATATTCATCATCAACATCGATGATGACTTCTTCAATCGGCTCAAGCCTTTCGCCTGTTATTTTGTCTATCTGCATCACCACTTGGGGACGTGAAACAGTCAGCTCAAAACCTTCGCGGCGCATCGTCTCGATGAGAATGCCAAGTTGCAATTCGCCTCGCCCTGCGACCTCGAAAGCGTCCTTGTCTCCGGTTTCGGTAATTCGAATAGCGATATTGCGTTCGGCCTCCTTCAACAACCGGTCGCGGATCACACGGCTTTGAACTTTATCGCCTTCGCGGCCAGCCAGAGGCCCATCATTAATGCGGAATGTCATTGCCAGTGTTGGCGGATCGACAGGTTGCGCAACGATAGGATCGGTGACGGACGGATCGCACAGCGTATCGGCAACGGTCGCCTCCGTAATGCCAGCGATGGCCACGATGTCGCCTGCCATACCAACGTCAATCGGCTGTCGTTCAAGGCCACGGAACGCCAGCACTTTGCTTACCCGCGCGGTCTCAACAACCGACCCGTCACTTCGGAGGGCTTTGATCGTTTGGTTGGGAGCGATTTGGCCCGACGAAATCCGCCCGGTCAGGATGCGGCCGAGGAAAGGATCAGCCTCCAACGTCGTCGCCAACAAACGAAAGGGCCCGTCTTCAGTTTTAGGCGCAGGCACGTGATTGATGACCAAATCGAGCAAAGGCGCCATGTCCCTCTGCTCTCCGTCCGGCTCAAGCGCCATCCATCCATCGCGACCAGAACCATAAAGGATCGGGAAATCCAACTGCTCATCACTGGCATCGAGGTTCGCAAACAAATCGAATACTTCGTTCAGCACGTCTTGGTGCCGCTCGTCTGCGCGGTCGATTTTGTTGATCGCAACGATCGGGCGAATGCCTTGCTTCAGCGCTTTTGAGACCACAAACTTCGTCTGCGGCAACGGCCCCTCGGAAGCATCAACGAGTACGATCGCACCGTCCACCATGTTAAGGATACGCTCTACCTCCCCGCCGAAGTCGGCGTGGCCTGGGGTGTCGATGATATTGATCCGCGTATCATTCCAGACCAGTGAAGTGCACTTGGCGAGAATGGTAATTCCACGCTCGCGTTCGAGATCGTTCGAATCCATCGCGCGCTCAGCAATCTGCTGATTGTCGCGGAAAACACCCGATTGTTTTAGAAGAACGTCAATTAGCGTCGTTTTGCCATGGTCGACGTGGGCAATGATCGCGATGTTTCTGAGATCCATCAGGGGGCTCGTCATTTTACGCCATAGAACTGATCGTCAAAGATCACGAGGATCAAGACCATGCATCAGTTTTAAGCTGTTGATATAAAAGGTAATTCACGCTTGAGGCTATGCTGCCTTCAAACGGCTAGAGTCCATTAGCGCTGTTGTTGCGGCGCAAAACTTTTGTGCGCACTAACACATTGCGGCTCAAACCACCAGCGCCCATTTGCAACTGCCGGCTGGTCTCCGGCTATCAATGCGGCATGGCAACTTGCACACTTTTTGCGAAATCCTTGAACAAGGGTCAATTCAGCGTCTCATTTTCGAACACGGGTCAGTAAAATGTTTGAGAGAAATAAGATCGACAATACTGGGCGGCAACAAGGTGTCGCCGTCGAACTGACTCTATCGGATGGCCGTGTGCTGAAGGGCAAATTGGCGATCCCTATGTCTAAGAGCTTGTTTGATGCTCTTAACAGTGATGGGTCTTTCGTCGAGTTCATGCCCTATAAGGGTGAACGCGAGTACATCGCTAAATCAGCACTTCGGTCCGTTCGCCTCACCGAAGTGCCGCCTGTGCGGGCTCTTCAAGCGCCAGCCAATGATCGTGGCAATTTCGACCCGCATCTTATTTTGGGGCTCTCGAAGGGCGCGTCAGCTGATGAGTCGCGTCAGGCTTTCCACAGGCTGGCGATGCTCTACCATCCCGACCGCTATGCTACAGCCGAGCTACCTAATGAGGTGGTAGATTACCTGGAGGCGATGTCCCGTCGGGTTAACACGGCCTATGGCCTCTTGGAGGAAAATCTTAGCTGCGCGCAGAAATTCTCTCAGGAACGCGCCGCATCGATCTACCAATCTCGCGGCCCAAATTAAGCTCAGCCGAGCATAATCGCATTTCCGAGCTATTCTTCAGGCGCTCCTCCGCAACAGTATTAGGCATATATAGTCCAACTATTGCATCAAAAAACCCTGGAATTCGAAGCCAGCCTTCGGTCCAGGGAGCAGATGCTTGGCATCTTAACGCTATAGCAACCATATTGTTTAGATTGCTTCAGCAATTATAAAGCTCAAAAGCAAAGTATCGGATGAAGAAAATATTATGCTCTGTCTACTAACTTAATTCTTATCGTGTCCTCGATGTTAGAGTGATTGGGACCGCAGGATTATATTTTATAGAATTATATTGAGCGGAGCTGTGATGAGCCGGATATTAACCTATCAATCTTTAGGTGAAGACTTTTCCGTTCTTGGAGTGTTGCCGGCACAGGGCCAGACAGCTCCACAGGGCCAGACAGCTCATGATGAATTGAACGCGCAGCAACGGGCAGAAAAAAAACTGCATGAAAGCGAAGCCCGCTCGAAGCAAATGGCTGCGCAATTTAAGACACTACTGGAGCATATCGACGTAGGCGTTTCGATGTTCGATGCTGAGCAGCGTCTCATCATCGCTAACACTCTTTTCGCCGAGACTTATGGCTTTACACCCGAGCAGCTATTGTCAGGCATGACTTTTCGCAAAGTACTCGAACACCGCATTTCCAACGGCCAGTTTGCTGGAGAAAATCAAGAGGATTACATTCGCGAGCGACTTGACGCTGTCCGTAGTCCTGTATCCGCCTCCCGGATACACAAACTGTCCAATGGCCGCTACATTAGAATTAAATATAAGCCATTGGAGCATGGTGGCTGGGTTTCCACCCATGAGGACGTGACGGAGGAGCAGCGTAGCGCAGCAACAATTGCGCACATGGCCCATCACGATGCCCTGACCGATCTGCCCAATCGCATATTGATCCAGCAGCGGCTGACCGAGGCCCTCGCAAGGGTCACCCGCGGCTCACGGATGGCACTGCATTTCATCGACCTCGACCACTTCAAGAACGTCAATGACATGCTCGGACATGGCGTCGGAGACAAACTTCTACAGAGCGTCGCTCAGCGACTGAAAGATACCGTGAGAGAGGTGGATATGGTTGCCCGCCTCGGTGGCGACGAGTTTGCCATCATTCAGGAAACGTTTGGTAGCCTGTCAGATGTTGGGGTCCTGGCCGAGAGGGTGATCGCAGGGATTAGCGAACCTTATGAGATCGATGGCCATCATATTATTGTGGGTGCAAGCGTTGGTATTGCATTGGCGCCCCGCGATGGGGATACAGCTGAAACTCTGCTGAAAAACTCTGACTTAGCGTTGTATCAGGCTAAGGAATCGGGCCGCGGAGTATACAATTTTTTTTGAGTCGGCGCTCGATTTGAAAGTCCATACGCGGCGTAAACTGGCACTATATCCAGTCCGGCAAACCCCAGCAGAACGCGTTCGTCGAGAGTTTCAATGGCCGACTGCGCGACGAGTGCCTCAATGAGACGTTGTTCTCGTCGCTTGGCGAGGCGCGTGCTGTGCTGGCTGAATGGCGTGTGGATTACAACCGTGTGCGACCTCACTCGTCGCTCGCAGACTGGACGCCGGAAAAGTTCCGACGTCATCACATGGCATTTACCGCCACTCCGACGGTAGGGCAAAACTTCAACCCAGGACTCTTCCATAGCTGGAAGAAAGTTTGGTCTCAGGTCACTAGCTAGATGTCCAAACCAGATACCCACCATAGGCCAAATAATAGCACGAGATGACCGTGATTATTGATTGCGCCCAAAACCGAAATTGCATGTCCGACATTGCTTCGAGAAAGCGTTTCGAAAGCATAGTGCCCAGCATTGCCGCAAATACGGCAAATGCCGCAAGGCTGAAGTCGACCGATGCCGTTTGCGCGGCCAGTCCGCCAAAATAGACCAGCTTCAGACCGTGTCCAAAGACCTGGCAAACACCCTTGGTCGCCACAATCTCGCGCCGATCAAGACGGCCGCCCAGAAAGAATGAATCGAGTAGTGGCCCGGCAACCCCTGTCACCAGCATCAGCGACATACAGGACATCCCGTACACAGCACCCATCACGGGATTGTCGGGATCTGGTTTCATGCTGGTGGGCACGAGATGCACCACAAAGGGTGTCGAGCCTAATAGCAACAGTGCCACCGCCTTGCTCGGGACGTAGCGAACTATCGACCAGATCGCGAGCGCAATCAGGCAACCGACCATATATGCCGCCACGGGTGCCCAGCGAACATGTCGTCGCCATATGTATGCTCGCCAGCCGTTCGACGCCATTTGCGTAACCGCGTGCAGCATCATCGCCGCTGGAACCGGCATGACGAGTAGTAGCACCCCAACAAGAACTAGACCTCCTGCCATTCCGAAGATGCCTGAGAGAAATGATGTTCCAACCATTGTTAGGCAGATAAAGACAGTGAAATATAAGCTCATGAAGGCTCCCTTGCAGTCATAAGGATGCGCCGGATGGGATTGCAACACAATCTGAGTTATCTTAGCCAAAGCATCAAAAAAACTGAGGGTAAATCATGCGTTCCCTACCTTCGTTGAATGGACTGCGCGCATTCGAGGTGGCTGCCCGCCTCGGAAGCTTCACGGCCACCGGCAAGGAGTTGAACGTTACGCCCGCCGCCGTTAGCCGCCATGTGCGCCTGCTGGAAGAGCGGCTAGGGCTGGCCCTATTCGAGAGACAAGCCAACCGGCTGGTGCTCACATCGGCGGGCCGCACCTATCAGGCGGGGCTAACACCGATATTTGACGGACTCGCCGATCTCACAACGCGCGTAGTCTCAATTGCGGCAACAGGTGTATTGACCATTGGTGTCGGCCCGACATTCGCCGTCCGCTGGCTTATTCCGCGACTGGCCGAGTTCCAAAAGATCGCACCTGATGTTGAATTGAGGTTTGCGACTGGCGGCGCAACAGCGCCTTTCCGAAATGACTGGACCTGCGGCATCGAACTTGGCGCGAGCTCCTCTATTGATAGCCGGCAAGGCGTCGTGTCCGAGCTCTTGTTTAATGGAGATCTAATTCCGGTGTGTACGCCGGACATTGCAGCTCGTCTAAAGACCCCAGGCAATCTGAAAAATGAAACGCTGCTTCGTGTTGCCCACGCCTCAGGCGATTGGGCACTTTGGTCCGAAACAAATGGCTATATGCCACTGGAAGAAAAAGGCCCTGTATTCGAGTATTATGCCCAGGCAATTCAGGCTGCGATGGATGGCGTCGGCGTTGCCATGGGCATTACCCCCTATATCTATGATGATATTAAAGCGGGGAGGCTTATCACGCCATTTCCATCCGCAGTTTCAAAAGGTAAGGCGTGGTACCTCATATATCGTGAGGACCGCGCGATCGATCCAGCTTTCCATACATTTCGAAATTGGCTGATGAACCAAGCGCACGCGCCTGCTTGATCCAGACTTACCTATCAGACGCACCTGCCTACCAGATTGACTTGCCAGGCCCGCGTAAATGAGTGTCAAACTCAAACCAGCGCGAGCGCGGTCTCATGCAGATCAGCGTCATAGCCTGCGCGAAACACCGCGACCGTGCTCTTGGGCGTCAATACATCAGCGATGTCATCCGGGTTGGCGTCCACCGCAGCCTGATATCCGTCAGATGACCACCGCAGTAATCGACCGCCTAACACTAGATAGAGCGCATCCACCCCGCGAATCATCGTTCCCGTTGGCAAATCGCCCAGGCGTGCCTGATAGGTGGCCTTGCGACCTTCCTGTGAAAGCCGCTCATCATGCAGCGCATTGTCGATCCGGCCAGCCTTCGCACGATCACCATTGCCAAGCGCTTCCCCCCATAACTCCGCGAAATAAACGGCATCACTCCGCCGGCACTCGTAGCAAGGCCGGTGCCCTGCCGCAAATGATGTTGCTTCGTCGAGAAAGAACAATTCTGTATAGCTGTTAGGGCTCATCACTTCGCGCCAGCGTCCTTTGAACGATAACCGGCATGTGATCCACTGCTTGGTTACCCAGCGTCGCGGGCCGAGCGTCTTATCAGTGCGGTGCATCATGCCGCCGCGGTTGCCCATCACCGTTCCACGTCCCGGCACGGCAATAATCTGGCTGTCAGGCGTGACACGGTTTTCTAGGGGCATAGTGCCCAACGCTCCCCAATCAAGACCTCAAATTAGCGGCAAGTGTGCCCACAAGATAATCGCCTTACCCACGTTCATAATGGTATTTGGGGTAAGAACACCAGCCATCGCACGGATGTAGCATGCTTCAGTAGACGAAATGCCACCGATTTTCAGTCTTGCACGAACCAGCAAAAAGCCCTTAGGAGCGACCCAAACATGACCAATTCCCATGCCAGTGGTGTCAATAGCGAACCGGGCGTTGAAATAACGATCCGTGAAAACCCAGTTGTAGCTTCTCAAGATCGAGTTTCTGCAGGGCCGGTGGCTTATGTCTCGATCGATAATCAACGTCGGCTCAACTGCCTATCAAGCCCCCAGATCATCAAGCTGATCGAAGCGTTTGAGAAACTAAGCCAACGGCAGGACCTCCGCGCGGTCGTCTTAACCGGTGCAGGTGAAAAGTCATTCATCGGTGGCGCAGATCTTAACGAATTGGGATCGGCTGATGTCGACGGCGCGCGCCTGTTCATCACGCGACTGCATCAAGCCTGCGCTGCGATCCGCGCCTGCCCTGTTCCAGTCATTGGCCGGGTCAACGGCTTTTGCCTGGGTGGGGGGCTTGAGGTTGCGGCCAGTTGCGATATGCGAGTGGCGTCAAACAATGCCATCTTCGGTATGCCCGAAGTCCACATGGGGCTCCCCTCCGTGATTGAGGCCGCTCTGTTGCCCGGTCAAATCGGATGGGGCAAGACCCGCGAAATTCTGTTGACCGGCGAAACCTTTTCGGCCGATGAAGCCTTGGCCATGGGCTTTGTGCAAAAGGTTGTGCAGATGGAGCAGTTGGACACCGTGGTCGACAACTGGCTGGCTGGCATTCTGGCCGCAGCACCCCAGGCAATACGATCGCAAAAGGCACTGATGAACCATTGGGAGCGCGTCTCAGTTGATGAAGGTGTGGCGGCTGGGATCGACGCCTTGTCGGATGCTTACAAAACTGGCGAACCGCAAGTCCGGATCGGTGATTTTTTTGCGACTAAAGCAAAACGCTGATATTTTAACGTATGGATAGATGCACCGGACATACCAACGGCAAAGCTGACGCCCCGACGTCAAGCTGTGGATCAACTGTCATCAAAGTCATGCCCGTTGGCAGCACCGATGACTGCTGCGGCGGCCCCACAACCACGGCCAGCGGCAAGCGCCGTATCGATTGGCTCATGTGGGGCAGTGGCATTGCGGTTGCCGCTGGCTATGTGTTGCATCTGGTTGCGGGCAAAAACCTCACCCACTCAGCGCTTGGCCACTTCTCAAGCGGCACCTATGAACTGATGAACACCATGTGGTGGGGCTTGGCGCTCGGCATCTTATTTGTTGGCTTACTTGATCGGGTACCGCGCGACGTGGTGATCGGGGCACTTGCAGGCGAGCGGCGCTCGACTGGCATTCTCCGTGCGACCGTCGCCGGTGTGATGTTCGATCTATGCAGCCACGGCATCTTGATGATTGGTATGAAGCTTTATGAGCGTGGTGCAACCATTGGCCAGACGGTGGCTTTCCTGTTGGCCAGCCCGTGGAATTCGCTGAGCCTGACCGTCATCCTGATCTCTCTGATTGGCTGGGGTTATACGCTGGCATTCGTTCTGCTTTCGGCCTTGATTGCGATCATAACTGGATGGGTTTTCGATGCTTTCGTTGCTTCAGGTCACTTGCCAGACAATCCCAATCGCACCAACGCCGCCCAGAGCGAGGTCGACTTAAGCACTGCGGTTAAAACTTGGCTGGCAGGAATCAAAATGAGCTGGTCAGGGTTCGCTCAGATGCTTTTGGATGGCTTTAAAGGTTCGCGCATGGTCTTGCGCTGGCTGTTTTTCGGTGTCGTGTTAGCGGCCGGTATCCGCGCGTTTATGCCAGCTGACGCCTTCGCCACTTGGTTCGGCCCGACCATGATCGGTCTATTCTTTACCATTCTGGCGGCGACCGTCATTGAGGTGTGTTCAGAAGGTTCAGCTCCCATCGCTGCCGACTTGATCACCAGGGCAGGTGCCCCAGGCAACGGTTTCACCTTCTTGATGGCCGGAGTGGCTACCGACTACACCGAGATAATGAGCCTCAAAAGTACAACGGGTTCGTGGAAGCTGGCCCTCATGCTGCCAGTCATCTCGGTGCCGCAAACAATATTCGTGGCAATATTGCTGAATTACCTAGCCTGATTTCTTTGCCCTAAAAAGATAGTAGTTTGCACAAAAAACCTCTGAAGGCACCGAGACCTTCCCGCTGCTCTCGGAGGTTCTGTCAGTCATGATGTTGGGTATGTCAGAAGTCGTCTTGCAGTATTCATGAAATGTCTCCCCCGATCATACCGCCAAGTATCGGTGCAAAACCGGCGAGCGCCTTAGCCGATGTGGCCCCAAGTATAACGATTAAAAATAGCGCCGTGATTATGACCTCCAGAAGGAAAACCGAAGCCATGCTAAATTTACCAGGAGATGCAGCCGCATAACCATTTGACGCGAAGTTGCCCAGTGAGATGTCAGACTTACCCGATGCCACCATATAAAAATAAGCGCGGCACATGCACCATCAACCACTTGCGCGGCCAGGTACATCGGAATTTCCTTTGCGTCGAACTTACCTGCCGCCCAAAGGCCGCACGTCACCGCGGGATTAAAGTGGCCGCCCCACACACAGCTGAGACAAGCATGAACGTTCCGACAAATTCGGCAAGTAGCTCTTGCATTGATAATCCCCTTGGTTCCCCGTGATCCTCAGTGCGAAGATGCAACTCTAAAAAATCAGATCGAGTTTTACTGCTTGGGAGGCTTCAGTTGAGCCGATACGGACATCGGCAGTTGTGTCGCTTCAGACACAGCTTTCGGCAATGTCTATATATTTTGGGACACTGACCTTGATGCTGCAGAGGGTGCACGCCCAAGTCTAGACCTGGGGGCCGTGCGGTAAATGCATGTCGCAACCACTGCAGATCGGAAATGATCCAGATTTCCCGCTCACTCCAATCAACCACCACCGCGAAGCCATCCGCTATATCCGATTCCTTGTATCTAATGACATCCCCCAATTGGCCAACGACCACGAGGGGATTGTACTCACAGAGCACTCGTTTTCAAACACCGTCACCCTATAGAATTCGCCACTTCCCACCGTGGCTAACAAGACTTACCTTTTTAGCTACCCATCGTGGCCAGTGTCTGAAACGGGTTCTGAGTAGCAACGGAACAGATATTCCGTTTCATCCGCTCGTCCGCTTTCTGGGGTGGTGCGGCGAGAGCGTAAGCGGCTGTGGACGGCAGAAGATGACCCTGGGTTCTCTAATCCCGTGATGATAGTCAAGCTCTCTCGTACGTCTGTCCTTGTCGGGGCCATGGTTCTCTCCGCGGTCAGCGCTTGGCTGCCGCATGATGGCGCAGACTAA
>Ga0209345_10006737_pt1 | contig 10349 bp, 9 predicted proteins | sample Cruoilmetagenom7_FD_187294 | JGI IMG/M metagenome (GOLD analysis project Ga0209345, IMG submission 187294) | Oil polluted marine microbial communities from Coal Oil Point, Santa Barbara, California, USA - Sample 7 (SPAdes) (version 2) | ecosystem: Environmental > Aquatic > Marine > Oil seeps ... | reverse complement strand
GTAATTGGGTACATCCTCATCGTTCAGGTAATCATCAAGAGAAAATTCCTCCTGGTCCTGGTCTTTCTCCTGGCTTACTTCCTCTTCCAGTCCTTCCTGGTCTGAAGATTGTTGATCTTCTCCTCCCTCCTCAAGCACAGGATTTTCCTCCAACTCCTTTTTGATCCGCTGTTCAAGTTGCAATGTAGGTATCTCCAACAACTTGATCATCTGGATCTGCTGCGGGGAAAGTTTCTGTAATAGCTTCTGTGATAATCTCTGCTTAAGCATTTATCGTATAGCCTGTAAATACTGAGGAAAAGATACAAATTTTCACAACAACAGGAAAGGATTAAACGCATCTACTAATAAGTACGTGATCCCCACATGAATTGCCCGACATTGATGTATGCCGCACGTGGATTCACACACATTACCGGAATCCTGTTGCTGTTAGCAATAATGTATTGCTCAGGTGCTCCCAACAGATAATCTGCGACACTGATATTCTTGGTAGTGGTAATGAGGATTAGGTCTGCCATCTTCTCAATAGCAAAATCAAGGGTTTCCCTGGCAAATCTTGAAGATTTTTTTGCAGTATGGATCTCATAATCCAGATTATTCTGTATCAAGAACTTAACTGCAAAAGTCAGGTTTCGGTTCACTTTCTTCAATAGGCCTTTATCGCTCACAGGTGCCTTGAACAGATACACCTTGCTATTGAAATATTTCCCCAGGTAAATGGCCCATTGGAGTTTTTCCTTGTTCTCGGCTTTAAAATCTATGGGGAAAACAATGCTATTGAACCGGTCTTTCGAACTTGGTTTATCCTGTATTACCAGGAATGGGACAGATGACCCAATGATCACCTTCAGGGCCCAGCTTCCCGTGTATTTCTGAAGCCCCTTGATCCCATGGGTACCCATGATCACCATCAGGGCATCTGTTTCACTGGCATATTCAGCGATCTTTTTGAAAATGCTGCCTGTTAGGACAATCCCCTGTAATTCATATTTATGCAATTTGCTAAGCTCGTCGAGCCTTTGCTGGAATTCATTTTGGATCTCTTCCAGTCCTTCCTTTGCCTTGGCGGTTTCCACAAGATGAACAAGCCGGATACTGTTATTTACATGTCTACCTATCCTGATGGCATGCAGCAGGGCATTTTCAGACATCTCGGTATTATCCCAGGTAACAAGAAGGGTATTCCTGCTTTTCTCCATAAGCTGATTGAATCTTCAATAAAATTACACGAAACTTTTAATAATGAAAAAAAACTATTTTTGTATTTCAATATTAATGAGCATAAATCAATGAAAGAAGCGGACAGGCCAAAGATCAAAGACATCCTGGATGCAGGTGAAATTGGAAAAGATTACCAGATAAAGGGATGGGTCCGGACCAAAAGGGGAAATAACAATATTGCTTTTGTTGCCCTAAACGATGGAAGTACTATCCATAACATTCAGGTAGTACTTGATGTTCCAAACTTTGATGAAGAGATGGTCAACCAGGTCACCACAGGTGCCTCCATGGCTGTAATTGGAACCCTGGTAGAATCAATGGGTAAGGGACAAACCATTGAGATCCAGGCCAAAGATGTAGAGGTTTACGGTCCCGCTGATCCAGAAATCTACCCTCTCCAGAAGAAGGGACATTCCATGGAGTTCCTTCGGGAAATTGCCCATTTGCGTCCGCGGACCAATACATTCAGTGCTATTTTGAGGATACGACATCACCTGTCTTTCGCCATCCATAAATATTATAATGACAAGGGTTTCTTCTATATGCATACCCCGATTATAACAGGTTCCGATGCAGAAGGTGCCGGAGAGATGTTCCGTGTTTCTACCCTTGATCCACTTTCTCCTCCCCTGACAAAAACAAAAAAGGTCGATTTCCAGAAAGATTTCTTCGGGAAGGAAACCAACCTTACCGTATCAGGCCAGCTGGAAGGGGAGCTTGGAGCACTGGCATTGTCAAAGATCTATACCTTCGGACCCACTTTCAGGGCCGAAAACTCAAATACACCGCGCCACCTGGCTGAATTCTGGATGATCGAGCCGGAAATGGCTTTTTATGAAATTGAGGATAACATGGACCTGGCAGAAGATTCTCTGAAACAACATGTCGGTTATATCCTGGATAATTGCCTCTCCGACCTGGAATTCCTCCAGAAAATGTATGACAATGAGCTGCTTGAAAGGCTGAACTTTGTGCTGGAACACGATTTTAAACGGATAGTATATACCGAGGCTGTTGAAATTCTTGAGAAGTCCGGTCAGAAATTTGAATTCCCGGTGGGCTGGGGAGAGGACCTTAAGTCAGAACACGAGCGTTACCTGGTGGAGAAACATTACAAGAAACCTGTGATCATTACGGATTACCCTAAAGAAATTAAGGCCTTCTACATGAAGCAGAACGATGATGGGAATACCGTTAGGGCCCTGGACGTACTTTTCCCAAGGATTGGTGAGATCATAGGTGGTTCCCAGCGGGAAGAGAATTATGATAATCTCATCCAGCGGATCGAAGAGCTGAAAATCCCAACAGAAGATCTCTGGTGGTATCTGGAAACCCGAAAATTCGGAACAGCACCCCACAGCGGATTCGGGCTTGGTTTTGAGCGGCTTGTCCTGTTCATCACCGGTATGAGCAACATACGTGATGTAATACCCTTTCCCAGGACTCCTAAGAACGCAGAGTTTTAGGATTTATACTCAGCAGTTCACCGATATCCTCTCTGAAAAAAACTGACCTCACAAATCAAAGCCGATACTGTAACCTGGTAGGTCTCCATGTAAGGAGAACGATTGTTGCCACGGTTGCCAATACAAAATAAAAAAGGGGCCTCCCCGGCCCCTCCGTTTATTCCATATGATAATAAGTAGCGTATTATTTGATATTCAGCCTTAAATCTCGCTTACGAGATATGGTAGCTGCTATCATACGGTAGTAAAAGTAGTGTACTATTTGAATTTCAGCTGAAAATGAATCAATACCTACTGACACTTAAGCACATTATCCATTTGATGCTTCACAGAAGCAGTATAGGGCTCTACAAGGCAATTCTTGAACGCTGCACAGGCCTTGTCGTACTCCACCAGGCCCACATGCGCATTCCCAAGCTCATAATAAATCTTTGCCTTCTTGGCGGCATCATCATCCTCATATTCCAGGGCCTTGGTAGCAGACTCCACGGCTTTATCAAAATCTCCCTGCCTTCCATGGATCACGCTGATCAGGTAATATGCTTCAGCATTTTCCGGATCATACTTAAATGATGATTCGAAATTGCTGATGGCATCTGCGTAGTTTTCATCCTTAAAGGCAAGTTTACCGGCATTTACAAACCCGTCTTTCAGGATCTTGGTAGCCGCAGCTACCGTCTTATCGTCAACGGGATTAGCTGCATTCCCCACCTCAATTGCCTGCTCAAGGGTGGCAACCATGTTTCCCTGGTCTTTCTGCTTACGGTATACCAGACCTTTCCCGTAAATTGCTCTTGCATAATCAGGCTTATATTCCACAGCCTTGTCAAAGCTTGCGATAGCACCTTCAAAATCACCAGCCTTCAGCTGTGTGTTGCCATTGGAATTATACAATTGCGGGATATACTTCAAGGATTTGCCCTTTACATCTTCATTCCCGTATTTGTCACAGGCAACCACTGTCTCTTCAAACTTGGCAATGGCACCTGGTATGTCCTTTGCCTTGTAAGTGTCCATAGCCATCCGATAATACAAAGGAGGGATCTGTCCTTCAGCTTTGGCCTTCATTTCATCACCCTCGGCTCCCAGGGTTGTGGCCTGTTCTATGGTAGATTCGAAATTTGTAATGGCAGCTTCGAAATTCCCTGCAGTTACTTCGGCTGCTCCTGCATTGAAGCTTTCAATTACCTCATTAATGGTCTGGGCATTCAGTGAAAGGGTAATCAGTGCCATGACCATAACACTGAATAAAGTCCTGAAAATTCCTCTTCTTTTTAACATAGTATATAAAGATTTAATTGATAGTCACTTACTAATTATGAAATCTTTGATCTGCAAAAATAAAATTTTTTAGATAAATTCAACATTTATGCAGGTTTCAATTATCATACCATTCATACTTTATTTCTTTATTGTAATCGGGATTGGGGTATATACTACCCGGTTTTCGTCCAGGGGTGTATCTGAGTTTTTCCTTGGGGGAAGGCAGATGGGACGTTTCGTAGTTGCCCTGTCAGCAGTGGTTTCCGGACGAAGTGCCTGGTTGTTACTGGGCTTTACAGGGATGGCATACAGCATGGGATTCTCAGCTGTATGGGCTGTAGCAGGATATACACTTGTTGAATTTTTTTTATTTCTTTACTATGCACCTCGGATCAGAAAATTCAGTGGGGATCAAAACTGTATTACCATTCCCGATTTTTTTGCTGCAAGGTTCAATGACGAATCTGGCATCCTCAGGATCCTGATCATCATCATTTTCCTCGTCTTTATGGTAACTTATGTTTCTGCCCAATTTGTAGGGGGGGGAAAGGCATTTTTTACCAATTTCGGGATGGATCAGACCCTGGGAATTGTCCTTACCGCCGTCATCGTGCTTGTCTATACCATCCTTGGTGGATTTATGGCAGTAAGCCTGACGGATGTGCTGCAGGGCTTTGTCATGCTGGCAGCGCTTATCGGCTTACCGGTTTACGCTGTCATCCAAATGGGAGGCTGGAATGAAGTAAGCAGTCTGGTCCTGCAGGTTGACCAGGGATTTTTAAACCCTGTTGCCCTTTCATTTGGTGTTTTTGCAGGATTTATAGGAATTGGACTGGGATCACCGGGAAATCCACATATCCTGGTTAGGTATATGTCCATTAAGGATCCCAGCCAGTTCAGATGGACTGCTATTGTAGGGACCATTTGGAACATCCTGATGGCAGGCGGGGCATTGTTTATAGGATTGATTGGCAGGGCTTATTTCCCTGAGGCAAATATGTTACCTGACGGAGATGCTGAAAATGTTTACCTGAGCCTGGCAGGAGAATTATTACATCCCATCCTGGTGGGCTTGTTGCTTGCTTCCATTTTTGCCGCCATCATGTCAACGGCCGACAGCCAGTTGCTTGTTGCTGCATCCAGCGTGGTTAGGGACCTGTATGAAAGAATATTGCATAAAGATAAATCCTTCCCCCAGAAACAGCTCACACTGCTGAGTCGCTTATGTATAGGATTCCTGGTGATAGTTGCGATTTTTCTGGGAATTAAAATCGAGGACCTGGTATTCTGGTTTGTCTTGTTCGCCTGGGCGGGTTTAGGAGCGGCTATTGGTCCCACATCCATCCTCGCACTTTTCTGGAAGCGTACTACAAAAGCAGGTGTAATAGCTGGACTTATAGGAGGAACAGTAACCGTATTCATCTGGAAATCCGTTCCCGCTTTAAGCGGGCTGATCTATGAATTAATCCCGGGCTTTTTCATAGCCCTGATGGCCACAATCCTTGTAAGCCTAATGACGGGCGCACAAAAAGAAAGGCCATGATCACTTGGATCATGGCCTTAAGTATATAAGACGTTGAAATTGTTGCTAATTCATCTCGAACCATTCAGTATCTGCCAGCATCCAATATTCTAAATCAAGATCCTCTTCCAGTATTCTGTCATCCAGCTTGAAAGTCTGGGTCATCCAGGCTTCCAGGGCCAGTTCTTTTTCTGCATGTACAAATTCAAAATCCATGATTGAAAAGTTCTTCTTCAGTTCCCAGGAGGAATCATCAATCATCCACGCTTCGAATCCCACCTCCTTCTCTCTGTTATATACAAAATCTTTGCCAAAAAGTTCGGCGGACAGTGAGGGCATTCTTGTGATCACAATTTCATATTTTTCGTCTGGCTCAAATGAAATTGCAAGTGCTTGTTGCCCATATCCATAATAGGAAATAAACACCAACATGCTGGTCAGCGCCATGGTTTTAAATAGCCTTGCTATATGATTATTGGTTTTCATTATTTGTGGTTTCATTATGTCCTATTATATACCAGCAATCATGCCAAACTATATATTACACTGACCTTTAGCTATTTAACACTAATTAACATTCCATATTTCGTACGTATCCGTACATGAAAGTCCATTTTCGTTCATAGGATCAGATTGATTATATTTGAACTGTCATATACCAACATGTCCATCAACCTTAAAAATATTAGCAAGAAATACGGGTCGCAGCTGGCGCTGGATGATGTATCTTTTGAAGTAAATAAAGGAGAAATCCTCGGTTTTATTGGTCCCAATGGTGCTGGTAAATCCACCACCATGAAGATCATAACCGGGTATATTCCTCCAACAAAAGGCGAGGTGATCATAAATGGGATGGATGCCGTCCAACATTCCCTGAAGATCAGGAAGATCATAGGCTATCTCCCCGAAGCCAACCCCCTGTATACTGATATGTATGTAAAGGAATACCTCAGTTATATTGCCGGGATTTATGGATTAAGGAAAAATGCCGGTAAACTGGTGTCAGACATCATAGAACGAACAGGACTGGCCACAGAATGCCACAAACAGATCAGGGCCCTGTCTAAAGGCTACCGTCAGCGTGTTGGACTTGCCCAGGCGCTTATCCACGACCCGGAGATCCTGATTCTTGATGAACCAACATCAGGACTTGATCCAAACCAGATCCTTGAGATAAGAAACCTTATTTGCGAACTCGGCAAAGAAAAAACCCTTATGTTGTCCACCCACATCATGCAGGAGGTGGAAGCAATTTGCGACAGGGCAATCATTATCAACAAAGGCAGGATTGTAGCTGATGAAACACTGGATGGAAAGGCAGATCGCCGATTAGAAGATGTTTTCAGGGATTTAACAAACGACTGACTGCCGTACCTGTCTAATACTGGCTAACAGTTCTTTTCACTTTTTGGATTGCTATTTTATTTTGCTTATTTCGTAATCTGATTAACAATTTTTAAGTATGAGTTATCTTTTCACATCTGAATCTGTATCTGAAGGACATCCTGATAAGGTAGCCGACCAGATATCAGATGCCTTGCTTGATGAATTTCTCAGGAGGGATCCTGGATCTAAAGTTGCCATAGAAACCCTTGTGACAACTGGATTGGTAGTCTTAAGTGGTGAAGTACATTCCAGTGCTTATGTTGATGTACAGGAAATCGCCCGCAAGGTAATAAGGGAAATAGGCTATACAGAGGCTGATTATAAATTTGATGCAGATTCCTGTGGCGTAATATCTGCCATTCATGAGCAATCTTCTGATATCAGGCAGGGGGTCGACAGGATCTCCGATGAGGAACAAGGTGCTGGGGACCAGGGAATGATGTTTGGATTTGCTTGCAGGGAAACAGATGACTTTATGCCCCTTTCTGCAAAACTTTCCCATATTTTATTACAGGAACTGGCTGCCATAAGAAGGGAAGAAAAAGAAATGACTTACCTGCGGCCCGACTCAAAATCTCAGGTAACCATTGAATATGACGATTTTAAGCAACCGTTAAAGGTGCATACCATTGTTGTGTCAACACAACATGATGATTTTGAGGATGACAAAAATATGCTGGCAAAAATTAAGGAAGACGTTAAAAATATTCTTATCCCACGGACCATCGCGAGTCTATCTGACAGATTAAAAGATCTGTTTAAAAACGATTTCATCCTCCATGTCAATCCAACTGGTAAATTCGTTATTGGAGGTCCCCATGGGGATACTGGCCTTACCGGCCGGAAGATCATAGTAGATACTTATGGCGGCAGGGGAGCACATGGAGGCGGGGCTTTTTCAGGGAAAGACTCTTCAAAAGTTGACCGTTCAGCAGCATACGCCATGCGCCATGTTGCGAAAAACATCGTAGCTGCAGGGCTGGCTGATGAAGTACTGGTACAGGTGGCCTATGCCATTGGTGTGGCAAAACCACTGGGATTATTCGTCAATACATTTGAAACCTCAAAAGTATCACTATCCGATAGTGAGATCGCATTAAAAATACAGGAGATATTTGACCTGCGTCCGAATGCCATAATCAACAAGTTTGGCTTAAAGAATCCTATATTTCAGGTAACAGCTTCATACGGACACATGGGACGGGATCATTTTACACGCAAGGAAATATTCTATCCCCACGTCAACGGCGATGAAACCATTGAGAAAGAAGTTGAATTTTTCACCTGGGAAAAACTGGACTACGTTGACAATTTGAAGAAGGCTTTCGGTCTGTAGCTACAAAATAGGCTGTATGGGAAAAAAATGGTATGCTATTTATACCAAACCAAGGTGGGAAAAGAAAGTTGCCACCAGGCTTGATGAAAAGGATATTGAAAACTACCTGCCTCTAATTAAGACCCTTAAGATCTGGAGCGACCGTAAAAAGTGGGTCCAGGAACCTTTATTTAAATCCTATATATTCGTTCATGTTGATAAGAAAGAATATATTCCTGCTTTACAAACCCCAGGGGCAGTAAAATATGTGAGTTTTGAGAATCAAGCTGTCTCTATTCCTGATATACAAATCGAAGCAGTAAAGAGCTTTATTGAATCCGGCGGTGACTTTCCGACAGATATTCCTGACATAAAAATTGGTGATCGGGTAGTGATAATTCATGGTTCCTTAAAGGGACTTGAAGGAACCCTAGTAGAATACCAGCAAAAACACCGTGTGCGCATCATGATTGATGGCATCCGGCAGTCCCTGCACCTCAACCTTCCACTCACATACCTACGTGAGCTAAAAAAATAAATGGGCCACACACGCAACTATTGAAAACTTCTCAAGGTCATCTAAGTAAGAATTACTAATTTAAGGCAGCCAAGCTTTACCATGCTCCGACATAGGATCAATTTATTGATAATAGATCTGGTTTTAATTGCCTTATCCTATTTCCTAATTATCAGTTTTAAAGGTGGTTATATTCAGTATTTGACTCCGACATATTTGTATGGTCTGTCCATTTTTGCATCCATCTGGATAATCGTTTCTGCCCTGTTTAAAAAGTTCTTTCCAAATAATCCTCCGCAAAACAGCGTTAGCCTACACATTCTTGTAATCAACCTGTTAATATTTGGTATCATCGTCATCAGTATGTATGGAGCGCGTCACCTGGAATATTCCCGTCTCGTAGTATTTGGCACCATTGCCTTGATCACTGTTCTTGAGCTAATAGTTAATAAATTGTACCAACTGCTGATCCAGAATGGGAATGGTACATATGTAAGCCCAAACCGAAAAGAAAAAATTTTGGAGAGGGAAGAAGCACAATTAAGGGCCAACCAGGAAATATTAATTCGTGATATCTCTTTATCGGCGAAACAACTCAAACAGGATATTATCAAGGAATGTGGAGAACTGGGCTATGAGTACATTGATTATCATGCTGACTTACTGGACCCCAAAAACCTTGTTATATCTACAACTACAAGGTTTAATATATTATACCAGCCTGAAAACTATCTCACAGGGATCATTAACCTTAAAAGGGTAAATGATATACGGTATGTCAATAAGTTTTTTGAGACGGTCAATGTCAAATTGCCTGCGGGAGGAAAATTTATTGGTCACGTTGAAACCGCTGCACTTCGGCAAAAGCGGATATTGAGGAAATTTCCACCGGTAATTAACTGGGTATTTTTTGTGCTGGATTTTATCATCAAACGGATACTGCCAAAGTTTAAGGTTACGAAAGGTCTATATTTTTTCCTTACACGCGGGCAAAACAGGGTATTCACCCATGCTGAAATTTTAGGCAGGTTGTACTCCTGCGGATTTGAAGTAGAAACTGAAGGGCAGCTCAACGGACAATATTTTTTTAATGTAAAAAAAGCTGCAGATCCCTGTTTCCCAAAAAATCCTACTTATGGATTTCTGGTACGGCTTCCAAGAATGGGACTTGGAGGAAAGATCATCCGTGTATATAAGGTTCGTACGATGCATCCGTATGCTGAATACCTGCAGGATTATGTTTATAAAAAACATGATTTACAGGAAGGCGGGAAATTTTCGAATGATTTTCGGATCTCACGGCTTGGGAAGATCATGCGTGCACTATGGATAGATGAGCTTCCAATGCTTTTGAACTGGATGCGCGGAGACCTGAAATTCGTCGGGGTACGTCCTATCAGCGAACATTATTTTTCACTCTACTCAAAAGAACATCAGGAACGGCGTATCAAATATAAACCTGGACTGGTTCCACCTTATTATGCTGATCTGCCTAAGACACTCTCGGAAATTGAGGCTTCTGAGAAAGCATTTTTTGATGCTTATGAGAAACATCCCTTACGTACAAACTGGCGTTATTTCTGGAGGGCCATCTTTAACATCATATTCAAGAACGCAAGATCCAATTAAAACCTTGATCGTTTGCTACATTTGATA
>Ga0209345_10006736_pt1 | contig 10349 bp, 6 predicted proteins | sample Cruoilmetagenom7_FD_187294 | JGI IMG/M metagenome (GOLD analysis project Ga0209345, IMG submission 187294) | Oil polluted marine microbial communities from Coal Oil Point, Santa Barbara, California, USA - Sample 7 (SPAdes) (version 2) | ecosystem: Environmental > Aquatic > Marine > Oil seeps ... | reverse complement strand
GGATCGGCAACCTTGGCGATGCCATGGTTAATCCCGGCACGCCCCTAGGAATGTCTAAAACCGTAAGTTCCAGTGGTGTATCAGACGATGGCGGGGCTAACCCCTTGTCGGGCTACTCGATTGTGATGGCTGATAGCATGAATGCCGCTCTTGAAATAGCCAAGGGATGCCCGTACCTTGAGATTGATGGCACAATCGAAGTCGCTGAAGTGATGAAAATGTAGTTCGCCAGCATCGGCTGCCGGACAAATAGCGGCGCGCCCATTCAAACATAGTTTGAATTCATTTTTAGATAGGGCGACCATTCCCGAAAGGAATGGTGCGCCCGGCAGGATTTGAACCTGCGACCCCTAGATTCGGAATCTAGTACTCTATCCAACTGAGCTACGGGCGCTGATAAGGATCAGCTGTGTAGGCTATTTATCGCCGTCTCGCAAATTATTCTGCATGTGGACTTTTGCGTTCCTACTTGTCCGCTCCGACTGGCCATCTATAGTCCTGTCGCATGAGCAAGACAGAGACCACATCCCTCCGCGAAAACCGCACCTCAGTGCCTGATGGCGAGCCGGTGCCCTTGATTAAGGGCAGCCACGTTTATCTGATCGACGGTTCAGGCTATATTTTCCGAGCCTTCCATGCCCTGCCGCCACTTACGCGGCCATCCGACGGACTGCCGATTGGCGCGGTGCATGGATTTTGCTCGATGCTATGGAAGCTGATGAAGGATACGCGGGCGGGGGACCAACCAACGCATCTCGCAGTGATTTTTGATGCAGGCAAGACCACATTCCGCAATGAAATTTATGATGCATACAAGGCCAATCGCCCGCCGGCGCCGGAAGAGCTGGTGCCGCAATTCCCGTTGATCCGTGATGCGGTTAAGGCGTTCAACGTGGCATGTATTGAGCAGGAAGGCTTTGAGGCAGACGACCTCATCGCGACCTATGCCCGGGAAATTATAGAAGCTGGTGGTGATGTGACCATCGTGTCATCCGACAAAGACCTGATGCAACTGGTGCAGCCTGGTGTTGTCATGTTTGACACCATGAAGAACCGTCGTCTGGGCCGCGAAGAAGTCATGGTAAAATTTGGCGTCGAGCCAGACCGGGTGGTCGATGTGCAGGCGCTTGCGGGCGATTCTGTCGATAATGTACCGGGGGTTCCGGGCATCGGGGTGAAGACAGCGGCCAGTTTGATTCACGAGTACGGCGATCTTGATGCACTGCTGGAACGCGCGGGCGAGATCAAGCAGCCAAAACGACGCGAAAAACTGATTGAATTTGCTGAGCAGGCACGGATCTCGCGTGAACTTGTTCGACTGAAAGATGATGTGCCGCTTCGTGTGCGGCCGGAGCAGATGGGGGTAGTTGAGCCCAAGCCGGATGTTCTGCTCGCATTTTTGCAAGAGATGGAATTCAGCACGCTGACGCGGAAGATCGCAGAAGCGCTTGGTGCCGAGCCACCGACTCAATTGAAAACCTCGGCAGGTTCAAGCCTCCGAGCCAAAGGGACGAGAGATGAGGCCGGAGGCAGAACTTCGTCAGACGTTTCTGGTGGGGCGGGAACACCAGCAGCCGTAGTTGCGCACAATCACCACCTTGCCACCGCCACACCGGTTGACCGATCCGCTTACGAAATGGTCACGGCACGAGAAGCGCTCGAAGCATGGGTTGCAGAGGCACGCAGTGCCGGGCATTTCGCATTTGATACGGAAACAACAAGCCTCAATGCGATGCAGGCGGATCTTGTTGGCTTTTCGATTGCCACACGGCCCGGACGTGCGTGCTACGTTCCGGTGGGGCACACGACAACGGCCGGCGGGCTGGATTTTGGTGAGAGCGAAGACATTGCACAGTTGGGCGTGCGGGAGGCGCTCGATATCATCGCGCCTCTTCTGGAAGATCCTTCAGTGCTCAAGATCGGGCAGAACCTGAAGTATGACCTTCTCGTGCTCAAGCGCTATGGTGTGAGGCTGCAATCTTTCGATGACACGATGCTGATGTCTTATGCGCTGGATGGCGGGCGTGGCAGCCATGGGATGGATGATTTAGCGCAACGGCACCTGGAGCATACGTGCCTGCCATTCAAGCAGATCATCGCTTTGGCACCCGGCAAAAAGATCGCCGACAAGACGTTCGCTGGCGTGCCGGTCGACAAAGCCACCGAATATGCGGCAGAAGATGCCGACATCACGCTGCGGCTTTGGCACGTCTTAAAGCCGAGGCTGGTGGCGGAACGCATGACAACCGTTTACGAGACGCTTGAACGACCGCTGGTGGACATCATCGTTGATATGGAATTCGCCGGCGTCAAAGTTGATCGAGGTATCCTGTCGCGTCTGACAGGTACGTTTGCACAGCGTATCGCGCAGCTCGAAGACGAGGTATTTGAACTGGCCGGGCAGAAGTTCAATCTCGCTTCGCCGAAGCAGCTTGGCGCGCTTTTGTTTGATACGCTGCAATTGCCCGGCGGCAAGAAAACAAAGACAGGCCAATGGGAGACACGGGCAAGCCTGTTGGATGATCTGGCGGGCAATGAGGAATTGCCCGATGACGCGCGGAAACTCGTTCTTACAATGATCGAATGGCGGCAGCTCTCGAAACTCCGCTCGACTTATACGGATGCGCTGCCCGGCCATATCGCGCCAGAGACGGGGCGCATTCACACAAGCTATTCACTGGCGGCAACGACGACCGGACGATTGGCATCGACGGACCCGAATCTGCAGAATATTCCTGTCCGTACCAAGGAGGGCCGCGAGATCCGCACCGCATTCATTGCGGAATCCGGCAACCAGCTTATCTCAGCTGACTATTCGCAAATTGAGTTGCGCGTACTGGCCCACATTGCCGATATTCCGCAACTGAAGGCGGCCTTCGAAGACGGGCTCGACATTCATGCGATGACGGCGTCTGAGATATTCGGCGTGCCCATCAAGGATATGCCGAGCGAAACCCGCCGTCGCGCGAAAGCTATTAATTTTGGAATTATCTATGGCATCTCAGCGTTCGGACTTGCCAATCAGCTCAGTATTTCACGCGAAGAAGCGCGTGACTATATCAAGACCTACTTCATGCGCTTCCCCGGCATTAAGGACTACATGGAGAATACAAAATCGTTCGTCAAAGAACATGGCTACGTCGAGACAATCTTTGGCCGCCGGGTGCACTATCCTGAGATCAATACCAAGAACGCTGCCGCGCGTGGCTTTTATGAGAGAGCGGCGATCAATGCACCGATACAAGGCAGCGCGGCAGACATTATCCGCCGGGCTATGGTGCGAATGCCTGGTGCGCTGAAAATCTCTGGGCTGGATTCGGTGCGAATGCTGCTGCAGGTGCACGATGAATTGATTTTTGAAGTGGCCGACGCGAATGTTGAGGCGACTTTGAAAGTGGTTGCAGACACCATGGAGAGGTCGCCCGAACCGAGTTTAAATCTTTCCGTGCCTCTCAAGGTTGATGCAAATTCTGCTCGTGATTGGGAGGCTGCGCACTGATTTAATATCTCTCACGGCCTGACCATTTGAGACGAAAAATCTTGGACGCAGATTCGTTCTGCTGACAAGAGAGATACTCTGAGGCACAATCGACCTTGAACATAAGTGGTCATCTGGGCTGATACTCAAATCCGATCACATCTGATATTGGCGATTGAACGCCGGAGCACTCTAGGGAGAACGCGAATGAATGCCACCACAAGCGGTGGCGACGGCTGGCAGGATCGACTTTACGATCAGCTGCGCGCGGCCGACGTCACGATTTTTTCACACGTACCAGACGCGGGACACGCCACCCTGATCGACCGGTGCGGGGCGGACCCAGACGCCATCTCAGTGCCGCTAACCTCGGAAGAAGAGGGCATCGGTATTGCAGCCGGCGCGCACCTGGGTGGCAAACGTGCGGTTCTTCTGATGCAGAGCAGCGGTGTCGGCAATTGCATAAACCAGCTGTCATTGATCCAACACGGGGCGTTTCCATTTCTGACCTACGTCTCGATGCGTGGCGAATATGGCGAGGGTAATCCCTGGCAGTATGCCATGGGGAAGGCTGTGCAGCCGGTTCTCGAAGCCATGGACGTTCATGTGATGACGGCAAGCTCGGAAGAAGACGTCCAATCGATGACCCAGGCTGCGTTGACGATGTCGTTCAATGCTGAGCGTGCGGTTGCAATTTTGTTGTCACAGCGCCTGATTGGCGCCAAAAAGTTTTGAGGAGGGCTTGATGTCGAACGATCCAAACACCGGCAAGCGGCTCGTCCGGAAAACGGCCGTGCCAGCACTGATTGGCAATCCTGACGACTTTCTGATTGTCACTGGGCTGGCTGGCCCGGCACGGGACATTGGCGGGATGACAGGAGATTCACCCAATACGTTCCAGTTTGCCGGTGCCATGGGCGGCGCGCTGGCAACCGCTCTCGGGCTCGCGCTCGCGCAGCCAACCAAGCGCGTTTTGTGCGTGACAGGTGACGGCGATCTCTTGATGTCGATGGGTTCGCTGGCGCTGATTGGTGCGCTCAAGCCATCCAACCTGTCAGTGGTGTGCGTTGATAATGCTCTCTATCAGGAAACTGGTGGGCAACCTTCGCACACTTCTATGGGGGTTAACCTCGCAACAGTCGCATCTGGTTCCGGCTTTCCCGTAACGCGGGATGTCACAACCAAGGAAGAGCTTGAGGAGGCGGCCGGTGTGCTGAGGCAAACCAATAGCCCGTCGTTCGTGCTGTTGCGTGTTGATGAGTCTCAAGCGCCAAGGTTTTCTCGGAATCTGCAGGCCTCCGAGACTAAAACCGCATTCCGCAAGGCATTGCTCGGCGTGCGTTAGAGATGCCGGCGATGCTCATATCACCCAAGCCAGAGGTTTTCTGGCCGAGGCCTCGCGAATTGCGAGGCCTTTTTGATTTTTTGAACGCCCTGGCCAGCGCGGCGGCCGGCGGGAGGCTGGCGCGTTTGGAACCAGCCCGACCGATGATGACCGAAGAATGGCCTCATGCGCGCCGTTAGCCTGCGCCAACTGTTGGCTATATCCCAGTCCAAGGTTAAAAACGACAACCTGAAGCACTGCAACTGCCAACCTTGCTTTCTTTACAAACGCTTCCATGACACTCACCGGTCCCGCCATCCGCTTGTCGGTGGCTTATTGGTTTGTCGCGTCGAACTGTGATTTGGTTCGACTTGTCATGAAAGCTTGTCAGCATTTGACGCTCAGTGCAGTTCCCTGCGTTACAGTCTATGACCCTTATTGATTTCTCTCACGGCCGGTGCATAGTTGAGGCGTTAGCGCGACGCCATTGCAGGCTGATTGAAGGCCGTGATGTCCTCCACTTCCCCGCCGTAGCGTTCGACATCGACGAGAGCCGTGTGCGCAATTGGCCCCTGCCCCAACTTTGAGGTGCCTTTATCGACGGTCAGCACATTCGGATTGCCGTGTTTATCTATCGTGCCAATCCGGCCGGGCTCGGCAGGATCATACCATGCGCCCGTTGCCAGCCGAATGACACCCACGCACACTTCATCTGAGATGACGGCGGCCGCCAGCGTGGCACCGCGCTCATTAAAAACACGGACAATGTCATGCATTTTAATGTTTCGCATTGCGGCGTCGTCAGGGTGCAACACAACCGGCTCTCGGTTCTTGATCTTGGAATCGAGACTTTCGCCCGCGAAATCCATTTGCGCGTGCAGGCGGCCCGCTGGCTGATTTGAAATCATGTGGAGTGGGTAAGTTGCGGTCTTCTCGCTACCAAGCCATTCGATTGGCTCCATCCAGGTCGGATGGCCGGGGCAGTCATCATAGCCAAAGCCTGCGATTTTCTCACTGAAGATCTCAATTTTTCCTGATGGAGTTTTGAGAGGATTGGCCACTGGGTCGGCGCGAAATTCCGACAGCACAGTGTGTGGCGGATTGGGCGCCTGACTTTCCGTGTGGCCCTGTTCCCAGAAATCGTCGAAGGCAGACAGACCGACACCAACGCGAGAGGCGTCCTGGCGTGAGACTTCATAAATGTGACGCAGCCAATCCATTTCATCGCGGCCTTCGGTGAAGGCTTCCTCCACGCCGACGCGTCTGGCAAGCGCGCCAAAGATGTCAAAATCGTTGCGGGCGTCTCCTACAGGCTCGACAGCCTTGTGCATGGCGATGATGAAGCGGTCGCGAGAACTGGCGCCCACATCGTTACGCTCCAGCGTGGTTGTTGCGGGCAGAACTATATCTGCGTGACGTGCCGTTGCAGTCCACCATGGCTCGTTGACAATAATCGTCTCGGGGCGCTGCCAGGCGCGGACCAGCCGGTTCAAATCCTGATGATGATGGAACGGATTGCCGCCGCACCAATAAACCATGCGAGTGTCGGGATAGGTTCTATTTTCACCATCAAAACTATAGGACTGGCCAGGATTGAGCAGCATATCCGAGATGCGGGCGACAGGAATAAAGCTGCCGGTTGGATTGGTGCCCGCTGAAAGGTTGGGCGCTGCATAAACGGTGACCGGATTGCCCTGGCCATGCATGCTGCCATAGCCAAAACCAAAGCCGCCGCCAGGCAAACCAACCTGGCCGAGAATGGCGCCGAGGGTAGCTGTCATCCAAAATGTTTGCTCGCCATGATCGCCACGTTGCAGAGAATAACTTGTGGCGATCATAGTACGTGTGGCTGCCATCCGGCGAGCCAGAGACTGGATTGCCTCAGCGTCAATCCCGGTTATTTCCGCAGCCCATTCGGCTGACTTCGGTGTGCCGTCAGCAGTGCCCAGCAAGTAACCCTCGAAGCGCTCGTAGCCGGTGGAAAATCGCTCCAAGAATTTGGCGTCATGGAGATTTTCAGTCACCAGTGTGTGGGCTATCGCCAACATCAAGGCTACGTCGGTGTTGGGGCGGATGGGTAGCCACTTGGCGTTTACAAACTTGGGGGTGTCTTCACGTAGTGGTGTGATTGAAACAACTTCGATGCCCGCGTCCACCAATTTCTCCAGCCAGGGTTTGGCTGTATGCTGGCCTGAGCCGCCGGGTTCGACCTGGGCATTCTTGGTGCCGCAACCGCCGAAGGCCACGAACAGCCCCGTGTTGTTTGCTATATCTTCCCAGGAAGAAGGGCTTCTGATGGTTCGATGGTCGCCCAATATATGGGGCAGAATGGCGAGGCCCGCAGCGAATGAATAGTTGTGTTTTTGTTCAGTGTAGCCGCCGAAGCAGCTCATGAACCGTTGCAATTGGGTTTTGGCGTGGTGGAAACGACCGGCGCTGGCCCAACCGTAGGATCCAGCAAAAATTGCTTCGTTACCGTGTATCTTCTTGATGCGCTTGAGTTCTTTGGAAACGATGTCCAAGGCCTCGTCCCAGGGGACTTCCACGAATGGTTCGGCGCCGCGCCCCTCGCCGCCCGCTTTGTAGCCCTTCTCAAGCCAGCTTTTGCGGATAGCCGGCTTGGCGACGCGGCACTGATGATAGAGCGCATCTGTCATTCCGCGCAGAATTGGGGAAGGGTCTGTATCGCGTTCAGCGGGGATGACATCGACCATGCGGCCGTTCTCGACAACGGCTCGGAAGGCCCCCCAATGTGACCCGTGATTAATTTCCTGCATAGCTTTCGCTCTCCCCGGCTGAGCATCATTTTTACTCAGTTTTCTATTTGATCCGACCGGCTTTTACTGCCTCAATTTTTACATGCTCTGTTTATTGCTTGGCCCGATTGTTTTGGGCCCGATTGTTATTGACCCTTAAAAACAGGATCGCGTTTTTCGAAAAAAGCACGCGGGCCTTCCTGCCAATCTTCACTGGCATTGATCTGATCAACTTGCGAGCGCGCGATGCCGGCAATCTCTGAGGGTCCCTTGGGGAGGGTTTGGTCAACAAACCGCTTCAGCATGCGGACCGGCATGGGTGCATTCGCGGCAATATTTCGAGCATACGTCATGGCTGTCGACATAACATCCTGGGCCGGGACGATCGCGTTTACGTAGCCAACTTCATAGGCACGCTTGGCGTCTATGGTGCCGCCAACAAGCAAAAGCTCCATCGCTATCTTGTGCGGAATACGGCATACGAGCGCGGTGATAAGGCCGCCAGAAAATGCAATTTTTACTTCTGGATAACTGAACTTGGCATCGTCAGCAGTAATCACCATGTCGGACATTGTCGTAAGGACCATGCCGCCGCCAATGCACCAACCTGAGACCGCAGAAATGATGGGCTTGTCAACAAATACTCCAATCCCAGGGATGCCACGATATAGATCATGCGGCACAGCCTTTAAGTCTGCACCGGCGCTGAAGGCTTCATCGCAACCGGCGAGCACGGCGACGCGGGCATCATCATCGCTCATGAAACGTTTCCAGGCTTGATGGAGGCCCTCGACCAGATCCGCGTCAAGCCGGTTGAGCCTTTCTGCGCGGTTCAGCGTGATGACCGCAACGTGATCCTCTATACGGTAGGTGACGGCGTCGGTTTTCATTGAAGGTACCCTTTTTCAGTTTTTAGGTTTTGCCGGGCATATTTTGTTGCCTTATCTATGAGTATTGTCACGCCCGGATTTCGGCAGTGTGCTGAAGATTTTTTGATTTTGGAATTCATCTTAGATTTTGGATTCAAATGCCCGTTTGAAGTGCTTGTGCTTGATTACCCAAGCAAATCCACAGCCGTCACAAAGCGCTAAAATAGTCATCTGCCTCGTGAAATCAAAAGAGAGCATTTCAAACTTTTGCCGCCAATTGGCTTCGTGAACAGCTTCATCCACTAGCGAATAAAACAATCACAATTGAGATTGAAACTGCACTATTTGCCCCCTTATTGCGATGCCCCTCCCTGTCCGGTAGTCTTAGACTGCATAGTTAGCTTTGACTTGCGCCCGGGTACTGGGCATAAGTCGATATGGCTCAACCTCAAATACCGGGCCATATGTTCTCAAGTGTTGTCTGTCAGACTGCGCAACGTGAACAGAAGAATTACTTTAGAAGACTCTTTTGGGAGGATAAGAATGATAAAAAATACTGTGCTCGGCGTTGCGCTTAGCGGCTTTGCCGCAGTTGGCCTCGCCACCAGCGCGATGGCTGGTGAAGCTAAACTGCCCAAATCGATGATTTGGAGTGCTTATGATCTTGGCTCTAGTGGCTATGCAGAAGCCTCGGGCATGGCTAACGCGCTGCAGAAAAAATACCCGACCCGCATCCGCATTGTACCCGCAGGCACCTCGATTGGCCGCCTTCTGCCGATGACAACCGGCAAGGTTCGTTACGGATTTCTCGCGAACGAAGTATACTTCGCCACTGAAGGTACTTATGATTTCGCCACAGAAGCCTGGGGGCCACAGGATCTGAGAATCCTGATGGGGCGACCAGCATCGGTGGGCCTTGGGTGTGCCGGAGACGTTGGCATCACAGATATTGCAAGCCTCAAAGGTAAGCGTATTGGCTATGTCAAGGGCAATCCATCGGTGAACGTCAAAACGGATGGAGCGATTGCGTTTGGAAATCTTACGCGCAAGGATGTTCAGGCAGTTATTTTTGGCAGCTATCGCGCCCTGAAGGATGCGATCCTTGCCAACCAACTCGATTGCATGATGTCGGTCACAACGTCGGCGAACATGCGCCAAATCGAAGCTTCATCGCGCAAGCTTTATTGGCCTGAATACCCAATATCCAACAAAAAGGGCTGGGCAGGCATAACGAAGATCATGAGCTTCGCCGCACCGCAAAAAACGACAATTGGTGCTGCTATTTCGAAAGACAAACCGCGCATTCTGATTGGTTACCGCTACCCGATGATGACGACTTATGCCTCAACACCAGTTGATGAAGTCTACAACGTCGTCAAAGCTCTTGATGAAGCTTTCGGCCTTTATAATTCGACGACAGGCAGCTCAAAGAACTGGGCAATAGCCCGATCTATGCGGCCGCCGGCTGATGCGCCATGGCATGATGGTGCTATTAAGTACGCCAAGGAAAAAGGCATCTGGACCAAGGAAGATCAGGCTTGGCATGACAAGCGTCTTGCTCGTTTGAAGTTGGTTCAAGCAACTTGGGACAAAGCCGTCGAGGACTTCCACGCAATGCGTGTTGCAAAGAAGTCTAAGGGCGAAAAGGTTAGCGCTAAGAAAGCTTGGCCAACTTGGTGGCAGTCCTACCGCGACAAGCACCTGAACTGATCAATGCCGTTCTCGGACAATTGATCCAACAGTGAATGATCGTCGCGCCTTGCAGCGCTTGGCGCGACGATCTTCGTTCAGAATGTTTTGCTTTATTTCTGCCGGCCTGGATCGCATGGCTGAACCGCCGAGTGCTGGTGGATTTAGCTGAGCAAGATGGCTGGAGATTGCGCCTGATAAATTCGTGCGAAGCTCGTGAGCTAACGTCCCTG
>Ga0209345_10006734_pt1 | contig 10350 bp, 12 predicted proteins | sample Cruoilmetagenom7_FD_187294 | JGI IMG/M metagenome (GOLD analysis project Ga0209345, IMG submission 187294) | Oil polluted marine microbial communities from Coal Oil Point, Santa Barbara, California, USA - Sample 7 (SPAdes) (version 2) | ecosystem: Environmental > Aquatic > Marine > Oil seeps ... | reverse complement strand
TTGGAAACGGCGAACTCGTTGATCGTTGAATAGTTTTTCAGTCTCTCGGCAGGCAAATGATTTTATCATACGCACATAGTATTACGCAGCGAGTAATATGTCAAGCAGGTGTTGTTGTAAATAGCACAACATTAGGCATATAGCATCCAATCGTGTCTTACTTGAGCTAATAAGGCATCTTAAACAGCCCTTTTAGACCCCAAAAGGGCTGTTTAGGCCAAATAAATTGTTATGGTGTACCCTTAAAACAAGAATTTTAGGGCTAAAATGCGACGTTTAAGAGATACTTTCAGCCATATTTTAGCCACTTATTATATCTTATCAAGCAGTGAGCTCGGTCCGACCCCAAATTGGAACGTCTGCTTCAAATTCATACGGACGGCTTCCGTTAATACACCTGCTCCAATCAGGTCCCAATTTTCCGTTATTGCTTGAAGATCCATTATTTCTCCGATAACTCAGCCAATGGCAAATCCCCACTTGAGAATTGCTTCAGGAAGTTATAAGATATATTCATTGGCGTTCTCTGATTGCTATTTGTTTTTCTCGGCATAGTACGCTTCATTACCAAACAGGCAGGCTGATGTTTTACATGTAGCTTGACTGAAAGCTCCCGCATGAGGGGTCCTGTTTTTACAGTTGCCAGTTGGTCTTGCCAAGATTTTCTTCAAAGATGCACAGTTTCCACTTCGTTCTCAAATAGTTTGTTCTTCAGAAGCATAAATAGATTCACATTTATTTGATGACCATAGGACGTTACAGACAAGAGGGTTTGCCATGGGAAAAAGAGTAATGGACCTCAGTGACAATTTACAGGAAATTATCCGGAAACTGAATCAGGAGATAGAGGAACGTCAAAACTCTGAAAAAGTTTTAAGAAACCAAGTAGATTTCCTGAACACACTCCTTGAAACAATATCTAATCCAGTATTTTATAAAGATGCACTCGGTAGGTACACCGGGTGCAACAGGGCTTTTGAGGAATTTGTCGGCATGTCACGTTCTGATATCGTCGGAAAGACGGTCTACGATTTGGGACCGAAGGAACTCGCTGACAAGTACTATGAAAAAGACTCAGAGCTTTTCGAAAACCCCGGCAACCAGCAATACGAATGGAAAGTGAAGCGATCCGACGGAGCCATCAGAGATGTTATATTTGACAAGGCCACCCTTAAAGATGCCGATGGAAATGTTATGGGCTTGGTTGGGGTAATTTCAGACATCACCAAACGCAAGCGTTCGGAACAGATCTTGAAAGAGAGAGAGGAAACATTGAGAGCAGTGCCGGCAGCCTCGCCGGTAGGGATCTGTTTGGTCCACAATCGGACATTGGGATGGACCAACAAGGCCATGTATCGCATTTGGGACTATGAAGAAGGTTCACTTTTGGGAAAAAGCACTGCTGTACTTTACCCGAATACAGATGAGTTCGAGCGCGTTGGCGATGAATTTTACGACCAAATTGAACAGGAAGGAATCGGTAGAATAGAAACACGGTGGGTCACAAAGAATAACAGGGAGATCTATTGCTACCTTCAGGGGTGTCCTATTGATCTATCCGATTCCTATAAAGGCATTATTGTGGTCGCGATGGATATTACGGAACGCAAGAAAGCTGAAAAAGAAGTTAAACTACTAAAAAATAAATATGAAGACCTTTACCACAATTCACCTACGATGTACCTGTCTCTTGACACCAACGGAACCATTGTTGACTGCAACAATACAATATTGAACAAGCTCGGTTATGCAAAGGAAGATTTTTTAGGGAAATCTTTGCCTAACTTTTTAACAGAAGAATCTATTATCAAAATGAGAAATAATTTTCATAAATTGATTAAAAAAGGAATAATTCTAGGTGTCGATCGACAATTGGTTACCAAAAGCGGAGAGGTCATCGACGTCATATTGAGCGTTACAATGGATTACGATGAACATGATCAGCCCCTGATGACGAGAGCATCATTTGAGGATATCACTAAACGCAAGCGTGCCGAAGACCTTGTTCATAATTTGTCTCAAATGTTGATACAGGCCCAGGAAAATGAGCGAAAAATGATCTCCTATGAGTTGCATGACAGTATTGCCCAAAACCTTTCTAGTTTAAAAATTACCAGCGATACGATTTTCGATGACCACCCGTCGGCAACTGAAAATTTAAAAGATAAAATGGCGCAGCATTCCAAACTGATCGAGCAGACAATTCAAACCGTCCGTGACCTTTCATATGATTTGCGTCCCCCAACTCTCGCTGAAATTGGTATTGTCCAAACCATTTCTCATTATTGTGAAGATTTTTCTGAAAAAACCGGACTTGGTGTTGACTTCACCCCTGCCGGAATGGATATCTTAAAGCCGGATCACAATATCGAAATAAATCTTTACAGATTGGTTCAAGAAGGCCTAAACAACGTTAGGAAACATGCAAATGCCAGCCATGTGACCGTCAAGTTGATTGCCGCCCACCCAAATATAATTCTTCGCATCGAAGACGATGGTCAAGGGTTTGACATACGGGCGCGGGAAAGAGAGCTAAATGGCGAAAAACGAATGGGGCTTCAAAGCATGAAAGAAAGGGCCAAACTGCTTGAGGGCAGGATGGAGATCCAATCTCGTCCAATGCAAGGTACTAAAGTATTAATTTATTTTCCTTATTTAACGTAAGACGAATGAAAAAAAAAATACGCATCATAATCGTTGATGACCACCCCCTTTTCAGAGAAGGTCTCAAAACCATCTTAAAACGAAACGCAAAGTATGAAGTGGTTGGTGAGGCAGGCACAGGCCGAAAAGGCATTCAATTGGTCAAAAAACTCGAACCCGACTTGGTCTTGATTGATATGGCCCTGCCGGATCTTACCGGCATTGAACTGATTCATGACATTTTAAATATTTCCTCTGGAATTCGTGCCTTGGTTGTTAGTATGCACTCTAAGATAGACTATATCGTTAAAGCCTTTCAGGCAGGTGCCATGGGCTATGTTATAAAGGAGTCGGCTGCAGATAAGCTTTTAGACGGAATCGATCATGTGCTAAGGGGCAATTATTTTATGGACACTTCAGTATCCCAAGAGGTTGTAAAAAAACTTGCCGGCTTAGCACCACAGGAGACAGTTGAAACCACTGGCGTTTACGACACGTTGACTGCCAGGGAACAGGAAGTCATGGTTATACTGGCACAAGGGTTATCTCCAAAAAAAGTTGCGGAAAGACTTTTCATCAGTCCCAAAACGGTTGAAAATCACCGCTCCAATATTATGCGCAAGCTCAAATTGCACAGCACCTTTGACCTAATACGCTATGCCGCTAAGCTCGGTCTCCTCGACATCGACCTCTGGAAAGAATAGCTCTCCGTCAATACGAAAAATCAGATTCCCTTTTTCACTGGGAAAAACCCCCCACCCGGGAATTATCCCCATAAAAAATGAGGCCATGTCCCTATGGACAAAGTTTGTAAAGTCCGTAATAATCAATCCACTTGAAATTTACTCTCAGCATCTAAACTGGCAACTGCAATTTGGGACGATTTTGAAATATCTCTGATTTGATTTGCGATTCCAACCGGCCGACTTCTCACCTTCGATAGAGGAACAACCCCAACCCCAAGCTCGAGGCCGACTGATATGGCAAAAGCCGAAAACAATGGATCGAAAAATACGCCGGACCTGACACATATCATCCGAAGTATTCAGCGCATCGAAGGAAATATGGATTGTTTCGGCACCATCCCAACAAACTGTGACCATCTGGATTGCTGTTGGCGTGAGTATTGCCTTAATGAGACTCGACAAAACCCCGCGGCCAAATAAAGGAAAGCCCATGATTTCTTCGCCGTGCAAGACTTGCCCGAAAAACAACGAATCCAAAGGAGATTGCTATATTGATTTGTAAAAAAAGACAAAAGGAGGTCGCGGATGACAACCCTAAAAGAAAATAGAATCCATAACCGCTTTGCACATAAAGCAACTCTCATTTGCTCAACCTTCAACACTGACAATTATTATAATACCCAAAAATGTAATCATGGCGGCGGGGGTTTATGCTTCGAGTGCGGTTTCGCATTAAAAAGGGGAACCGTTCTCAATATTCGGCTGAAAAATTGTTCAACGCAAGGCCTCAGCCCGGACACTTGGGAAGGTTTTCGTACGATTTCGATTGCGGAAGTAAAATGGTGCCGGAAAACGAATGATGCCACAGGAAACCATTATAACGTCGGTGTCAAATATTACGATCCAGCCTATTAACTGAATATGCACTGGGATGAACGTTTAACCCCCTGTTTTTTATGCTTTACATAAACCTAAAGTTGATAATTAGTTAATATTTTAAAGGAGTCATAATGATCACCAAAAAACAGCTTAAAAGTAAACCCGTGTGTAAAGTTACATTCAAACTTTCCGAGAAAGAGGCAAACTCGGCTAAAAAGGTTAATATTGTAGGAGAGTTCAACAACTGGAATATCAATGCAACCCCAATGAAGAAACTGAAGAGCGGCGCTTTCACTGCGACAGTAGACCTTACACAAGGCACAGAGCATCAGTTTCGCTATCTGATGGATAACACCGATTGGGGCAACGACCCGACTGCAGACAAAGCCGTACCCACCCCTTATGAGGATAGTGAGAATTCTGTTATTATTGCTTAAATAAAACAACGAAGGAAAACGATGGCCTCAAATTTCAAAATTTCTTTTAAAAGAACCCACTGTAATATTTACCTTAATCTTACGGGCGATTTCGATGGTTCATCTGCTTTTGAGTTGATCAATACCTTGGAAGAACATAACGGTGATGGCAAAAAAACCTTTATTAACACCAGCGGCCTTTTTTACATCCATCCTTTTGGGCTGAGTGTATTCCGAAAAAAATTTAATAATAGTAAATTATGGCGCAACCTAATGATTACTGGGGAACACGCCACGGAAATGGAGCTGTTTTAAAACCATTTATCTTAGCACTGATTGTAGGTATACGATGTCAACCAACCCCCGGATACTTATAGTGACGCCTGAAGTCACCTACCTGCCCGCCGGTATGGGAAACCATTCCAATGGGCTGAATGCCAAAGCAGGCGGGCTTGCCGATGTTTCAGCAGCCTTGATCAATGCACTTTATTGCCAAGGCGCTGATGTGCATGTCGCTCTTCCGGACTACCGCACCCTATTCAACAATCATATTTCACCCCTCATCGGAGAAAAACTAAGGGCTATACGAAGCAGTGTGCCAGAGGAAAGGATCCATTTGGCCCAAGACAGGGCATTTTTCTATCTTAATCATGTCTATTCGGGGCATGCGCTCGAAAATATAAAAATTTCCTTGGCGTTTCAACGGGAGGTTATCAATAATATCGTCCCTAAAGTTAAACCGGATTTGATTCACTGCAATGATTGGGTATCCGGTCTGATTCCAGCTATGTCCAGGATGTTGGGCATCCCTTGCCTTTTCACGATTCACAATATTCATACAGCCAAAAGCCTTCTTTCCGATATCGAAGATAGGGGTATTGATGGCGCATCGTTTTGGCAGCACCTTTTCTTTGATTCTTTTCCATCCAGCTATGAAAATGTCAGAGATGCCGTGCCCGTTGATTTTCTTATGAGCGGGGTGTTTGCGGCCCATTTTGTAAACTCTGTGAGCCCCACTTTCTTGCAGGAAATTAACGAGGGTCGGCACAGTTTCGTAAAGGATGCCTTGCGGAGGGAGCTTGTTCATAAAAGCAATGCTGGGTGTGCTGTCGGAATTCTGAATGCCCCCGACCCTTCCTATAACCCATCCACGGATGAAACCTTGGCATGTAAATATTCAGCAAAGAACCATGTCTCCGGTAAAAAAACCAACAAAGAATTGCTTCAGAAGACATTGGGATTAACTAACGATACAAAAGCCCCTCTCTTTTTTTGGCCTCACCGACTGGACCCGGTTCAAAAGGGGTGCCAGCTGTTATCTGGAATTCTTTATAATGTCGTTTCAGGATATTGGGATCAAAATCTGGAGACAATTTTCGTTGCCGATGGAGAATTTCAAGATATTTTTAATAAAATAGTTCAACTCCACGGTTTATCTAACCGGGTAGCGGTATGCGGCTATGATGAACGTCTGGCTCGGCTGGCCTATGGGGCTTCAGATTTTATATTGATGCCTTCAAGTTTTGAACCTTGCGGTCTTCCACAGATGATTGGATCCATTTATGGGGCCCTTCCAATAGCCCATGATACCGGTGGGATTCACGATACGGTGAGTCAACTGAATATAAAAAGGGACACCGGTAATGGCTTCTTGTTCGAAACCTTCGATGAAAATGGACTGTCTTGGGCGATTGACCAGGCCATGCGGTTTTATATGCTGCCGCAAGGCGAAAGAAAACGGCAGATAAATCGAATAATGACGCAAAGCATGCTTACATTCAACCATAAGGTCACTGCCCATAACTATATCACCCTATATGAGAAGATGCTTCAGCGGCCGCTTATCCAGCCGGATAGTGGGAAAGCTAAGGTCGTTGACAATCAAATGAAAAAAAGACCAGATCCACAAACGATTCCATATTTTTCATTTCAACAGGCTAAGACAATTGACCACACGGAAGGTTCATTTCTATAGCTGGCTCCAGCAACGATGAAGCTGAAATTCCTGAATCCAAGGAAATCCTATGAACCTGGCACGATCTAAAAAATTTTCTACGAAGGTTTTTTAATCGGAATATCCCATTTTTTCATGTACTTCCAAATAGAGGCCCTGCTCAACCCAACCCTTCGTGCAACTTCTGCTTTGTTCCAGTCACATTCATTGAGAAGAATAAGCAGTGTTTCACGATCGAGCTTTCGGCCCGGCCAAAGTTCTCTTTTTGATGTGTTGTACGACTCAAAAAAAACATAATGAGGATCCGCCCGCCGCATCTCCTCGGGAAGGTCAAGCACATCTATCCTGTTACCATCGCAGAGGACGAATGCATGCTCAATTGCATTTTCCAATTCACGCACGTTCCCAGGCCAGGAGTAGTTCATAAAAAGGCTCATGGCAGGTTGTGAGATGCTTTTAATCTGCTTGCCTGTATTTTTATTGTTAATCTCAATAAAGTGATTAACCAAAAGTGCGATATCATCCCGGCGTCTTCTTAAAGGAGGTAGGTGAATGGGAAATACCTTCAGTCGATAATATAAGTCATCACGGAAACGTCCTTCGTGTACCAATTCATACAGATCTTTATTCGTAGCGGCAACGATGCGGATATTAACTTTGCGCTTTCTGGATTCTCCCACTCGCTCAATTTCTTTTTGCTGTAATACGCGCAATAATTTTATCTGTATATATGGACTTATTTCACCGATTTCATCCAGAAATATCGTTCCTCCGTCGGCCTCCTCGAAGCGCCCGGAGCGATCGCGTATCGCTCCGGTAAAAGCACCTTTTACATGACCAAACAGCTCGCTTTCAAGCAAGGATTCCGAAAGTGCACTGCAGTTAACCGTTATCAGCTGCTTCTCCTTGCGCTCGCTGCAGGCATGAACAGCACAAGCCACAAGTTCCTTACCTGTTCCGCTTTCGCCCTGAATCAATACTGAAACCTCGCTGGCAGCAGAAGCTTTTATTGACGCGAAAACATTTTTCATGGCCTGACTCTTGCCTATAATCCCGCCCAACATGTGCAACCCGTTAAGACGAAGTGTAGCCTCCTTCATTTTAAGCTTTATATTATTCAGTTCCGTGAGATCCGTTACCGCTTCAACAATTCCATTAATTGAACCATTTTCCTGTTTGATAACCCTGACATTTTTTATCACCGGAACAGAATGACCATCTTTATGGCGCAGCAAACACTCCATAGGTCCTATTTTGCTCTTATTGAGGATACCACACTCCATTAAGCCGGTTGGGCAGGCTTCGCCAAAGCATTGGCTAAAACCTAAAATGTTACAATTTTTGCTTATGACCTCTTTTTCCATATAGCCAGTAATATGCTCCATCGCAGGATTCCATGATGTGATCCGCCCTTTGGTGTCAAGGGCAAAAACCCCGTCTCCTATGGATTGCAGGAGCATTTTAACGAATTCATTGTTGCAGGTTTCCTGAAGTATATTCTTCATAGCGGCCTTTACTCCGGGCTTCCGACACGTAGCGCCACAGTAGCGCCACCAAATGGCACTTTTATTATAATTGACGCCCTATGGATTTGTCAATTTCCTTAAGAATTTCTTTTTAACCACATATATATTTTATGTTTTGACCTTTTTTTCGTGTATTCACTATGTGTTAAGATATAGCAAAGTCAACCTGAGCGCATTATTGAGATATATGGCATGATTATTGATCAATCTTAGGGTAAGCACCAACCCAGCCTCCGATAATACGCATTCGCTGGGAAGAATTATTAGATCAAAAAAGGGAGGTGTAAAAATGGAAAAAATGAAAAGATTTATGGCGTATCATCATGATCCAGATCTCGATTTTAAGGTAGTGCAAGCAAATTGGAGAAAATTAGCCAATGTTGAAAGGGCCACATGGATTCGAACTTGCTATAATGAGGATGAAAACATTCGTTACTGCATATGGTTAGCTCCAAGTAAAGATGAATTGAAGAACATCTTTACGAATATGGAAGTTAGCTGGGAGACGATAGTGGAGGTCAAAGAAACGGTGCCGGATCTCTGGGGCGAGAAGTGGGAAAAACACCTCGAAGCGGAAAAAACCGCCTCCACAAAGGGCAACTGATACAACCCGGTCGCACCTGCAGGATCAGTGGTCTATGGAAGGAGAGAATAAGGAGGTGTCCCATGTATGCGCTCATTTATGACGAACACCATCTTGACCGTCCTCAAAAAAGAGTGATTTCTGTCCATGGCGATAGGGAAGAAGCCGACATCGCCCTGGAAAAACGGAAAGAGGAACTCGGGAAAAAAGTCTGGGATTGTAATACACGAATTGTGTGGGTTGAACGCGAACTTGTCACCGGAGATTTTGTAGGTCCTGGGGAGTATGAAAACTGGCGTCCCGGTGAAGATATCCCGGAAGGTGAGTTATACGCTGATTCGGATTAGGCGCTAAAAATTTCAAGCGTGCATATAAAAAGGAGATCCCCCATGAAAAAACCAACTATCAATTATGAAACACTAGTTCGTATTACTAAAGCAATCTCCACAATTCAGGATCCTGATGAGATTGTTCTGATCACGGTGGAGGGAGTCACACACGCGCTTAACGTCAAGGGGTGTGCCCTGTTTCTGTATAGCGAAAAAAGTGATGAGCTCAGGTTGGCCGGCTATTATGGGCTGAGCGACGAATATATCGATAAAGGGCCAGTCAGTGCCATGAAATCAATTGCATCATCGATTCAGGACAGACAACCAGTGGCCATTTTCGACGTTGCAGACGATCCACGGATTCAATACTCTGAAGCCGCTGTAAAAGAAGGCATCGTCTCGATGCTATCGAATCCCATTATTATTGGAGACCAACTGGTCGGCTGTTTGCGTGTTTACACTGCTGATCCCTGGAAATTTACCTTGAACGACGTGAATTTCGTCCAGGCCGTTGCCCAGGTTGTTGGCATGGCATTAGAGATGTGCCGGGTCAACAAGGGCTTGAGGGAGAGCATTGATATTCTGGAAATGATGCAGGACCCCAAGACGCTTAAAGACAAGCGGAGAACGCCTTACGAAGGAATTCCAAAAAGCTTTACCAGGGAGGAGATGATACAAGCCGCTACCTGAATACAAAACAACATCATTTGCTGGCCTAACTCTCGGCTCCTGTTGTCCATGTAATAGGGTTCATCACCACGCCGTCCGACGACCTGATTTCCGTGCTCCAGAAATTCACCGAAAAAAATATCGACAGTCTTCCGGTGGTTGCGGATGATGACCACGGCCTGCTCCTCGGCATGCTCAACCGCAGGGAGGTCATCGCCTTTTACAATGATAAAATCAGGGAAATGAAACAGAAGAAAAACTAGTATTTTTGATGAAATTTGACGTCTGCTTCAAATTACTTTCCTGATAATGATCAGCATAATATGATTTAGTTATCTAACCAATTAAAATCATGACAAACACAACATGTTGTATGTCCTATAATTCGGGTTTTGTTAAATACAATGGTTCATTTACATAATGATAGCATTAATAAAGGCCCAAGGTAAGGGCCTAACCATTTTAACCCAAACAATGGAGGTGTACCATGAAAACAAAGCAAGCTGTTCAACATTTTCTCGATTACCACAGGACCAATTCCAAACAAACGACCAAGCGACTCCGCTATTCAAACATCAAATCCTTTTTCAATCATATCTAATCCACGTTTCTGCCAACACTTAATAACAACACAAAGATATTTGGGAAAAGTCAGTGACACCGAG
>Ga0209345_10006733_pt1 | contig 10351 bp, 7 predicted proteins | sample Cruoilmetagenom7_FD_187294 | JGI IMG/M metagenome (GOLD analysis project Ga0209345, IMG submission 187294) | Oil polluted marine microbial communities from Coal Oil Point, Santa Barbara, California, USA - Sample 7 (SPAdes) (version 2) | ecosystem: Environmental > Aquatic > Marine > Oil seeps ... | reverse complement strand
GTGCTCCGATTGTCATGGAGCGCATAATATCCTGAAAGCCGACAACCCGGCTTCCATGGTATCGGAAGAGAACCTGGTAGCTACTTGTGGAAGTTGCCACGTGGGGGCCAACAAACGCTTCACCGGATACTTGAGCCACGCCACCCATGAAGATGATCCCAAATTGTACTGGGCCTATATCTTTATGACCACCTTGCTGCTGGCCGTATTCACCTTCTTTGGGATACATCTGCTGATGTGGTTGCCCAGATCCATCAAGGAGCGTCGCAAGAAAAAGAAAGAGGGTCCAAAAGAGGTGGGCAATCAATATTTCAAACGTTTCAGCAGAAACCAGCGGATCACCCATATCTTTGTTATTATCAGCTTTATCATCCTTGCCTTGACAGGAATGATGCTGAAATTTGCTCATATGGACTGGGCCAAATTCCTTGTCAGGATATTTGGCGGTGTCCACTCTGCCGGCGTGCTGCATCGTATTGGTGCCGTGATCACCTTCGGTTATTTTGCCTTCCATATTTTTAACCTGGTACGGGAGAAAAGAAGAAAACGCCTTTCCATGACGAAATTTATTTTCGGGAAAGACTCTCTCTGGTTCAACAGGCAGGACATAAAGGATTTCGTTGGCACCATAAAGTGGTTCCTTGGAAGGGGTCCCAGGCCCAATTATGGTAGATGGACCTACTGGGAGAAGTTTGACTACCTGGCCGTATTCTGGGGGGTAGCCGTTATTGGATTCAGTGGCCTGGTGCTATGGTTCCCGGTCTTCTTTACCAAGTTTTTCCCGGGCTGGCTCATCAATATCTCACAGATAATTCACAGCGATGAAGCTTTATTGGCTGTAGGATTTATATTTACCATACACTTCTTTAACACCCATTTCCGTCCGGAGGCCTTCCCCATGGACACCGTAATCTTTACGGGGTATATGCCCCTGGAGCATTTTAAACACGAACGCCCAAGGGAGTACCAGGAATTAAAAGAGGCTGGTAAACTTGATCAGCGCATCTTTGAAAAAGAGTTTTCAAAAGATAACATGCGCCTTATCCGGTTCTTTGGTTTTATGGCCCTTGGTATCGGCGTAATCCTGATCCTTTTAATCATATATACCTTCATTATGGGTGGAGGACATTAAAAACAACAACCTTTCAAAAAAAACAGCGGCCGGAATAAACTGGTCGCTGTTCTTTTTAGTACCAGATATTACCGGACAATTCTATTTGAACTTTGTTAGTCGATTACTGAGGCTTTCTCCAGAAGCAACTCGTAACTATATCCGTAACCGAAATCTCTGTTCAATGCCAGAATCCCCTCCAGGGTCACTACCTGGCCCAATTCAACCATCTCCAGCGAAGTCACAGTCAGGTCATATTTACCCTCAAAATCGGTACCGTCCTGAAGATGAATCCAGTTTCGTTCCATAATATTGGGATTAAACTTGGCCACCTCTCCTCTGACGCGGATCGTTTTCCCCTCATAGGCACCGGGATCTGCAAAAAGTTCCGCAATGCTAACAGTCCCCTCTTCCGCATCCAGTTTAATCTCCAGCCGGTCGGTTTTTACTTCGGAGCCATGGGAAGTGCCGGGCATCATTCCCATCTCTGCAGGCGCTTGACTTCCCTCAAGTCCATCCAGAAAAATTACCTTTTCAAAGGTCCGGTCCAGCTCCTTGCTATAGAAATCTTCCATCAGCATACCCCCCTGGTAGGAGATACTCTCCCCAACTTCTATTTCCGTAGAGGATACCGCAATCCAATAGGCAGGCCCTTTTCCCTTCACCAGAAGATAGGTGTAGTTTTCCACCTGCTCTACAGCTTTCACTTTCACTGAATTTGTCCCATCAGTAGATTGGTTACTACATCCTGAGGCAATCACCACCAAGGCAATAATCAAAATCTTCAAAGCTCTTTTCATAATCTACATTTAAGTAAAAGTCCCCTGGTGACCTTACAGAGGACTTCAAAAATAACAAAATATGTTAATTATCTCTTCCTTACTTCTTAGCAGGATTTGGATGAGCAATCAAGGCCACTTTCTCAGCATAATTAAAGGGCTTATAAGTAGGGCTCTCCTCATTGTGGCAGGTTTTGCAAATCGCCTCGGAGGGCTCAATCAGGCCTTTAGTCATGGCTAGTTCCTTATTCTTCATCACAGAAGCTCCCTTATACATGCTTCCAGGTCCGTGGCAGGACTCGCAGGAAACTCCTTCAGCCAGCTTCGCTGAGGCCACAAGCTTGGCGTCTACCCCTCCAACGGTTGAATGGCACTTGATACAAGCTGCATCCGTAGTGGGATCAGCGATACCCATTTTTTTGGCAATTTCCATGGATTCTGCACTGGCCAGGGTTTTCATGGCACCTGCATGGGGACCTTTCAACCATACATTGTACTGTTCACCGGTGGCTGGCTTGAGATGGCACATCTTGCATTTAGCAGCTCCAATATATTTGAAGTTCTGGGCCATCAGGGCACTTCCTGCAAAGAAGACCAGCATAGCGATTGTAAATATTCTTTTTGTCAACATAGCTATTGGTTTTTGATGATTTTAGACTTAAAAAGCTAAAATAATCTATTTCTATTCAAATAATATTCAATATCCGGGCCAAATTTCTTGAAACAAAGTAATCTATAACCATTTTAAATTCTGTTTATCCCGATTATTTGGTCGGATGCAAGGCAAAAGTATCAGGAACAAGCGGGATTCTCATTTAAAGAATAAGGGTACCCCACGAAGGGCACCCTTATAATTATTACTAAATTTCATGAAATTGTTTGCACAAGCCTGACTTCCTACATTCCAGTGTGATCATAGCCCATAATAGCGCCTGCACTCCACTGTGATTTGGTCATATCATCATAGATCATGCCATTGGCACCAAACTTCAGAGACTTGGCATCGTATCCAATCATCCTCAGATAAGCAGCAACCCTTGCACTGTTCTGGCCGGTATAGCAATATACCACAATAGTCTTGTCAGTGGGCAGAGTCTTCAGAAAAGCATTCAGTTTCAGATCCTCACTGGGTGTATACTGGATGGCTCCTTGGATGTGACCTGGATCCAGGTATTCCGCGTTGGGCCAGTAATTAATGATGTAGTAGTTGCTCAGATTGTCATACACATCCGAATTGGAAATAGCTGCTGCACCAAAACCTTCAGCCAGAACTACATCCCAGCGGGCATCAAAAATCTCCTCGGCAGTTTCAAATCCAGTTGAAAGGGAAGGAAGTTCAGTTTCATCACCTTTTGGTGACACATCAGCTACAAAATCTCTGATAGTGGCAGTATTACCGGACCATTTGTCGAAATCTGCGTGCCAGGAACTCATTCCAAATTTCATGGCATAAACATCCTTGTAACCCGCAAGTTGCAGGAGGCTGGTCAACCAACCAGCAGTCTGTCCGGTGTAGCATACAATGGAAATCTCATTGTAAGAAGCGAGCCCATCGATGTAGTCCCTCACTTCAGCGGGTGTCTTATTTACGGCACCATCGATATGTCCATCCGCAAAATCAGCTGCTGAACGGATGTCGATAATTGTTACCTGATCTGCTTCATCCAGGGTATGCACGGCTTCAGCACTCTTGATTGCCAGGCCGCCATTTCCGTAGTCTGCAGCTGGTGAGGTTGGTGATTCCATCCACTCCACAAGCAATTCCGCTTCATTTACCTCCGCGGGTGGATCTTCTTCCGTATTACAGGATACCATAAAAAAAGGTACAATCAGGATGGCTAAGATCCAAACTTTAGTCTTTGTCATAATTTTCATTTTACATATGAATTTGGTTAAACATTATTTTCTATTGTTGGGTGTATTATCTTTCTACAAACCAGGATGAGGGTAGTTGACCGTCCACAGTATAAGGAGAGGTAGCATCAACTTCCCAGGTATGCAGGCTGTCAGCCCACAGATAATATTCTTCATTAATTAAGTTGCCACCTTCGTTACGGATATGGCAGTTGGACGCACAGTGAGCACCGTCTTCCACATCCGTACGAGCAGTCTTCTCGAGTATATTGTGTGGCGTAGTATAATTAAACGTCGGAAAAGCCTCGAAATTGTCATAGGCCAGATCAGCTCCATATCCCACCCAGTTATCGGGATAAGCCAGGGTGCGGCGGACCAGCGCGAATTTATTAGCCTTCACCCCTGGAATGGTATTTAGAGCAATCTTAAAATCCATAAAGGCCTCTATCTCAGCATGACCATCTGCGATATGACAGGCGCCGCAGCTGTTGTATGACTGAGAATGGCATATCTGGCACTGAAAATCTTCGTAATGCACAGAATGATATGAGTTGGATGTTGCTTCATCCGGGTGACAACCCTCACAGGTAGGGAGTTCCGTATAGGCATAGCGTTGCTCCACAGGCTGTCCGTCCCCATGCAACTCATGACCGTCGTGGCAGTCCAGACAGGTATACTTTAACTCATCGCGATGGAAGTCTGGATCAGTTTCTGAACTTGTTCCCAGGAAGGCATGTCCTCCCCTGGAAGTGTGGCAGGAGACGCATACATTGTACCAGTCGGGAGTTTTATTGAAATTATGTCCTTTGGACAATCCCCCTCCTGCAATCTTGGGTCTAACAATATGGCAGTTTCCGCAGGTCCCGTGGCAGTGGGAACACTTAGCGTTATACCCCGCTATCTGATGAGCAGGAAGTTTATCAAAATCCATGGACCCTGTATGCTCACTACTGCTGCGCATGGCCACTTTTCTCTTTTGACCAGTACCATTGTGCAAGCTGGTTACAAAATTATCACTCTCTGTCTCGTGACAGGTGGCACATTTCTCTTCGTGCATCAGAGAGGGTGAGTTGGTCCACTCGCCTGAATGGGCCTCTTTTTTATCACCGGTATTCCCGTTTCCGTTATGGCAACCGGTACAGCCTACACTGTAGTGACCCGATGCTTTAAAATCATCGTAGCCTGTCCCCCCCAGAAAAACCCGGTCGTAGGGCTCATAGTGGGGTGCAGCACCACCGCAACCACCAATGGGAGCGGCTGTATCGGGCGAATGTACCGCAATCAGTCTTTCATAATCGGTATGGCATCCCTCACAGGAATTTGCTTTAATCTCTCCCACATCACCTTTTCCCGGAATCTGATAATTGGTACACCCGATGCTTGCGATTAAGAACATCACAAATATCAGAACAAGGCCGGTACCTATTTTTGAATCTTTCATAGCTTTTGGAATAACACGTGTATCTCTAATTTTTATTTACCCTATCAATCAGCTCATAAGCCAGCACAAATGCAGGGTCCATACCGGTGTAAAGATTGGATAATTCAGGGAGTTGTGAAAGAAAAAACAGCTGAAATAGCCATGGGATTGAACTGATCTAAATGGAGGCCGAAACTGATTCAAATCAACTTATTTCATGATTCTTTTGTATATTTGTGAACCGAAAAAAGCTATTGATGGAAGAGTCAACAAAATTTTCCGCTTGCACCTTGAGTTATCACGAGTGCAAGTGTTTTGAAAAACTGACACCCGAACAGAGAGATTACCTGGACGCAAATTCGGTCAGAATCAAGTATAAGAAAGGTGAGATCATTTGCAAACAGGGGGGATTTGTGTCTCACGTGATGTATATGGAATCCGGACTTGCCAAGGTTTTCCTGGAAAACGGCAGTAATTCCCTGGTATTGCGAATCACCCCGGACAAAAATTTCCTGGGGCTCTCTTCTGTTTCGGAAGAGCACTCCTATTTCCCCTATTCCGCCATGGCGTATATAGATTCTGAAATCCGGCAGATTGAGGTAAATGCCTTTCGAACCCTGATGGAACAGAACTTTGAATTCACCAGGGAAATCATTGATATACTTAGTTCAAACAGTCTGCAGATTTATGGCCGTTTCTTCTGTTTTACCTATAAGCAGGCCTTTGGCAGACTGGCCGACATTCTATTGTGTCTGGCAGACCGAATCTTTAAGAAATGTGATTTTGACCTTCCTTTATCCCGGAAAGAGCTGGCTGAACTCTCAGGGATGAGTCCGGAAACAGTTATCCGGATGCTCAAAGAATTTAACGACGAGGGGCTAATCCGGATGAGTGGGAAAAACATTGAAGTAATCGATTATAAGCGAATCAAGCAGATCAGTGAAACCGGTTGATCGTAAAATCTGATCCCGAAAATCGAAAATAAAAGGGAGGCTGTATCAAAAGGTACGACCTCTTTTTCGTTATACCGACGGTCGCTTAAAATCTTTACATCGTAAATATTTATAGGCTTCCGCACGGATATAACTTTCAAAGAGGCGTTTTTGCACAGCCTTTTTAATTTTCATGGTTTGATAACTAGGGAGTTTGTGTTAAAAAAGAAGGGGGATGCCTCCCCCTTCAAAGACTACAATATCAATCAAAACTTACTACTTCCACCCTCTCTGGAAGAACTGATCGATCCCAACCACCCGGTACGCGTAGTCAACCAGGTTGTTGATAATCTTAATCTGGATCCCATTTTTGCCAAGTATGAGGGAGGAGGTTGTCCAGCCTATCATCCCCGCTTGATGCTAAAGGTACTGGTATACGGATATGTGACCAATCTATATTCCAGTCGTAAGATCGAGCAGGCTCTGCAACAAAACATCCACTTTATGTGGCTTAGCGGGATGAGTTATCCGGATCATAATACGATCAACCGGTTCCGCAGTGATCGATTGAAGGGTGTGCTGAAAGAAGTGTTTAGCCAGGTTGTTATGTTACTGATTGATCACGGGCATATCACACTGAAAGAGGCCTATCTGGATGGTACCAAGATCGAGGCCAATGCCAACCGATACACTTTTGTCTGGGGCAAAGCCATCAGGAAGAGCAGGGAAAGGATCCAGAAGCAATTAAAGGAACTGTGGTCCTACGCAGAGCAAGTAGCCAAAGAGGAGCTTGATAATAATGAGCCGCAGAGCTTCGAAGAGATCGATGCCGAGAAAGTATCCCAGGCTATCAAAAGGATCGACCAGGCCTTATCGGGAAAGGAGGTAGACAAGAAAGTAATGCAGAAGCTCAATTATGCCAAGCGAAAATGGCCTGATGCTCTTGATATCTATGAGAAATACGAGCATCAGATGGGAGAGAGAACCAGCTTATCCAAGACCGACCCTGATGCCACTTTTATGCGCATGAAAGATGATCATATGCTTAATGGTCAGTTGAAACCTGCATACAACTGGCAGATATCCACACAAAATCAATACATACTGGGATATAATCTTCATCAGACTACCACGGACACAGCTACACTTCCAGCCCATTTAGAATCGCTGAAGGAGACTCTGGGAGAGATGCCCGAGGTTCTGGTAGCCGATGCAGGCTATGGTTCCGAAGAGAACTATGAATACCTGGAGAACAATGGTATTGAAGCTTATGTAAAGTTTAATTACTTCCATAAGGAGCAGAGTAAAAAATGGCAGGAAAACCCTGCCAAACTTGAAAACCTGTATTACAATGAGCAGCAGGACTGTTATATCTGTCCCATGGGGCAAAGAATGAATCTTGTTAAAGAATCCACTCGAAAAACACCGAATGGATACCTGCAAGACAAAAAGTTCTATCAAGCCCAGAACTGTAGCGGTTGCCCAATGCGAGGACCCTGTCACAAGCAGAAAACTAATCGGATCATCGAAGTAAATCCGAAATTAGTTCGTTATAAACAGATGGTACGCAAAAAACTCAATAGTGAAACCGGCTTAAAATATCGAAGTCAGAGACCGGTAGATGTGGAAGCGGTGTTTGGGAATGTAAAATACAACCATGGCTTCGAACGATTTTTGCTAAGGGGTTCAGAAAAAACAGAAATCGAGGCCGGATTAATCTCATTGGCTCACAATCTGAGGAAAATGGCCAATTAGAGACCGGGGGAGTCTTTTTTTTTCTTGCATAAATCACCCCAACCAGCATCTGAAGAAATGGAAAATCCGAGAAATCCTGGATCAACAATAATCTACAAAAAAAGAAACCGTCTCATATTGACTTATGAGACGGCCTCCTTTTACAACTGTTCTATGATCTACCTTTTACAACAAAATATCTGTTACAGGAATTAAGAAAGTGCATGGTTCCCCTATAACATCATCACCATCAAAAGGATAATCGGTGTACGACCTGCCATCCAATCCCTCCAGAGTTCCAATGTACAGATGTGGTTGTGCAATTTCCCAGTCTTCAGAGCTGGTTATAAGCACCTCTACCAGGATGTGAGCCGCCCCGTTATGTACAACCTCGGTGGCGGTTATGGTTGCAATTACCTCATCCGTATCATTAATAATAATATCAAAAGGTATACCATAGCCTAGCTCATTATAACCAATTGAATTATTATCATTGGGAATATCTATACCAATGGTATACACCGGATGAATCACACCCGAGGCTAATTTAGCTTTGGACTTAAAAGCTATAACCCAATCAGGATCAGGAATATCACATTCAACGAAACAGAATGTAAGATTACTTACCATGGGCTTTTCGCCCGGGGCAAACAGACCTGCATCAGCAATAACTCCTTCGGGATAGATATAGACATTTGCCATATTGGCGCCCTTTACAATAACAGCAGCCACCTTATAATATTTATCCCCCACAGGTAAACACTCATCCATTTCAAAGGAGACATAAATATCATCCACCGAAACAGAAAGTCCGTTTGGAAAACTGGATACAAATGATCCTGTCTCCTCATCGAAGTCAACCTGATCCCCACAAAGATCAATTTCTATATCCAGCCACATTTCAACTTCCTCACAGGTCCTGTTTCCTCCAGGATTTTCGCCGGGAATATTCCAGGGTGTTACATCTTCTATCAATGTTGGTGCATCTGTGCTGAGAATAGGCTCATTAATTATCTGAGTGGCCTTGGCAGCTTTCATCGCATCGATATCAAGATCGTGCTTGTTTTGCTTTTCGCAGGATACCAGGGCAAAGACCAGGACCAATCCTGCTAAAATGTAATGTAGTTTTCTCATAACAATGTGTATTTGGTTAGAATTTCATTAGCTGATGATTAAAATTAGAGTTATATATCCACATATTCCCTCCATTTGAGAGCCTGTTTGATAAATCCACTGGATCACGCAACAAGACTTCTTTCTTGAGGTACGTAAGCCTACTGGTTATCGATATGGCATAATCTGTTTTGAGGAATCTTCAGAAAATCGTGACCAATAGCGGAATGGATATGATATTATTCTATAAGCAGGTGTATCGAAACCTGGATTATGAAAGGATTACCTGTTAATAAACCTCCAGAGATATTAACAAATCGATTCTGATTGGCCGTTGTGGACGCGGTGGAATAGTGCCCAAAAGAGTCCCATTTTTTGCTGTGTCTATCCCAATTGGCTACCAGGCACTTAAACGGATTGCAGGTGATCCAGCCTGGTTTTCACATCCAGCAGGTCAGGCAAATCTGGATCTGCATCTTTCCATAGCTCTAGAAGCCTGGAATAGTACTTAATGGCATCGGCTTTGTTACCGGTCTCCTCAAAAGCTTTCCCAAGTTGTAAATGTGCCTGGATCCAGCATTCCTGGCCTTCCCATCCCAGGGTTGGATGATTATCTACGATGTTCTCATAAATGGAAATCGCCTGCTCCCAGTCTCCCAGACTATAATAATAATGCGCCAGGGATTCCAGGTAATACGGGCTATCCTGCAGGGTGTTTGCAGTCTCCAGGTGTTCCAGGGCTTCGCTGTGATTTCCCCGATAGAGCTCTATCTCCCCTTTCAGCATGTGAAAGTTTGCTTCATCGCGCCTGTTCCCCTCATTGGTCTTCTTAACAATCTCCTCCAGCAGAGATTCCGTACTTTCCACGTCCCCGTTTCTGATCACCATGGTTCCCAGCAGCAAATACCACCAGGGTTCCGAGGCTGCCTCCGGGATAAATTCAATACAGCGGTCCAATTCAGCTTCAAATTCTTCAAACATTCCTTTCACCTGGTATATTCTGCACAGGTAAAGCCTGTTTCTTAGTTCGCTCAATTTCCACCTGAGTGTCTTATAGATGAGGGTGGACTCATGAATCAGACTGAGAGCCTCGTTGTATTTTCCCTGGTACATGGAAAGAAGTGCCAGGGACCGCAAACCCATAGCTTGCTGAGGATCATCTCCCTTAAGTTGTTTTTCAAATACACCCCGGGCCTCATCCAACCTGCCCAGTTCTGCATAAGTAATTCCAAACTCATGATTCAGGCTGGGGCGCGCCAGGAGATCGGGATCAAGCCTGTAAACCTTCAGATAATATTCTATGGCCGAGTTAAAATCGTACAATTTATTGTAACAGGTGGCAATATTGACCAGAACCGAAGAATTATCATCCCTGTAAATTTCCGTTGCCCTGGTATATGTCTGGATG
>Ga0209345_10006732_pt1 | contig 10352 bp, 11 predicted proteins | sample Cruoilmetagenom7_FD_187294 | JGI IMG/M metagenome (GOLD analysis project Ga0209345, IMG submission 187294) | Oil polluted marine microbial communities from Coal Oil Point, Santa Barbara, California, USA - Sample 7 (SPAdes) (version 2) | ecosystem: Environmental > Aquatic > Marine > Oil seeps ... | reverse complement strand
GAAGCACACCATGGTCATACTGATCGTGGTATCGAGCTGGCAGATACAGCATGGAGAACTGCCCCTCCGTCGACGACAGCTCAACCCCATAGCGGTCGGCTAGCTCGCCCAGAATGAAGTCGTCGACCGCATCGACAGCATTCGACAGAGCACTCAACTCGGCCGGATCAAGCCAACGATCAAGTTCCTCGACGAACCGCATCACTCCAGTCTGGCCCATCCCGTAGTCCCCCATCGCCAGGGCGCATCATCAGCCCGCGACCTTCGGGTTATGAGCCCGACGAGCTAGTTCTCGGTGGCCCAGTCAGGGCCTACCGAAATGGCCTTCACCCTTGAATTCTAGCGGATCTGCGGCGATTCTTCCTCCCCGTTGCTTCCCCTTGCTCCCTGCTGTTTACGGTTGTGTTGTTGCCCCCATGTTACCTGGCGGACAACACCTCTCGAATCAGATCTCGATGGCGACGCCCTCGACGGGCACCCCAATCTCGGTCGCAATCGGGGTGTACAAGTCAACCTCTTGGGCTGGTGTCCGTAGCGAGACGATCAAGGAGTAGCGAACAGGCAGCTCTTGGCGATCCTTCCGCTTGTTGTTCTTCCACCACCCTCCAACCGGGTGTACCGAAATCGTCCCGGTGGTGGCAAGCTCGGCACCATGACCTCTCCAGATGTCTTGGTGAAGCGAGCCCTTTATGCGTTGGTCGAACCCAACTGTCCACTTGTCAGCGGTACTCGCGGAGGCAGTCGATCCACTTTCTTCGTCGGAAGCTTGTTGGTTCACCCGGCGAATGAACTCGGTTGGCGATTCGTTCGGAGCGTTAAGGTCGAAGCGCAGCGCATGGGAGGCGTAGGAGTAGCGCTGGCGCCACCCTCGCCGCGAGCCGGACGGCTCAACAAAGTATGACAATGTGACTCGCAGCTCAACGTTGACCGCTCCAAGTTCTTCAAGCTTCGATTTTGGCCAAGGCAGTTGATGGAGTCGGAACTCGCGCATCTTGTACTCATTGCCGGTGAAAGGTACAAACGTGTCTTGCACGACCATCGTCACCGCATTCTGCGATGAACCCAGAACTGCGGCGTCGGTCGGTATTCCCCAGCCATATCTTCGTAGCAGCTGCCGTCGTTTCTTCTTCCCTGGCACTGCGTCGATCGCCGCTCGCATCACTGGCGTCCATTCCGAACTGTGCACGAGCAATCCACGAATTGTCTCGGGCCAATACGACGGATAGATCGCCATCGCCCTTGCCGCCAGACGACTTGCTTGTGACGTCGCTGCGCTCGTCGCGTTCGCTGAACCTATCTTCGTATCGCTATCCCGACTGGTGGTCCGAAGCGAGAGCAGCGGGTGGGATTCGTGGAAATCGCCGGCCCCATCAGTGAGCACGTTGCCGCCCTCCATGCAAATGTCGGGCTTGATCGGCCACTTATCGCTTCCGGCGATCGTTCCCGTGCAACTGTGCGGCGAAAGCTCTCCCTCCTCCGCTACAGCGTTCCATCCAGTGAACGTTGGGTCTGTCGGTGGATCGACAAGATGCGTGCTGGCCGCGACCGTGAGCGCATTCCAGGCTTGGGCTGGGTCCTGGATGGGTTCCAAGTCGGACTTTGTTATGTGGTCATCGTCGTATGGGATGTCGACATTTCCCGCCGACACAATTATGAGACGCTTCGAGTCATTGTCTGGTGGTCCTAGCAATTCAATACCTGTCCCTGACTGACCTATGCCAGTGCCTGCCGCCAACGCATCGATTGCTGCGGACCACACGGAAGGCTCGCCGGGTCGATCCGCTGGACCAGTTGAGGTGATCGGCACCGAGAAGACGCGGGAGCGGGTGCTCTCGATCTCGGGCAGTGCAATCGCCTCAGCCGTGACAATTCCGTACACCTCGGGAGCATGGCCTTTGTCCCCCACGTCAGATAGGAACTTGACCGATTCAAGACGATGCAGGAGACGCACCGGGCCACTTCCCACCAGCGCCGAGTCGATCGGGCCGATCAGCGCCAACCCAGCCATCTTTGTGCCGTGGCCACTCAAATCACCTCGTGGCTCGCCAACGATCGTGTGCATGTCATTCTCAGAGAGAGAATGCGCAAGCAATGTGTGAGTTCGACGAACCCCAGTATCGAGCAGACAAACCGCAGGAGCGTCGACGCTAGCGCTGACTAGTCGATCGGCGAGGTCATAGACGTACTCGTCTTGTTCTTCGTCCTCCAGGTCCTCAATGGTGTCTACAATGGTGTCTACAAAAACGGGGCGCCGCAGTTCGGTCACTGGCACAGCACTCAGCGGCAGCATGAACAGTTCTTCCCACGTAGCCTGGATCCAGACCACGTGACGATTGTCGAGCCGGAGGTTCTTCTCGAGGATCCTGAGCTGCAGGGCTTCGCTGTACTTGGCGGCGAGATCAAGAGCGTTCGAGAACGGGTGGAGCCAAATCTCCCACCACTGCCTACCCACCTTGGGTGGCTCACCAGCTGACTGCCAGAGGTCTTCGAGAACGCTCTGGCGTATTCGAGCTATGTTCGCTACAAGAGAGAGGTTCTTCGGTTTGTCGAATGGAGTGTCTTCGTTGATGAACCGCTCGAATCGGGCCATGAATGCCGGTCGGAACTCATCAGCCACCCAGATTTGAGCACGCTCGGGCTCATCGTCGCTCTCAGGCAACACGCTGAGCAACAGCCACCGTGGCCGAGGGTTTGCTTTGTGCTGGCTTTGGGACTCAAGTGACTCCAATTGGAGCGGAAATCCTCGTGCTCCTTCGACGGTGATCACAACACCCAGCGACTTAAGCTCGTCAAGATCAAAGACGGGACGATCTGCTTCCCCGCTACTTAGGGCACGCTCGGCTTCGTCACGAATCTGCACCCCGTGGGAACGACGCTCGACATCGCGGACCTTCTTGTCGCCACGGCCCTGACGGTTGAAGTCCTGTTTCTCTACGTACCCACGTATCAGGAGGTGGGGCAGGAGTTGCCCTGCCTCAGGCACTAGCGGTGCTGCTTCTCTCCTGAAGTGCCTCAACTAATGCCGCTGCGCTTATCCGAGTCTCTCCCGCCAACAATGACCTCTTGGCCGCCACTTCGGCAGCCTGCACAAGTACCGCATGACTCAGACCTCCGCTGGCCGTCTTGACCATCTGCCACCCAATCCCGCTCACCAGTGAGCCAAGCCGGTTCTTCAGAACAGCCACCGCCTCCTCCTCCGTCGGAAGTCCATAGGTGAGAACCATGTCGAACCGTCTGAATAGCGCTCGGTCGAGGATTGCCTTGTGGTTCGTGGCCGCAACAATGATGCTCTCCGAGCCTGAACTCTCCAGAAACAACAAGAATGAGTTCAGGATTCGTCTGGCTTCGCCGACATCGTTGCCTGACCGATCTCCACCGAGCGCATCGAATTCGTCGAACAAATACACCGCTCGATGTGACGCTGCCGAATCGAACAGCACACGCAATTTGCTTGCGGTCTCGCCTAAATACTTGCTTAGCAGAGCATCAAGTCGAATCGTTAGCAAAGGGACATCCAGCTCGTGCGCCAAGGCAGCGGCCGTCATCGTCTTCCCGGTGCCTGGAAGTCCCTCAAGGAGCAAGCGTCGGACTGGTTGGAAGCCCTGATCCATCAACTTGTGACGCTGCCGCTGCTCCCCCACTACTTCTTCGAGGCGAGAGCGGATCTCGCCATTGACGACCAGATCTCGCATCGAAACGTCCGGGAACGATGCCATCACAAGGTCGCCGAGCTCGCCCCGAGGCTTCGCAATTGGGGTCACGACAGAGGTAGCGGCCCCCTCGCGACCTGAATCCACAAGCTCCTTCACATCAGCAGCGAACCGATGATGCCCTTGTCTGGCGGCCTTAGCGGCCACTTGAAGCGCGACCGAATAGAAGGCCTCGTCATCACGGGATCCATGACTTTTTAAGAGTGCTTTGATGTGATCGGCAGACGCAGACACGACGAAAACCTCCTTGCACCAACTCTAGGGCAACAGCACGGCCGAGATCACCGCCAATCCAGATTCTGGCCTCGCGGCAACCTCCACTACGGCCTGAGCCACCAAGTCCTCACGATGAGAACTGTCACTACCGAACACGATCCACAGTCGCTCACGCTTCGCTAGCCACGAGGGAACTCATCCTCAAGAGCAGCTGATTGATCAATAGCCAACTCCTCTGAATTCACTCGACGGAGTCACCACAGAGCACTTCCCGATCAAGGCCAGAGGACAGGTTGTTTAGGGAAGACAACATCACCGGCAAGCAGACGTGCCGAAACGGCCCGCTTCCGGCGTCAAGCCCATTCACCACCACCCCGGCAACGCCAACACCACCCGACCCTCCGGGTCGAAGACCAGGGCTGGACACCGCAGGCCGCCCCGGCGGAATCGCTTCCAGCGAACGCAGCGCAGCGCTGCGTTCGCATCACGAACCAACGGGAGACGATCCAATGAACTACCAAGACCACACCACCGCCATCACCGCCCGACTCATCGACATGATCCAAACCGGATCGCATGACCAATGGGCCATGCCCTGGCACACCCATGACCTCGGCGACCTCCTCAACGCCCGCAACACCACTACCGGCAAGCCGTACGCGGGGTCGAACACTTTTTCGCTTGCCCTGGACGCTCTGGATCGAGGTTTTCCTACCGGGGAATGGTCCACTTATCGACAGTGGTCCGAGTTCGGCGCCCAGGTCCGCAAGGGTGAACGGTCCGCTCAGATTATCAAATGGGTCACCACCAAGAATAACGACGCCGACCAGCCCGCCACCAGCAGCAGCGACGGGCAACACCAAGAAGCCCGCCGACTTGTTCCCCGGGTTTATGCGGTGTTCAACGCCCACCAGGTCGACGGATACGACGCCCAACCCGTCACCCCCACCAGCACCCCGGCCGATGAATGGTTTACCGCCATCAACGCGGATGTTCACTACGGATCAGATCGTGCCTGCTACAACCCCCGAGCCGATCGGATCTACGTACCCGCCATCGATCAGTACGACGACCCCGCAGCATTCACGGCGACCACTCTCCATGAACATATTCATTGGACCGGCCACGTCTCAAGACTCAACCGGCCCGAGCTAGGCAAGCCGTTCGACAGCCCCGACTACGCCACCGAGGAACTAGTAGCCGAACTCGGCTCAGCGATTGGTTGCGCTCGCCTCGGCGTCTCGGCCCAGCCCCGGCCCGATCACGGGGCATACCTGGCTCACTGGCTGAAGGCCCTAGATGCTGACCCCAAGATCCTGTTCCGCACCGCTGCCGCTGCGCAACGAGCCTTCGACCATCTCGACAGCCTGGCCAACCCCGCTACCGAGGAGGTGGCGGCATGAACCGGCCAGCAAGCACCCGTTTCCCATTCGAACCACTCGCCGCCTTTGCCTGCTCATCCACCATCAAGGTCCTGGCCTCCCGGATCGGAGTGAGCCGCCGCACCCTTCACCGATGGGCTGTCGAAGGGGTGCCCGTCGAGCGAGCCGACCGGGCCGCCATCGCCCTCGGCACCCACCCAGCCTGTCCTTGGCCGGAGCACTGGACCCCAGCAGCATGAACACCTACCGCTTCAGCACTCGCTAGACACTGATCGCACCGCTGGCACACTGGCACTCAGGCCAAGCGAGACGCCAACACCGAATAGATGGAGGCCATCCCCATCGCTGTCAGTCGGAAGGTCACCAAGACACAGAGCACGGCCGTCGACTCAATCACGTGTTGTGGGACTAGGCCGAAGCGTCCGACAGAGCCCTCACCCGAGCGGCCACCACAGCCGCTCTCATTGAAGCCGACCAACCACTCAACACCGGATCTTTCGACCCCTACGCCATCGCCTCCTTGACCGTCAGAATCCTTTCGATTCGAGGACAGAAACAATCCGCCCATGACCGAGGGCGGATCGAGACCCTGCAGGTGAATCGGGAGGCAACAGCTTCTGCCTGAATAGGCCGGACACCGAAGCCCGAGGAACGGTGATGCGGGCAGCGAGCTCAGGACAGATCGAAGTCTGGGTCGCCGGCTGCGGGCCAGTCATTGGCAAGACCAAGGTGCTCTGCGACGGAGGAGGCATGCCCAGGCGATGACCTTGCATCGATCATCATGGTCGCCAACCAGTCCGGCTGGTTCAGCAAGGAGATTCCCTGCTCCAGAGTGCTCCAAATTCGAGGGAGCACCTTAGCAACCGTCCATGGGTATAGGTCATAGGCGGTAAGAACCTGGGGTATCTGGGCATTCCGCCAACCGTTTTCGGCAACCCAGAAACCCTCTTCGATCAAACGACCGGAGAATCCTGCTCGATCAGCAGGCCTGTGTGAGCTAGCGCCATAGAGCGCTGATTCAAGCTCGAAGTCGCGCGTCGGTATTTCGGTATTCGACTGGATGGCTATGACAAGCGGCGCATCCAGTCGGCCGTACTTGCCACGCTTGGATTCAAGGACACGTCGGATACCCGTGACGTTGTCAACGATCGTGGCCTCACCCGCTCCCATGACACCAAGAGCAGATCGCTCTACTCCCCGGGCCCAGTCACCGAGGGGAACGGCATGGAAGACGAGGCTCCATCCCGCATCATCCCAGACGAACTCAGGGAGACAGGCAAAGCCAGAGTCGGGAGAACTCTCTGCTACTGCAACCACTTCGTCTGGGTCCAACTTGTCAAGCCATACCCGAAGACATGCTCGAAGCCGTCGGGTGGCAAGTGAGTCTGGACCAATTCCGTAGGTTGACAACGCGAGGGAATAGTCCTTGATCTTCATATCCGCCAGGACACGATGAACCTGGCTCAGCCGCTTGTCCTCTGCGATCTCTTTGCGGTCCCGCCCAACACTCACTGCCTCCAGGTAGAAGGAACCTCCGTCCTTGCCAAGGCAGAAGTCCGGCCGTGTGGACGTTCCTGGGATTTCGGGGTGAATCTCGATATTGAACCCGGAGCGGAGATAAGCCTCATGAAGATACAGCTCCCAGAAAGCTGCCGAGAATTGATCGCCGTCTGCTCTTAGATCGCCACGAAGCCCTGGTTGATGCTCGAGTGGTACGTTCGAGAACCACTCCTCGACGAGCTGGCGGACGTGCCCAAAATACACAGAGGCCGAGCGATTCAGGAACGCGAACCGCCCTTCGTCGTAGCGCGCCGGCCTGGCATCGGTGCGAGGGGTATCGTCAAAGACGCTTTCGACCATGGGCCAGCCAGGATATCCGCAGCACCAAAAGTCATCGCTTCGAAGTCTCATCTACAGATCGGCGTCTCGATCGATCACGCCGCGGTCCATCCGAGGGTGATAGCGCGATCCCCGAAGGGGAACAACGCTCGATAGCCACAAGACCATCCCTCAGCCCGCCTCAGGGCCCCAATGGGCGACCCAATCGGTGCCAGAAACCCACGGTTCAGCCAGCCGCGAGACTACTCGCCGTTCTCTCCATGCTTCGGATGGCCGGGGTATGGCCACCGATCACGCCGACGACCTGGCAACGCGCGAGGTCGCACTCCCTGCCTTCAATACCATCCGAGTGACCGTCCAGCGACAGACCAGTCGACCCGACGAGGCGAAGCGTCCCACGACGCCAACACCGAGCACCCGACGGCACCGGTCGCCACCACCCCACACCTCAGCCACCCGTCGATAGGCGCAGCCAACCCAGATTGCTGTTGCCCCATCGAGCCCCCGTGGCGAACCCGCCGATGTCACGCCAGCCCACCGGCCACCCTCCCCCCTTTGGCCGCTACCGGCAGACCGGGGGGAATACAGGCGTCATGCTCCACCAAACCACCCAACAGCGCAACCACTTTCCCGAAACCACTCGGCACCGACTCCGTCGCCATCCCCTCACTGACGTTCAGCCTCCCTAGGCCCCGAGAAAGAAGTCAAGGCCCTCCGGGCTGCGCCGCTGGTCGGCCCGGCGGCTGAGACCCCCGAACACCCCGACCACCGGGAACCAACCAAAACAAGGAGACACCCAATGAACAACGTGACACTCGTCGGCCGACTCGCCACAGACCCCCGACTCGAAGACACCAACGGCAACCCCATCTGCACCTTCCGACTCGCAGTCGACCGAGGCCGAGCAGAAGGAGCCGACTTCATCCCCATCAAATGCTTCGGCGCCGCCGCCGAGCAACACCACAAGTACCTCACCAAAGCCCGACTGGTCTCCATCACCGGCCGGATCAGCCACTCCCAATGGAAAGACAAGGAGACCGGCGACCCCCGAGAGCGCTACGAAATCATCGGGAACTACATCGGCTACCTGGATAACCCCACGTCCGAGTGAACCTGGGTAAGGCGGTGCCTAACCATCCCAGGTTGGGTGCCGCTCCTTACTTACCGGCGCCAGGAAATGCCTGCGATCAAGCAGGCTCGGTGGTTGAGGACCGATCAACCTGGCCGGAAACGCTCCCTGCCCACCAGCTACGGCAACGGTGTTTGAAGCCGAGCCGGTGGTCAGCCAAGTACGAGCTGGGCGAGGAGTCCGCCGGTGAGAGCGACAGCGAACACGTAGCCGAAGAAGATGGTGATGAGGCGTTTGTCGGCGAGCTTGTTGAGGATGATGAACTCGGGGACGTTGGCGCCCGCTCCGGAGATAGTGAGGGCCACGATGGCGCCGATTCCGACGCCTGCGTCGCTGAGAGCGTCTGCGATTGGGACGAACAAGCTGGTGTGGAAGTAGAGCGACGTGCCGAGCGCAGCAGCGATCGGGATGGAAAGTGCGTCGTTGTTGCCGGTGAGTCGGGCCACATCATCGGGAGTGACCGCAGCCTCGATTATCAGGCCGATGGCGACGCCTGCCAGGAGGAGCAAAGCAACCGATCGCAGCAAGGCGAAAGCGGCGACGGTCGCTGCTGCGGTCTCGTTTCGCAGCCCCGTCCATGGTGGTTGCTCCGCTCCGCAGCTCTCCGCTGATGCCGCCGCGACCTTCGAGGTCACTGTAGTGTCTCGAGAAACGACTGAAGTTCCGACGACGACGGGGATGGTGACTGGGAGCATTTCGGGGGGTTGGGTAGCTAGGGGTTTGAGGTGGGCTTCGATGTTGGTCCGTTGAGCAACCAGTGCGAGGGTCATTGCCCCGGTGAAGGCGATTAGAGCGTAGAGGAGTGCAGCGGCTGGTCCCACGATCAACACGAGCGCTCCGAACAGCACGGGGTCAAGAACGAGTGCAGCAGTGATGAAGGCGACGTAGCCAGCTGGTGGTACTCCGGCTCGGCGGAGTCCTACCAGCATCGGGATGGCTGAGTAGGTGCAGAACGGTGTCACGAAGCCAATAGCGATGCCCTTCAGCGCCGAAACCACTGGCGTGCCGCCCATCCATGACCGCAGGCGTTCAGGGCCAAGACGGCGCTGGATGAGCTGGATAACAAACGCCACACCAAAGAACAATGCGACGAGTTCTGCCAACAGCGAGGCCGTGTCACCGATCACGACGTTGAACCACTGGACATGATCGCAGCCGCCGCTTCCGGCAGGGCCGTCATGCACAACTCGTTGACTCGAACCAGCGTACGGATGCCATCGGGTTCGGTGAACACGAACCGGTCATCGGCCAGGATCTGCAGATGGCGAGATACCGTCGATTGACTCTTGCCGATCGAGTCGACGATCTCGCCCACCGTGATCGGTTCTGCGGCGTTGGCGACCAGGTTTAAGATGCGGATCCGGGTGCCATCGGCAAGGCAACGGAACCAGCTTGCGTACTCGTGAGCTTCTTCAGAGTTTAGTATCATCGTTTATCGACGATAAACGATTAGGGCTTTCGAGGCAACCCCTCGTGGCAATCCAGCTCATCGAGCAGTTCCCAGGCAGGAACGCTTGATAGACGCGACCTCACGACGGCCTCCGGTATCGGCCGACACTTGAGGGTGACGGAACGCTCAACACCACGGGAGCTGGCCTGGTGGCGTCGACCATTCGCTGAGTTCACTCGGGCGCAGGGTTGCTGATCGGGTTCTGCGAATCGCCGAGGTAGTAGAGAGCGTTCTTTGGATCGAGCCCGAGAGCGTTGTCAACGCTAATGGCGTCGAGACCGTCGATGAGAGCAGCGAGCCGTGTCTCACGGAGCGTTCGAGGCAAGTAGTCCGAACCTGTGGTGACAATCTGAGTGAGGTAGTTGCCGCTCACCGGCCGGGAGTTGGCCGCGTTTGACGAGGAGACGAATAGGTGCGGGTTGTGTGTCTCGAGGCTGCGTCTACCTCGCTATCCGCAAGTCATCGTCGCAGGTCGGAACACCCAGGTCGGAGCACACCACAACAACAATGAACCTGGGACTACTCTAACTGACTCCCCCAGCAAGGAAACCAGGGACGAACCCGCCGAGGACCTACCACCCGGCAGCGAGCCCTTCCAAGACTCCACAGGATCGGGCCGGGATCGA
>Ga0209345_10006729_pt1 | contig 10356 bp, 12 predicted proteins | sample Cruoilmetagenom7_FD_187294 | JGI IMG/M metagenome (GOLD analysis project Ga0209345, IMG submission 187294) | Oil polluted marine microbial communities from Coal Oil Point, Santa Barbara, California, USA - Sample 7 (SPAdes) (version 2) | ecosystem: Environmental > Aquatic > Marine > Oil seeps ... | reverse complement strand
TTCTTCGGCGTGCCGAAGTATCCGAAGCTTGCGCTGGATCTCGCGTTGATCCTTGGTCATGAACATCTCCTTCTTCCCAGTTCTGGGAGGCTAAAGAAGATGTCCCACGAGTAACGACATATCTACAATGGCCGACGCGGAAGGATCGCTTGCCGCCTACCTGTGGAGCTTCGAGCCTGGCCCTGACGAGCTGGCATCGCCACAGAGCGCTTCTACATCGTCAACCTCCGTGGCTCTGTCCAAAGATCTTAAGAAGCGAGGTTGGAAGTTTGTAGGTCCGACAACCGTCTTCGCCTTCATGCAGGCGATGGGTCTCATGAATGACCATGCCGAAGGCTGCGTCATGCGCGCCGAGGTCGAGAAGGCGAGGCGTGCTTTTCGTAAACCGAAATGACTAAACGAAAGCCCCAACAGATCTAATCTTGAACGCGCGTGCAAATTGCGCGACTTCCGAAAGTGGCCCTTAGCTGACGAACGCTGTTTGACCGCTTATGGAGGTGCCGCGGATGCTTTCGAGAGGCTCGCGACCGCCGCCTTTGACCCCAAGCGGTCCTGAGCAAGTGCAACATTGTGTCCGACCACCCCTTGGGTCTTGCGAGATACTTGGGGTGGCGCACCAACCGGTGATACTCCAATGAGAGATGACTGTTCATCGGCCGCTACTGACTGTGAGATTCAACAAGACAAACTGCGGCCAACTTCGCATCCTTAGCGGGTTTGTCAGTATGGCCGAGATGAGCCGTAACAATCGCACCCTCTTTTAAGAGTAGTAATTGTCGAGCGAGGACGACAGGCTTCGACAACCCCGCATCCTTTGCCAGCTTGGTAATGTGCCTCTCAAGCAAGCGCTTGTGGGCGGCGGACTGTTTATGAATCGGGTCGGTAGGATCCTGATATTCAGATGATGCCTTGATGAACATGCATCCCTTGTAGCCTGGCTCACCGAACCACTCTTCCAGTGCATCGAACATGGCGATCAATTGTTGGCGCGGCGTATCTGCCAGCTCCTCCATCCGTTGAAAGAGCCAACCTCGAAAATGTTCATCCCTTAGATTTAGCACTGCAAGAATCAAGTCTTCCTTGGTACGAAAATGCTTGTACATCGACGTCTTCGAGATGCCGGTCTCAGCGACAAGCATGTCCATGCCAGTCGCGTGAAAGCCGTTGCGATAGAACGCCTTTAGCGCCTTTTGAACCAGTTCGTCTCGTTTGGTCGGCCGCATTTCAGATCCTTTATTTACCGATCAGTACATAGTGGCCGTTAGAGCGAAGCGCAAGGCAAGTTTTTAATTTCGTATTTTCAGTAACTTACAGCCCTGTCTCCTGCGAAAACAATCTTCCCTACGAATCATTGCTTGACACAGTGAACAGATCGGTACACTCATATCAACGCAAGATGTACCGATCAGTAACTCTTGTGAATTGCTCACCACAACGCTCAACGCGAAATCACATGGAGACCGTTATGAAATTTTCCCCAAAGCTCACGCATAAATACCAATTGGGTATGACAACCCTTGCGATGGCTGCGGCAGTCGCAATCATCGCAGGGGCAGTGGCAACCAATTCATTCGTTGATAGTCATGCCCATGCGGAAAATGTTCCTGCCAAGGCAGATAAGAGCGGCCTTCCTGATCCAGGTTTCAAGATCGTTCGGGGCAAAACCGCCTTGGTCGTGACCGACCCTCAAAACGACTTTTTGAGTCCCAAGGGTGTCACCTGGGGTGTCGTTGGAAAAAATGTCGAGGCCAACGGCACAGTGCCAAACATCGGTCAGCTGTTTGCGGCAGCAAAGGATACTGGGATGCCTGTGTTCGTATCACCGCACTACTACTACCCGCACGATCACGGCTGGAAGTTTGAAGGCGCCCTTGAGACGTTGATGCATAAAATTGGCATGTTTAACCGTAAGGGACCGCTGTCTACGAAAGGCTTCGAAGGATCTGGTGCTGACTGGCTTGATCAATACAAGAAGTACATCAATGACGGAAAGACAGTCGTCACCAGCCCACACAAAGTATATGGCCCGGATACCAATGACCTCGTCTTACAGTTGCGCAAACGTGGCATCGAAAAGGTCATTCTTGCAGGCATGTCAGCCAACTTGTGTGCAGAGTCGCATATGCGGGCGCTCATCGAACAAGGCTTTGAAGTCATGGTCGTCCCCGATGCGACAGCTGCGGCTCAAGTCCCCGGCTTTGACGGCTATCAAGCGGCCGTGACCAACTTCCGCATGATCGCCAGTCACGTCGCCGATACCAAATCTACCGTTGCTGCAATCAAAACCGCAGCCATCAACTAGCTCGGCGACAAGCGCCGTGCCCTCCGTCGCGCACGTCTCCGATTGTTCGGACCGGCCCTCTCATCCGGATAGTCGGAGACACTCACCAACCAGACAAAGACCAGGAATTTGACAATGGCCCGCCCTCCGCTACCACCCTTTTCCGAAGAGACCGCAACTCAAAAGATACGCGCTGCTGAGGATGCCTGGAACTCCCGCGATCCGTCGAAAGTGGCGCTAGCATACACACCAGATAGTGACTGGCGAAACAGGTCTGAGTTCCTTCGCGGCCGCGCTGAAATTGAAGCGTTTCTCACTCGCAAGTGGGAATATGAGAATGAGTATCGACTTATCAAGGAACTCTGGACCTTCGGCCAAAGCCGGATTGCCGTGCGGTTTGCCTACGAGTGGCATGACGGTGACGGAAACTGGTCTCGGTCTTTTGGCAACGAGAACTGGGAGTTTGATACTTCAGGACTGATGAAGCGTCGTATTGCCAGCATCAACGACGTTGCGATCAACGACAAAGATCGAAAGTTCCGATGGTCACTCGGACTTAGACCGAAGGGGCATCCGGGTCTCTCTGAACTCGAGCTTTGAAAGACGACAGCACGAATTCGCTCTACGCCGCACTCCGGGCACCGCAACGCTGGTGATGTTAGCTGCGTCGAGCAAACGCTTTAATGCTCGTTCAACCAAATTTTTGTCGCGCCGCTCATCGGCGTGATGGCCCAGTTCGGCCGCGCATCGTTGCCGATCGCGTTCCGAATCCGCCGAAATTCGGCGACTCATCCCGCTGACCGTACGTCATGCGGATGTCACCCAACCCGCCCAATAAGGGCGACAACCCAAGAAGGACTATCGATATGAAGACCCTCAAAACTCTAATCGCTGCGACGACATTCATTGGCCTATTTTCGGCTGCTCCGGCGGCCTTCGCTGTCGACGAGTACAACGTGTCAAAAGGAACGACGGTCGCCGGGCATGGTGTCGCCTTTCGGGCCAATGATGTTGTTGCTCTCGTCAACGGTCTGGGCGTTGTACCAGGACAGGCCAAACACACACATGTGCATGACGGTGTCGCTTATTATTTTTCATCAAAAGAGGCGATGAAGAAATTCGCAGCAGCTCCCGGGAAATACATGCCTAAATTTGGTGGTTACTGCGCCTTTGGCGTGGCTGTTGGTAAGAAGCTCGACGGCAGTCCGCGGTTTGCGGACATCGTCGACGGCAAGCTCTATCTCTTCCTGAACGCTGCCGTCTTCCGGAAATACGAAGAGGACAAAGCCGGCGTACTAGCAAAAGCAGCAACCAATTGGCCCGGCATGCACCATGTCTCTGTGGCAGAAGTTAATGGCGGCAGGAGTTAGTTGCTGAGCGATGCCCAACGGGCTTTTTCTGGTGGCTCAATTGCGATGACTGAATTCTCAGGGTCGCCAAGAACACGATCGAGCAGGCGCGCAATAAGACTGGCGCCTGCTCTGAAACTAATCACCGTGATGACTGCAATTAGCCCGTTTCTGACTAGCTTAAGTCACCGATTTAGCCCTGCACGAAATAGAAAGTTTTCCCCAATGACCACTACATCTCCCCTCTTCGACGCTGTCCAAATGGGCGCTAACCGCCTGTCCAACCGGGTACTCATGGCCCCATTGACCCGCAACCGCGCGTTGCCTGATGGCACGCCGCAGGATATGACGCAGATCTACTACGGTCAGCGTGCATCGGCCGGTCTAATCATCACGGAAGCCACCCAGGTCTCCGATATGGGTAAAGGGTATTTGAATACGCCCGGCATCTACTTAGACAAACATGTGGAGTCCTGGCGCAATATCACCAATGCGGTTCATGCGTCCGGTGGCCGGATTTTTGTTCAGCTCTGGCACGTCGGCCGGATCAGTCATAAGTCCCTTCTGCCGGAGGGTCGCAGCCCCGTTGCGCCAAGTGCGATCAAGGCGAATGCGCAGGTCTTCACCGCCGACGGGTTCGAGGACACGTCTGAACCGATCGCACTTGATGCGACTGCGATTGCCGCGACGATCAGCGACTTCAGACGTGCAGCACAGGCCGCGAAAGACGCAGGCTTCGATGGCGTCGAGGTGCATGCGGCGAACGGTTATCTTGTGGACCAATTTCTGCAGGATGGCACCAACACTCGTGACGACAACTACGGTGGTTCGTTCGTGAACCGCGCTCGTCTTTTGAATGAGGTGTTGGACGTCGTAGGCGAGACCTGGCCGATGGATCAGATCGGCGTGAGATTGTCCCCGCTTGGTCAGGCTAACGATATCAGCGACACCGACCCGGAAGGCCTCTTTTCGTACATCTACAAGATGCTTTCTGCGCGCAAAATGGCTTACCTTCACGTCGTCGAACAGTTCCCTGGCATGGACGCAAGTGCAGAAGATGCAGCGATGATGAGGCGTCTGCGCAAGCAATACAGCGGGTTCTATATCGGCAACGGCGGATACGATGCCGACCGCGCCTCCGCAGCGGTCAAGAGCGACCATGCCGATGCCATTGCATTCGGGCGTCCGTTCATTGCCAACCCTGATCTACCGGAGCGGTATCTTGTTGGCGCGGAACTCAATGAACCGAACGGAGAAAAATTTTATGGTGGTGATGAGTCAGGCTACATCGGCTACCCGTTCCTCATTGGGCGTAACGTAGCAGCGTAGAATCGAATGTCGTTGGCGTAGGCCGGCTGCTATGACGCGAGTGTGCCTTGCAGTCGGCTCGTCCCACTCGCAGTGATCGCGCGGGCTTGAATAGTTACAAGTCATGACTGGATCGACATTGCGCTTTTTGAGAGTGAGAACTCCCTCAACTAGTCCAGCAAGATATGATCAGGACCACTAGTAACCTCTTTACCAGAGGTCGGCTCGTGGCCCTCAGGGAAACAACTCAGTTTGAGCACTCTTAGTCGTTTGCTGAGTGATAACCGGTAGAGCTATGCTCGGCGCGAGCCTTTCCCAGGTTGACCCAATTGAGACATGACGCTCGTCGCTAGGACATTCGTTTGCGCGGCCGGTGCATGGATCAGGTCTGGCAGTTCGCGTTTCGCGCCAGTTAAATGACTGACGATGTCAGCAGCGATTGCATCGGCATGCGTAAAGGGACACATGTGTCCTGCTCCGTTCACCTCGATGTATTGGCAGAAAGGCAATGCCTCTCGTAGGATTTCGCACACGCGATGCATCGAGCGAATTGTGCTGCTTCCTTTGAACAAGAGAACCGGAAGATCCAGCTCCGTAAGATCTGCTCGGGAGGGGCTCTCAAGCCATGGCGTGAGCCATTCATAGTACAGTCGATCGGCGCCGGAAAGCATCATGTTCCTGACAGGATCGGGCAGGCTGGCCCATGCACCTTCGTTCCGAGCCCAGGCATCAACAAAGCCTCTCATCGCTCCGTCGCGATCGTTTCGGTCAATTGTGGCTCGATAGTGCTTTGCCATTTGCTCCGGCTCAGAGAAATTTGGGTCGTTATTCTGTCTGAGCAGGTGGAAGAACACGGGTTCGAACATTGTCAGGCTCAGGATCTGATCCCGCCTGCTTTGAATGGTCGGGTAGGAGAAAACGCCACCTCCAGAATGCACAATGAGATGTACGGGCTCAGCAAGCGTGTCGAGCACAGCATTGATCGACATTTCATCGTCCCGGACGGACCATTGACGCTCAATTGACCAAGGTTCGCTCCTGCCAGAGCCCAAGAGATCAATGCATACTGTTCGGTAGTTCTGCTGTAGCTTGGAAGCCAAAGACTTCCACTGACCGGCACCACCGCAACTGCCGTGAACGAATACGATGGGCACGCCAACCCCATCGTCTGTAAAATGCAATAGGTCATCGTTAATGCTGATGTAGGGCATGACTTTCCTCTCACAGTCTGTCAGGACTTGATCTTGAGTGGACGCTCGCCGTCCGTCGCAAAACCGATGTCGGTGGGGCCATGAGGGCCTTTGCGATGTATGGATCAGCTTGCGCCGGGGATTATCATGCTAGGCAGGCTAAGAGCTTCGCGCTTGAGGCTGCACTTGTTATTCTGTTGGGTGATGCTTAGTTTTTGATGGGAAAGGCTAAGGGCTTTGTTGTTTAGGTTCGGCGATTTCACTTTGGATGCTGAGCGACTTGAGCTGAAGCGCTCTGGTGAAGTCCAAAAGCTTGAGCCACAGGTTTTCAGCCTATTGGTCTATCTGGTCGAGAACCGGGACCGCGTCATCAGCAAGGATGAATTGATTGACGGTGTCTGGGGTGGACGGATCGTGTCCGACGCTACTTTGAACACGTGCGTGAATGGACTGCGCCGGGTGCTCGGGGATTCTGGAAGAGCGCAATCTGTCGTGCGGACTTTTCCGCGCCGTGGCTTTCGTTTTGTTGCACAAGTCGGGAACGGCCAAGACCTCTCGAAAGCCGAGCAGCCGAAACCGATATTGGCAAACCTAACAGAAGATAGGCCATCAATCGCCGTACTCCCATTCAAGTTCTTGTCAAGCGAGCCAGATCAAGAATTCATCGCTGAGGGACTGGTGGAGGACATCATCACTCTTCTATCGACAGTGCCGGAACTGTTCGTGATCGCTCGCAACACCACATTCACCTACAAGGACCAAACGCCGGATGCCGGCACGGTGGCGAAGGAGCTTGATGTTCGATACGTCCTGGAAGGCAGCGTTCGCAAAGCTGGAGATCGAATTCGAGTAAGCGCTCAATTCATTGATGCGTTGACCGGTAGCCACATATGGGCAGACCGATACGATCGGGACATCGATGATATATTCGAACTGCAGGATGAGGTGTCGCAAGGTATCGTTGGCGCCCTTCAATCTCGCCTGTTGATCGCAGAGTCGGCTCACATGAGCCGAATGCCCGCGGATAGGGTCGATGCATGGGGCAACGTCGTAAAGGCGCGCGTCAGAATGTTTGCGTACCGGCCTGAAGACATCGATGAAGCGGAGCCCTTTGCCCGCCGCGCTTTAAAAATCCAGCCGGATTACGCTCCTGCATTCGCGATCTTGGCTCAGATTCTTGCCTGGAGATCCTACAACGGCTGGACCGATAACTGGCTTGGTGTGGCACGCGAGGCCATGGCTTGCGCAAGGCGAGCCCTGGAGATCAACGCGAATAATCCGACCGTCTTGGCTGACATTGCGTTTGCATACATCTGGCTCGGTTTATGGGGCAATGCAGTACCAATCGCTGAACGAGCAGTCGAACTCAATCCGAACTCCGCGTTCAATTGCTCGGTTTGTGGTCACCTTCTAGCCGTTGCCGGAAGAACCGAAGAGGGCATTGAGTTAACACGCAAAGCGTTTCTACTGAGCCCGAAGGATCCTCTGGAGTACATGTTTCATCTTTACGAAGGTTCGGCCTTCTATTTTGCTGATGACCGTCGGGCGGCCAAGCGTGCCATCGAACACTCTCTGAGGCTTAAGCCAGACCTCATGTTCGCGCGGCTTTTTCTAGCGGCCATACTTGTCCATGAGGGACATATGGAACAGGCCAAGCGGGAACTGCACCGCATTACACAGTTTGGCTCCGAGGACGCGATCAAGAATATTTTCCGACCGCGAACAACAGGCACGCTTTGGCACAAGTTTACCGATCCAATTCGTGATGCCTACGACGGTGACTTGCCAGAACAACCGGACTGAATGGCTGGGCGAGTGACAACGTCATGGTAGCGTGTGGGGCGGGAGTGTTAATCAGCGTCGTGGTCCGCAAATGACCCGAACCGGTCATTTCGGTAGACGGACACGCCGATGCTGGCTCGCTATAAGATTTGTTCCAGTCAACCATGTTCGGACAAAAAAGCGCGAACCTCCTCGAAGAACATGTCGAAACACGGCTGGCCATCGATCTCCTTTGATGACCCAGAGCGGGCATCGATCCAATCAAGAGCAATCCCGGCCACGGACGATGATCCGCCGGGTATTAGCTTCTGTTTGCCGGCCAGTGAGGAAGAAAATGGGTGGACTCTCAATATTGCTCTTCATGCGACAGACCCTAGTCGGCTCTTTCCCGCATTAGTATCGGATCGCCCCGCCGGATTTCACTATATAAACATACCCCGAACCAATCCGGCATTGTTCGGGTGAGATGACGTAATCCGTGCGCCTTGACTGACCCGTTTCTCAATGCCGTGCGCATGTCGAGATCACCTTCCCAGATTTCAACAAGCGTACGAACAGTCGAATTGACATAGAGATCGACATCTTTCCCCGGGTCGTCCGTGCACACATCGACGGTATCGCCATTAACGAGGAGCCACCAAGTTTTGTGTGTCGTGAGGTCATTGAAGATCAGGCAGATGACGGTTTCTCCATCCGGCAGACGGTCGGTTTGCAACCGCCTTTGCTGTTCCCGCATCAGGAACTCTACGTCGAGTTCGTCATCTGAAAGCTGATCGCGCGCCCAACGCATACCCCAGGCAGACAGGAGTTCAACCAATGGACCGAGCTCCTTGCCTGCCACGGTCAGAAAGTATTCATAACCATTCCGGCCAGAAAGTTTCTTTCGAATGATGATGCCACATTCCTCAAGATGCCTGAGTCTCTTGGCGAGGAGTGTTGGTGACATACGCGAGATGCCGCGCTGAAAATCACTGAAACGCGTAGTACCCAACATGAGTTCGCGCAAAATCAGCAGCGTCCACTTTTCGCCTATGAGTTCAGTTGCCTTCGCCATCGGACAGAACTGACCATATCCCACCATCTTTCTCCCCATCAGGCATTCCCAACTACAGAATATGTAGTCGAATGCTACACTTCCTACAGTACTGGGCAAGGCCTATTCGCCCTACGTTTGTCTCAGACGGTAAGGGCCGTCTTGGATATCACCCTTTAGGAGATACGAAATGACAAACGCTAATGCAGTTCAACAGCTGAACAAGACTACAAACGGCGTCGACGTCGGTCAGGTTATGGACGTAATCGGCGCAATCGAGGCAGACCCCGGCTACGCAAAATTTCAATGGCGGGCCACCAATCAGTGGATCAGCGGAGCCCAGTGCAGAAGCCGCATCAAGGAGTTTCACGCCGGCAACACTGAAGATACATCGCGCCAGAGTGCATTCATGATCGACGCTGACGAGCCGGCAATCGCCGCAGGACAAAACAGTGCACCAAATGCGATGGAATTTGTATTACACGCGCTTGCTGCATGCCTGACGGGGACTCTCGTCTACCACGCGGCCGTGCGTGGAATCGAGATCCAAGCAGTTGAGTCTTCGTACGCGGGCAACATGGATGTTCGAGGCCTTTTCGGCCTTGATGATGATGTGCGTAAGGGCTTCAGCAAGGTAGCGATCAACATGCGTGTCAAGAGTGGCGCGAGCTCAGAGGAACTCACCGAACTCGCGCTGTACTCGCCGGTCTACGACATCATATCGCGGTCCTTACCCGTAGAGTTTACACTCATGACTTACTGACAGAAATCTGCGGAACTGATGGTGCTGGAGTCACTGGGTTTAACAGTGACTTCGGCCCGTTTCTTAGGGCAGGCTTCTCATCAGAGATCCGGTGCTGGCCCGACTGAGAACAGGGTATTCTGAGCACATCAGGCTCGAAGTTGAGGGTTAAGCGGACGGGAATCTCTCATCCAGAGCTTTTCAAATTTTGACCCTTTTGAGACATCGACGAGGTATGCTACCGTCGGGCGAAATCCAAACTATGGTGATCTTGGTCCGCTGAAGTTGCGAGAACGCAGCACCAATCTGGGAGATTGGCATGATAGAGATTGATGGGCATCGGATCGACTATCAGGACCAAGGTGAAGGGCAGCCGATCATTTTTGTGCCGGGTTCTTTCAGCGCACCCAGTGCATGGCGTGGCGTTCAAAAGGTACTGCCGACTGGCTATCGATTGATCGGAACTTCGCTATGTGGCTATGGCCAGACGGACGAGACGCGGTCTCTTGATGATTTGGACATCCATCATCTCACCAGTGTGGTGGAAACAGTTGCCGAGAAGGTCGGCAAGCCATTTCATCTAGTGGGACATTCGTTCGGTGGAACCATAGCTCTGGCAGCAGCACTCTCCAAGCCTCTAAACGTTCTGAGCATTGCCACGTTCGAAGATC
>Ga0209345_10006728_pt1 | contig 10356 bp, 7 predicted proteins | sample Cruoilmetagenom7_FD_187294 | JGI IMG/M metagenome (GOLD analysis project Ga0209345, IMG submission 187294) | Oil polluted marine microbial communities from Coal Oil Point, Santa Barbara, California, USA - Sample 7 (SPAdes) (version 2) | ecosystem: Environmental > Aquatic > Marine > Oil seeps ... | reverse complement strand
GACCGCGGAACACCAGGACTGAGAGAAGTTGATCTTGAAGTGAGCTCTGGTGAAATTTTAGGTATTGCTGGAGTTTCAGGAAATGGTCAAAAGGAGCTTGCGGAGGTAATTACCGGACTGAGGGATACGACTGCTGGGCGGATTGAATTAGATGGAGTGGATATCTCTAACCTTCCGCCAAGTTTGCGAACTGATAGGGCTCTTTCTTACATTCCTGAAGAAAGAATGCGGGATGGCATGATCAAGGAATTTACAGTGGCAGAGAACTTGATTCTTCGAGAGCACCATAAACATCCATTCTCAAACCGGGGATTGTTAGACCTAAAAGCAATTAAGACCCATGGTGATAGTCTAATTTCTAATTTCCAAATCAAAACTCCCTCCCAAGAGACCCTGGCAAAATCACTTTCTGGTGGAAATATTCAAAAAGTTGTTGTGGCCAGGGAATTATCCAGAAAACCCCGGGTGATAATTGCTGCCCAACCAACCCGGGGACTTGACGTTGGAGCTATGGAGTATGTCCGTGAGCGTCTGTTAGAAGAAAGAAAATCCGGAACGGCAATACTCTTGATATCCGAGGATCTGGATGAGATTTTTGCATTGGCAGATCGAATAGCAGTAATATATGAAGGTCAGATCATGGGTGTTGTTAATCGGGATGATGCGACGCCTGAAAAACTCGGTTTGTTAATGGCAGGTGTAGTTGAAGGAGTGGAAATTAATGGGTAATTTTATTGGTTATTTATGCTCAATTTGTGGAAAAGAGTATCAACCAGATCAGGTGACTTATACCTGCCCTGATGATAACGGCATTCTTGATGTGCTGCTTGATTATGATGAGCTGGCAAAGAAATCTACAGATGAATTGATAAATAAATCAGAGGCGTCCTTATGGCGATATTTCCCACTTCTACCAGTGTCAAAATTGATTGGAGAAGGAACAACCCTTAGATCAGCCGGCTGGACACCCACATTTTCTCCTCCCCAATTGAAAAATAAACTTGGTCTCAAAGATCTCTGGGTAAAAGATGAAAGCAGTAACCCGACAGCATCATTTAAAGATAGAGCTAGTGCTGTACTGGTAGCGAGGGCAAAGGAGATTGGAGCGCAGGTCATTGTTACCGCATCTACAGGTAACGCAGGAGCTGCTTTAGCAGGGATGGCTGCTGCAGTTGATCAGGATTCAGTGATTTTTGCTCCAAAATTAGCTCCACCCGCCAAAATTGCCCAGCTGCTGGTGTATGGTGCCAGAGTGATCCTGGTAGATGATAGTTATGATGCAGCCTACAAACTATCCCAGGAAGCTAGTGAGGAATTTGGCTGGTATAACCGAAACACCGGTTATAACCCCTTTACAGCGGAAGGCAAAAAGACAGCTGCCTACGAGATTTGGGAACAAGTCTTGCTGAAGTACAAATTGGATCAACCGCTGAATTTATTTGTATCAGTGGGCGATGGAAATATAATTTCTGGTATTCATAAAGGATTTAAAGATCTATTCAAAATTGGACAAATCAGATATATGCCAAGGATATTTGGCTGCCAGTCCACAGGATCTGCAGCTATTTATAACGCCTATAAATCAGGAACAGAGGAAATAATCCCGGTAACTGCCACAACTTTAGCTGACAGCATTTCAGTAAACCTGCCCAGTGATGGCTTAAGAGCATTACGAGCGGCGACCCAAACTGATGGCGCCTACATCGCTGTTGAAGATCAGGCGATCCTGGAGGCAATATCAGATTTAGGGAAGGTTGGTATCTTTGCAGAACCGGCCGGATCTACAGCTCTGGCAGGGTTAAAACAAGCTTTGAAGGATGGATTGGTGAACAAAGACGAACCAGTCCTGGTCTTGAACACTGGAAGTGGTTTAAAGGATGTAAAAGCGGCCAAACAAGCGGCAGGAGATGCTCCAGTTATCGCACCAGATCTTGAGGAAGTAAAAAAACTAATAGGCAGTTAATTGGATCCAAAAGCAAGTTATTCAGGTCAGGGAGGATGATTATGAACCTCAAACCGAAATATTCGATCATTGCACCAATTTATAACGAGTTCGATAATCTCAACCTTTTATACGAACGGGTTTCTTCAGTGATGAATAGCACCGGAGAAGCTTGGGAATTTGTGATGATCGATGATGGATCTTCCGATGGATCTACCGATAAAATCTTGGAATTGAAATCTGGCGATGAGAAGGTTAAGCCAGTGATCTTTGCCCGGAATTTTGGTCATCAGATCGCGGTGACAGCCGGATTAGATAAAAGCCAGGGTGATGCGGTGATCGTTATCGATGCCGATCTGCAGGATCCACCGGAAGTGATCCTTGATCTGATTGAAAAGTGGGAAGAAGGATATGAGGTAGTATATGCGGTCAGATCAAAAAGGGAAGGGGAATCGTGGTTTAAACTATTCACTGCATCGGCATTTTACCGATTAATCCAACGCATCACAGATGTTTACATTCCTACTGATACAGGTGATTTCCGCTTGCTGGACAGGAAAGTCGTCACCGTGATGAATCAAATGAGGGAAAGACATCGCTTTTTACGTGGAATGTCTTCCTGGATTGGATACAAACAAATTGGTGTGGAATATGAGCGGGCGGAAAGATTTGCGGGTGAAACCAAATATCCGTTAAAGAAGATGATCCGGTTTGCCAGTGATGCCATCACCGGATTTTCCTATTTTCCTCTGCAATTGGCTACCTACCTGGGATTTATTGCTGCTGGAATAAGCATAATTGCCATACCAGTGGTTATTATCCTCCGTTTGACAGGATCGCAGGCATTTTTTGGCCAAGCCTCAACTTTATTGGCTGTGTTATTCCTGGGAGGAGTTCAGTTGATCTCACTGGGTATGTTAGGGGAATATGTAGGGCGGCTATATGACGAAGCAAAGGGACGCCCATTGTATATAGTTCGGGAAGATCTGGAGGTGGAGCAGGAATAGGATTAGGAATAGAAAGAATATGACATTTTTGGTAGATTCTATATATAACTTTATAAGATTGGAAAGGATAGAAAAATGATTGACCTGAGTTTAGATAAGAAACAACTTGAACGTACTGTACAACGAGCTAAAGAACAAAACATTGTCATCCCAACTTTTGCTCAAATGAAAGACCCCGGTCTTATCCCTGATAGTGTTAAGGATGAGCTCAAGAAAATTGGTTTATGGGACATCACTTCCCGCAATTTGTTCAGAATAACCTGGAAGAATGAACCTGTTGCATCCGGTGGTGGCTATGGTGGCGTAAACTATGTCGAATTACCCTCAAGTTTGACCGGTGTACCTGCCCGTATCATTGCCCTGGTCGGGAAATGGTTCCCGACTGGAGCTCATAAGGTTGGGGCTGCTTACGGATGCCTGGTTCCACCTTTGGTAACAGGCCAGTTCGACCCAACCATTCACGAAGCAATCTGGCCTTCTACAGGGAATTACTGCCGGGGCGGTGCTTATGACTCAACTTTGCTGGCCTGCAAATCAGTGGCCATCCTACCGGAAGAGATGAGCCGGGAGAGGTTCGATTGGCTTGGAACCGTTGCTGGTGAAGTGATTGCCACTCCTGGTTCTGAAAGCAATGTGAAGGAGATCTACGATAAGGTTTGGGAATTACGAGAAACCCGAGACAATATCTTCGTTTTTAACCAGTTTGACGAATTTGGCAACTATCTCTGGCATTATGAGATTACAGGCCATGCTATGGAAGAAGTGCTGCAGCAGGAGATGGGTCCAAATGATGAATATCGGGGTGTGACACTTACCACCGGCTCTGCAGGAACCATTGGTTGTGGAGATTACTTAAAGCAGCTATTCCCGACCAGCAAAGTTGTCGCTGGAGAAGCAATCCAGTGCCCGACTTTGCTTGAAAATGGCTTTGGCGCTCACCGCATTGAAGGTATTGGGGATAAACATGTGCCCTGGATCCACAACGTTAAGAACACTGATATGATCATCGGTATTGATGACAATACAGTCGTGAACCTAGCCAGGCTATTCAATGAGCCAGAAGGACGCAAATACCTGATTAATCAAGGTGTCCCGAAGGACCTTGTCGGACGATTGGATCTCCTTGGATTCTCCAGCATCGCCAATACTGTAATGGCGATCAAGATGGCCAAGTATTATGAAATGGATGAGAACGATGTCATCCTGACAGTCTGGACCGATTCCATGGAGTTGTACGGCAGCCGGTTGAAAGAAATGCATGAAGAGGTTGGGGAATATACTGAAATCGATGCAGCGAAGAATCATGCCCAGTACATTGCTGGCATCAAAACCGATTATCTCCAGGATCTGAATTACGAGGACCAGCGGTCGGTGCACAACCTGAAATACTTCACCTGGGTGGAGCAGCAAGGTAAAACCTACGAAGAGATTCAGGATCAATGGTATAAGAAAGAATACTGGACCAATTTCCAGAAGCAAATCCCTGATATCGATGAATTAATTAACGAGTTCAATGCCAAGGTAGGATTGATCTAAAAAGAATTCAAGGATCCCGGATCTTTATTAGTTCCGGGATCCTTTTTTAAGAGTTATAATATTTAGACAGGGGGAAAGCTGATCTTTCTCTTCTAACATTTCAACAAAGAACATAATTAATTTATTGGGGGTGAAACTATGAATAGTTCGTATATGTCTTCGTCTGCATTAATTCTGGTAGCAATCATACCCACGCCTGAGGATCTACAGATCGCTAGAATTCTGGGTTGGTACAGAATCCCAATAAAATCGGCGCCCCGGATATTAAATGTTGATTTCATCGCTTTTTATCAACCGGCTGCATTCATGGACCGAAAATGGAGGATTGAATTCCTTGCGCCAGTAAGAGGACATGAACTTACAACCAGAATTGAACTACTCCGGGAACAGAATAATCATCCAAGAGCTGATGAAGAATACTTCAAGATTCAGTTAGGTCCAGTGAAGTATTTAATAACCCCTATACTGGCAGGCAAATGGAAACGGTTTTCATTTTTATATACAACCGGTGAATATTTCCAACAGGCATCCTGTTTAACCGACTTGACCGTCCGACCAGGGGAGCGCCGGAGGTTATGGAAAGCTTTACGAGAACGATCCTTAAGTTCGTCCGGATATCAGGTGGATTCTAAGAACATCAATGAGATCCCCCTCGATGTTATTTCAGTACTGTTGGGAATGGATAACGAACCTGAGGATTAGCAAATAGATATACTCCGAAAATAATTGGTAAAGGTGGCATGAAAGGGCTGAATTTATTCTCTGCGGTATAATTTTTTCGACAAGTTGATTTGGAGACAAGAACCTTTTCTAAGATCATAAGGATCATAATATGGGAAAAACCCTTCTAAAAAACGGAACTATTATCACAGCAACTGACGCCTTTCCCGCTGATTTATTGATTGACGGTGAGAAGATTGTTAAGATTGCAGAGGATCTTGAGGATATCGATGCTGAAGTTGTGGACGCAGTTGGAAAATATATCCTGCCTGGGGGAATTGACCCGCATGTTCATTTAGACCTGGAGATGTTTGACACAGTATCATCCGACGACCATTATTCTGGCACAAAAGCAGCTGCTTTTGGTGGGACAACAACGGTAATGGATTTTGTTGAAGATAAAGACCCAGACCTGATCAAGAACATTCAGGAATTAAGGGATAAAGCGGATCCAAAAACAGCAATAGACTACAGTTTCCATTTAAATATCACAAAATTCAATAAAGCTGTCGAAGACCAAATCCCTGGTTTGGTCGATACTGGAGTGACTACGCTGAAGGTATTTACTGCCTACAATAATCGGCTTCGGCTCCAGGATGGCGAAATCTTTCAATTAATGTTAACCGCTGCAGAGCATGGTCTGCTTACCATGTGTCACGCTGAAAATGGGGATGTTATTGATGTGTTAGTAGATAAAGCGCTGAAAGCCGGTCATACCGAACCGATCTGGCATGCCAAAACCAGGCCTGGCTGGGGAGCAGTTGAAGCTGTACTGCGCGCGGCTTCTCTCTCAGCCCAGGCTGAAGCACCACTATATATTGTTCATATGAATACAGCGGGAGGTATTGATCAGCTCAAATATGCCAGGGATATGGGATTAAAAGTGATGGGTGAAACTTGTCCGCAGTATCTGTTTTTCACTGAAGAACACCTTAAGAGACCTGATGGTGCAAAGTGGATCTGTTCACCACCGATGCGAACTGAATTTGATAATAAAAGAATCTGGAAGGGGCTTATTGACAATACATTACAAACAGTGGGAACTGATCACTGTCCCTTCTTTTTTGATGGAACGAAACCAATCCAATATGAAGCTGAAGAGGTGATGATCCCAGGAAAGGAATTGGGAGTGGATGATTTTACAAAAATTCCCAATGGCTTACCAGGCGTGGCTGATCGGTTGCCAATATTATGGACAGAAGGTGTAGGGAAAGGATCTTTAACACCAAACCAATTTGTTGCTTATACCAGCACAAATCCTGCCAAGATCTTTGGACTTTATCCACAGAAAGGCTGCCTGGAGCCCGGATCAGATGCTGATATTGTTATCTGGGATCCAGACAAGAAAGTAAAGTATGGCGTTGATATTGCCCACCAACGTACAGATTACAACTTATATGAAGGCTGGGAGCTAAAGGGTTATCCGGAAAAAGTCTTTTTACGAGGGAAATGTATTGTTGATGGGGAAGAGTGGTTAGGAGGTCGAGGCGGCGGGAGGTTTTTAGCGCGTAAGCCTTTTGCGGAGGTTATTTAAATATAAAAATTATATCAATGGAGGATACGGTTTCCTCTGAGGAAACCGTATCCTAAGATTAAAAGGACACCATATCTTAAACTAACTCATTAGGGGGTTATCGTGACATATAAAGATTCACTTCAATACGGTCATTTTTACCATATATACAACAGAGGAAATAATAAAGAGGCTCTATTCAAAGAAGATAGGAACTATATGTATTTCTTGGATCTAATTAAAAAATACATTGTTCCTATTGCAGATATTTATTCATATTGCTTGCTACCAACACATTTCCATATAATGCTTAGGATTAAAGATGATGAAGAAATAAAGGAATATTATCAAAACGAACAACGTATCTGGCTGCAATTCAGGACATTTTTAGGAACGTACACAAAAGCAATAAACAAAATGTATCGTAGATCTGGTCATTTATTCGAAGGAAGATATTCTCGGAAATTAATACATAAGAATGACTACTTTTTTCAATTAATATCATATATACATAAAAACCCAGAATATCATGGAATTGTCTCAGATTTCCGGATCTGGCCTTATTCATCTTATCAAGCATATATTAATTTTGATCTACGTTCCATTATTTCAAAAGAAATATTTTCAGATGATGACTTATACAATACAATAGTAGAAGATCACTATAATTCAACAATAAAAGAATCTGAACCACTATTTTTGTGAGTTGTTAAAACTAGCGGTTTCCTGTAAGGAAGCCGTTTCTACCTCTTTTGAAATAGGTTAAGGATTTTTATGAAAGACATAAAAGTAGACGATTTTCTCTTTGAATGGGGATCCCGCACTTATGTAATGGGCATCCTTAACCTGACGCCAGACAGTTTTTCTGGTGATGGGTTGGCGGAGGTTGAACTTGATGTGGTCCTTGAGCGTGCCAGAATATTTGTTGAATCAGGTGTGGATATTTTGGATGTGGGTGGTGAGAGCACCAGGCCTGGAGCAGCTCCGGTTTCAGCTCAGGAAGAAATTGATCGGGTTATACCGATTATCAAATCCCTTGAAGATGAATTTGATACATTGATATCGATTGATACATACAAAGCCGCAGTGACCAAAGCGGCACTGGATAATGGTGCAGATATTGTTAATGATGTCTGGGGTTTCCGCGCTGATCCGGAATTAGCACAAGTAACTGCCGCGGCGAATGTTCCAGTGATATTAATGCACAACCGCAGTAATCCAAACAATGCTGCCATACTTGAACTGCTGGGGGGGCGTTATGTAGGAATTGAGTATGATGATCTCCTGCAGGATGTAAAAGTAGAGTTGCTTGAAAGTGTAGAACTTGCTCAAAATGCTGGTATTCCAGATGAGTTGATCATACTAGATCCAGGGATTGGTTTTGGAAAGACTGTTGATCAAAATTTGGAACTTCTTAATCGATTGGATGATATCCGTCTTATGGGTTATCCGGTCTTACTGGGACCATCTAGAAAATCCTTTATTGGCTACACTCTGGATCTTCCATTGGATGATCGATTGGAGGGCACAGCTGCAGCGGTATCTGTAGGGATTGTTCGGGGGGCAGATATAATTCGGGTGCACGATGTCCCTGAAATGATCCGGGTAGCTCGGATGACAGACGCACTTGTGCGATAATAACCATAATATTTATGCTGAATCCGGGCGATTTATCGCCCGGATTTTTGTTTAAATCTATTCTTACAACAAGTTAATATTCATACGGTAAAGTGAAAGAATAACAGATTGATTCCGGAGATTGTTATGAGTAAAAAATCAAAGTCCGCTTTAAAAGATACCAGTGGACCAATTGCCTTCCAAACTGAAATAAAACAGCTACTGAATATCCTTGTTCATTCCTTATATACAAAAAGGGAAATATTCATTCGGGAATTATTATCGAATGCGTCTGATGCCCTCACTCAACTGCGTTTTATCCAGCAAACTGATCACGAGATCCTTGACCCAGCTCTGGATTTAGAAATAAGAATTCAGGCTGACAAGGAGAAAAGAATTCTCAAAATCTCTGATACCGGTATTGGTATGACCCATGATCAAATGAAGACCAATCTTGGCACAATTGCTCAATCAGGGGCCAAGGCATTTTTAGAAGCTGCTCAGGGGGATGAATCTGAATTGGTTGATGTGATTGGCAGATTTGGTGTAGGTTTTTATTCTGTATTTATGGCAGCAGAATGGGTCAAAGTCACTTCAAAGAGCTATCAAAAAAATGAGCATGCTGCCACCTGGTATGCTACAGGAGCAGATACTTTCGAGATGGGTAGTTCCGAGAGAGATACCAGGGGTACAGAAATAGAGATCAAGTTAAAAGAGGATGCAGCAGAATTTACCGAAGAAATCCGCCTGCGAGAAATAATAAAGAAGCATTCAGATTATGTCCCGTATCCAATATATTTGGGAAGCGGTGAGGACCAAATAAATCGTCAGACTGCTATCTGGCGAGAAAATCCCAGATCTGTTGAAGATGACCATTACCATGAATTTTACCGGCAGTTGACACTTGAGATGGATCCGCCATTGGACAAAATCCATTTTGTGGCTGATGCACCATTAAAAGTATTTGCATTGTTGTATTTTCCGGCTCAACCAGACCGGGGGATGTTTACATTAAGAGATGAGGATGGTCTAAAACTCTATGCGCGAAAGATTTTGATTGATGAGTATGCCAAAGATATGCTTCCTCCTTATTTTCGTTTTGTTCAAGGGGTTGTGGATGCTGAAGACTTGCCTTTAAATGTATCCCGGGAAAGTGTCCAGGCTACTGCGTTAATCAGTCGGATTAACAAGATCCTTACCAATCAGGTTTTACAAAGATTAAAGGAAATGGCAGCGAAGAGTCCTGAAACCTTTCAGGAATTTTGGATTAAATTTGGACAGTTCATCAAGGAAGGTGTGGCTTCAAATGATGCCAACAAAGATTCGTTGTCTGAATTGCTGCGCTTCCGGACAACCACTCAACCAGACCAATGGTCTTCACTGGATGACTATATAGAGCACATGAAACCCGGACAGGAGAAGATCTATTATATTCTGGGGGATGATGAAAACTCCATAACCCGAAGTCCACATTTAGATTATTTCCAAACCCACTGCTATGAAGTGATTACGCTGACAGATTCAATAGATTCATTTATGCTGCTGGGTTTGAGGGATTATAAAGAGGTACCGCTGCAGAATGTTGCCGACTCTGAGGTAAACTTGCCTGAACCTTCTCAGGAAGAAGAAAGCAAAAAACAACCTGACGAAGAGATAAAGGATGATCAATTAAAAGAGCTAGTCATCTTATTTAAAGATGTTCTGGGTGAACGGGTCTCGGATGTTCGAGTAACTGACCGATTAACCAATTCGATTGCCAGGCTGGTCGATGTTAAAGGATCTATGGGACAGGAAGTTCAGCGGGTTTATCGAATAATGGATAAGGATTTTAAAATTCCTAAGAAAGTCCTTGAAATAAATGGTGGTCATTCAATTCTCAAGATGATATCCGATTTACCGGAAAATTCCGAATTGGGGATAACGATAATTGAACAAATCTTTGAAAGCGCATTATTAATAGAAGGACTGCATCCAGATCCGGCATCTATGATTACACGAATTCAAAAGATTATGGAGTCTGC
>Ga0209345_10006727_pt1 | contig 10357 bp, 2 predicted proteins | sample Cruoilmetagenom7_FD_187294 | JGI IMG/M metagenome (GOLD analysis project Ga0209345, IMG submission 187294) | Oil polluted marine microbial communities from Coal Oil Point, Santa Barbara, California, USA - Sample 7 (SPAdes) (version 2) | ecosystem: Environmental > Aquatic > Marine > Oil seeps ... | reverse complement strand
AGAATTCCCTGAAAGGATCATGAGAGCCAGTTTCAGTGGAATAAAAATCCTGATCCCAGGCAGACTGCAATACTGCCAGGTAATCTTCGCCTATCCATTGAAGGTCTTTGCGTTCATAGAGGTGATTGTCAAATTCCTGCAGGTCATAGAGCCAGCGGTCCCGGAAGAGCAAACCCAATCCAGATCTCCAGTCACCCCGGTACCTCTCAGAATAGTACTTATAACTTACCTCCCCCTCCGGATAAAGGATGGTGGAATACCTCTTCCTTTTAGCATCTGTCCAGGAATCCCTTCTCGTGAACAGAGCGATACCATTGTCCGGAGCAACCTCCAGTACAGTAAATCCCATCTCCCACGCGTTATCAGGCACGATGAGCCCCACGGGACCATAACCCGGGCGGAACAGGGTGGCCCTGGTCAGGCCAGGAGGTCCATTTCCGGTGATGTAGGTCCGATTGTCGCTGGCTCCCAGGGGGATCATGTTTTCAAATTCAAGGGTGTCCTCCGACAGGTTTTGAAAGCGAATGATCCTGCATCCATACACCTGGTCCGGTTCGCAATCCGATACTATCACCCTTAAATTCAGTTCCCGGTGAGTAAAGGTTCCCTCTGCTCCAGGATCAAACTCGCACGAAAAAAGAGTAGTGCCATTGACCATCACGGAAAAGAGAGAAGGTTTCTCCTCTGAAAGAGAAGTGGCAATCTCAGGAAATAGATCGATTAAGTGCACGGCAGGCTGAGCGAACATGCCTGCAGAGAGGAGTGCCGGGAGGATCAGTTGCAATAACAGGAGTGTTCTCTTTTTCATAAAACGCAGGATGGCCCTTGCTCATGTATTTGTTACTGAAAGGTAAAAACTGTTTCTATTCCAATCACGCCCCGTAAATAGTGAGACGAAAAAGTGAAAATAGAAACTGATACTATAATAATTACCGAGTTTAAGAGATTGCCTACCCTCTCCAGAGTCGCCTGAAATCCGGATCAATTACTTTCATGCAAATTTGTACATTTATATATCCTAAATCACCTAAACACGATTTCTATGAAATACTTGACCATTGCCTTGTTGTTCCTTGGCCTCTCGCTGTATGCCCAGGAAACCGAACCAAGGATCGATTCTTCACTGGTATCGGGACTCAAATTCCGGAATATTGGTCCCGCTTTCTGTTCCGGCCGTATTGCCGATATTGCCATTCATCCTGAGGATGAACAAACCTGGTACGTAGCCGTTGGTTCCGGGAGCGTCTGGAAGACCGTAAATGCAGGCGTCACCTGGACGCCCATTTTTGACGATCAAACCTCCTACTCCATCGGATGTGTCACTATTGATCCCGGCAATCCGAATACCATATGGGTGGGTACCGGGGAGAATGTAGGCGGAAGGCACGCGGGATACGGAGATGGTATTTACCGGAGCAAGGATGGTGGAAAGACCTGGAAGAATATGGGACTCAAGGCTTCTGAGCGTATTTCCAGGATCATCGTGCACCCCGAAAACTCCGATATTTTGTTTGTAGCTGTACAGGGCCCGCTATGGACCTCTGGCGGAGAGCGCGGCCTTTATAAATCCACCGACGGGGGTGCCAGCTGGAAACAGGTACTGGGAGTAAACGAGTGGACCGGCGTCACCGATATCGTTATGGATCCGGGCAATCCCGCTGTGCTCATCGCAGCCACCTGGCAGCGCCACCGCACCGTGGCAGCCTATATGGGTGGTGGACCGGGCTCGGGGATCCACCGCAGTACCGATGGAGGTGAAAGCTGGGAAAAACTAATAACCGGGCTTCCCAAATCCAACATGGGGAAGATCGGACTGGGCATGTCCCCCTTTGATCCTCATGTGCTCTATGCGGCCATTACTCTCGACCGCCGGACAGGAGGGGTTTATCTCTCCAGAGACCAGGGAAGCAGCTGGACCAAACAGTCCGACGCCGTGGCCGGAGCCACCGGGCCACACTATTACCAGGAGCTCTACGTCTCCCCGCACAAAGAGGGCCGCATCTACCTGGCCGATGTGCGGATCCAGGTATCCGAGGATCATGGGAAGACTTTCCGTCGCTTAAAAGAGCTGAACAAACACTCCGACAATCACTCCATGAATTTTCTGGCCAGCGATCCCGACTACCTGCTGGTGGGCACCGACGGTGGGATTTACGAAAGCTTCGACCTGGCAGAAAACTGGCGCTTTATGGGCAACCTGCCGGTGACTCAATATTATAAACTTGCCGTGGACGATGCCGAACCCTTTTACAATGTATTCGGGGGAACGCAGGACAACGGAACCCATGCCGGCCCTTCACAAACCGTAAATGCCGAAGGCATCCGGAATGCCGACTGGCACCATATCCTGGGCGGCGATGGCCACCAGACAGCCACGGAGCCCGGAAACCCGGGAATTGTCTACGGGGAGAGTCAGCAGGGCTTCCTGCATCGTATCGACCGGGTAACGGGCGAACAGGTGTTTATTCAGCCCCAGCCCGGCAAAGGGGAACCACCCGAACGGTTTAACTGGGACACCCCCATCCTGGTCAGCGCCCACGATCCGGCCCGTATCTATACCGCCTCCTACCGGGTATGGAGATCCGATAATCGCGGAGATAGCTGGGAAACCGTGTCCGGGGACCTGACCAAAGGCCTGGGTCGCATCGAACAACCGATCATGGGACGTTTGCAAAGCTGGGAAAATCCCTGGGACTTTGTTGCCATGTCAAACTACAGCACCATCACCAGCCTGGGCGAATCTCCCGTATCGGATGGAATCTTGTATGCGGGAACCGACGATGGGCTGATCCATGTGACCAAAGATGGAGGGAAGAACTGGAAGAAGATCGAGATGGGATCCATTAAAGGCATCCCGGCCACGGCCTTTGTAAATGACATCCGGGCCGACCTCTTTGATGCCACCACCGTGTATGCCGCTCTCGATAACCACAAGTACGGCGATTTCAAACCCTACATCATCAGGAGCACCGATGCCGGGGTCAGCTGGACGCTGCTCTCGGGGACCATCGATCAGCGCACGCTCGTCTGGCGACTGGTGCAGGACCAGGTCCAGAAAGACCTGCTCTTTGCAGCTACCGAGTTCGGAATCTGGTTCACCGTGAACGGGGGTAAAAAATGGAACCAGATGAAAGGCGGACTCCCCACCATCTCCTTCCGTGATATCCAGATCCAGCGAAGGGAAAGTGACCTGGTGGCGGCCTCCTTCGGAAGGGGATTTTATATCCTCGACGACCTGTCACCACTGCGTGAGCTTAGTGCAGACCTGTTGAAAAAGAAGGCAAGCCTCTTCCCGGTGAAAGATGTTTGGCTCTACAATCCCCGTGGCGTAACAGTGGATCCGGGTGCTTCGGAATACCGGGCAGAAAACCCGCCCTTCGGTGCCACCTTCACCTATTACCTGAAAGAAGACCTGAAATCATTGAAGGAGGCCAGGAAAGCCAGGGAAAAGAAACTCGACAAATCCAAAAGCAACATCCCCTTCCCCGGGTGGGATGCCGTGGAGGCGGAAGAGCATGAAGATGCCCCCATCCTGGTATTTGCCGTCAAGGACGAAAACGGAAAAGTCATCAACCATGTGAAAGCGCCTGCAAAGAAGGGGATCCACCGGGTCAGCTGGGATCTCCGTCATGCTTCCAGAAATCTCATGGACCCGGAGAAGGATACCACCTTAAACGTGGAATCCAGGGGATTTTTGGTTACACCAGGTGTCTATACCGTAAGCCTTTATGCCTTGAATAAGGGAAAAATGGAGCCATTGGCAGAGGCTGTTTCATTCCAGGTGAAGCCCCTGTTTAAACAGGTCCTTGAACCGGCCACACCCGCCGAGATTGAGGATTTCAGGAAGACCCTTGAAGCTGCCAGACTGGAATTCATGAGCGTGCAGAAAGCACTGGAGGAAATCACAGAGGAACTGAAGATGCTGAAAAATGCAGCTTTCCGGATGAAAGACGATGCCGGTGCTCTGCTGGAAGAGGTTTACCAGGCAGAGGCTGAAGTGCAAAAGCTGAACGAACTGGTGAACGGAAAGCAGACCAAGGCTCAGGTGGGAGAACAAGAGGGATCGGTACTTTCAAGTCGATGGTATGTGGCCCAGCGGGGACTGTCCACCAGCTATGGCCCTACCGGCATGCACAAAGAGAATCTCCAGCTGGGAATTGAAGAGCTGAAACCCGTCACAGAGCAACTTCGGACCATAAAAACGACCATCCTCCCCGCCCTGGAGGAAAAGCTCCGGCAGGCCGGGGCGCCGATTGGGAAGGAGTTGTAGATAAGAAGATTCAAAAAAGCTCCTGAACAATACGTTTCAGGAGCTTTTTTGATTTAATGGTCTGAATATGAAACACAATTCACTACTTTCATGATTGGTTACTTTCAAAACGGTACCTGACTGAATTATATGGCTGGCTCCAAGCAACCACATGGGAACGCAACACATCCTATGAGATAAAGAGATAGGTGTTATGTATAAAAGATACATATTATTGGCAGTAGCTGCAGTGACGGCTTTCATCTCGCTTTCAGCCCAGGACTGGGTGAAGCATTTCGGGCACAGGGAAGGGGATGTTATTATTACCGGGCTTGTTACCGATTCGAAGGATCACGTATTGATCACGGGAACATTTTCATCGGAAGAACTGGTGCTGGAGGAAGGGCATGTCCTGACAAGCCGGGGGATGGAAGATGTGTTTATCGTGAAGTATGATCCACGGGGGGGGATCGCCTGGGCTAAATCATTCGGTGGGATAAAACAGGATCGAGTGGCTGATATCGCCCTGGACTCCCTGGACAATATCTATATTACCGGGGACTTTGCCAGTAATACCCTGCATATTGGAGGATCGGTATTAAGCAGTATATGGCCCGAGAATGTCTATGTGGCTAGATACGATAGTTCGGGAGTTTTCCGGTGGCTGAGCAAATCCGACGGACTAACCGGCTATACATGGTCCAGGGGGACAGCAGTCCACTGCCAGAGTAACGGACTGGTCTATTTCACAGGATTTACCAGCAGCCAGGAGTTGAGTTTCGGGGATATCAACCTATCGTTGAACAGCGCTAACAGTAAGGGTTTCTATGGAAGCCTGGATGATAACGGTAATTTCCTGTCGGCATACTTCCTGGGAGATGAAGGGGAGGACCAATATCAGCTGCATGATATAACGACCGATCCGCAGGGCAACATATACATGGCGGGAAAGCTTACCATCCATACCGAGCCCGATCCTATTACGTATCAGGAATACTGGGATGTGATGTATTTCTGCAAGACTGATTCTGAAGGGGAAATTGAATGGGCCATTGAGGATACGGCCCTCTATATTGGGCAGAAGATCCTCTTCGATGACGGTTCCCTATACGTGCTGGGAAACCGGGAAGAGTACCGAATGATATTCAACGGTGGAACCGTCGATACCACCAGTTCTTTCTTTTTGGGGCATTTCGATAAAGACGGGAACCGGCTGATGGGAAGGAAGGTGACCGGGGCGATGGCCTATGGACTTTACGTCGATGAAAACAGGATTCTGGTAGCCGGCGGACTCTATCTGGATCATCTGGATTTGGACGGTACCTGGATACACCGGAACAGCGACTCCTCTTCCATATGTCCTATCTACCAGGATATTTTCTTCTTTGAAACGGATCAAACGGGACAGATCGGGCGTGCTTACAGTATCAGCGGGAGCCTGGAAGATGCCCCGACAAGCATCTGGCTTTCCAGCCGGGGCGACCTGTATTACACTGGTAAGTTTGAGAGTGCCAGCCTTGAGGTGGAGGATTATACCGTATACAACCTCAGTGAATTATATACTTTTAATCATGTGTCGGGCACCTACTACGACAGGCGACAGTATTCATTCCTTGCCCGCCGGGAAGGATTTACCGAACCGGTTCAGATCGCTCCACCATCCAGGGAAACCTTGAGGATCTACCCAAATCCCTCTTCGGGCCTGGTACAGATCCAGCGTGAAAATCTTACCGGGACAGCGCTTGTGCGGATATATGACCTCATGGGCCATATTCTGTTGGAGTGTTCCATGGAAGGGGACCTGGTAAACCTGGATCTCTCAGGTTTTGGGCAAGGGATGGTCATTGTTTCACTTATAGAAGAAGGGCTGGTGGCTACCACTCCTCTTCTGATCGTACGATAATCCTGTGTAATCCCTTTTCCCATGGGCCGTCAACGAAACAGCTTCATTCTTAATATCTTTCTGGCAGGGAGCTGTCTGATCTCATATCTGCCACTTTGGGCCGGGCAGCTTAGCATGGAAAGCAGGGAAGGAGAGCCGGGGCATGTGGTAATCAACGAGGTGCTGGCCTCCAACTCACGTTCCAATTATGATGGGGATTTCGGGTCCTACTCCGATTGGATTGAACTGTACAATCCAACTGAAAGCGCAAAGGACCTGGAGGGATGGTACCTGAGTGACGACCCTGCTGATCCGGAAAAGTGGCAGATCCCCGGCAATACGGTGATCCCATCAAATGGCTACCTTCTGTTCTGGGCCGATGACAGAGACCTCCGCCCGGGCCAGTTGGCATGGACCGAATTCACAACACCTGTACAGATCACCGTCTCGGAATACCACCTGAATTTCAGGATCAACAGTGAGCAGGAAGAGGTTCTTTTGTCAGATCCGCAAGGGCTGAGAGTGGACAGCATTATGCTAACTAACCAGCAACGTGACTACTCTTCAGGTAGAAATACAGAGGGATCCTGGTCCAACCTGGGCGAATCCACACCTCTTGCCCTGAATAGCAGTTATACTTCTGAAGAATTTATCCTGTCTGCGAATCCGGTCTTTTCGTTACCAGGGGGACTCTACCCCGGAAGCCTTCAGCTCGAGCTGGTAGGTTCCGGGGGTGGCGCGGTGATCCGCTACACCACCGATGGATCGGTACCAACAAGCGGATCTTCTGAGTATACCGGGCCCATATCTCTGCTTTTCAGCCAAGTAGTCAAAGCACGCCTTTTCGAGGAAGGGAAACTGCCTGGGGAGGTGTGGACCGAGTCGTATATCATTCAGAAGGAAACCAGCCTCCCGGTCCTCTCAGTCTCCACAAATCACAACAATCTCTGGGGATTCGATTTCGGACTTTACCAGCGGAACCTGAAAAACCGGGAAGTGTTTGCACACCTGGAGTACTTCGACGAAAGCGGCAGCAAGGCCTTCCGGATCAATGCCGGACTGCAGCTCTTTGGATCCCAGATCTTCCTGTTCGACCAGAAGCCCTTTTCCATCTTCTTTAGGAAGCGGTACGGACAGGATTCGCTCAATTACAGCTTGTTCAGGAACAGGGAGGTGGATACCTATCAAAGCCTGGTGCTGCGTAACGGAGGGAACGATAATAACCTGACCATGATCCGTGACGGCCTGGGAGCAACCCTGCTGGAGAACCGGATGGATATGGATTACCAATCCTTTCAGCCGGTGGTCGTGTATATCAACGGTGAGTACTGGGGGATCTTCCACCTGCGTGAAAAGCTGAATGAGGAGTACCTGGCGACGAACCGGGGGATCAATCCGGCTCACGTGGATATCCTGGAGGATAGTCTCCGTGTGAACAACGGGGATGCCAACCATTACCGGGAACTGATCGATTATGTTAGCGGGAAGGACCTCTCTATACAGGAGAATTATAATTACGTAGCTGGAAAGATTGACGTAAGTCAGTTAATGAACTACATGAGCTTTAAGATTTACGGCGGATACAGGCAGTGGCAGGTAAATAACAAATACTGGAGGGAACGAATCCCTGATTCACGCTGGAGGTGGATGGCTTTCGACCTGGAGCACTGTTTTGCGGGGCCAGGCGGGGACATCTATGAAACAAACACGCTCTCTTATGCACTGGATCCTGGTTCTGGTCCCGCTGTTTGGCACACCCTGCTGTTCCGGAAACTTATGGAGAACGAGGACTTCAGGACCACCTTTTTGCAGCGAACTGCCCTGTTCCTGAATACGGTTTTCGACGAGGACAGAGTGATCGGGGTGATCGACAGCCTGAAGGGTCTGATTGAGGACGAGATGGAAAGCCATATCGCCCGCTGGAACTCACCTGTTTCCCGTGCAGCCTGGCTTCAGCATATGGCGGCCCTGGAGGAATTCGCCCGTCTGAGGAATCGGCATGTGATGACCCATTTGATGGAATATATCTCTATCCCGGACACCTCCAGGCTGACCCTTCAATGCGGGAACGGGGGGAAGATCGCCCTGGCCGGAGCCTTGGTGATGGATCCCGGGACGGATACCTATACCCTTCTTAACGGCCTGCCCATCGGACTGGATGCCCTGCCGGAACCCGGATATACTTTCACGGGCTGGAACGGTACGGACCCGGGCACCCCAATGGACCTGGTCCTTTCAGGTGACACGCTCCTTTTTGCACAATTCGAGCCTTCTTCGGATTTTCTTCTTCCCGATACCCTCTCTGGAACACTGATTCTGGACGATGCCTCACAGCCATACCTTTCAGCAGGCCATGTGGTCATCCCGGCCGGGGATACCCTTATACTAAAAGAAGGTGTGGCGATCCGGATGATGCCGGGTGCCTCCCTGGTAACCGAGGGATGTCTGCTTGTGGATGGGCGTGAAGAGAGGCTGGTGTCCATGGATGTGAATCCTTCGGTGGTGGAGGGCTATCTCTCCTCCCAGAGCCGGAAGTGGGGAGGAATTATCATCCGGTCGGCAGATTCGGTTATTATCAACCACCTGCATTTGAAAAACGCCTCTTCGGGAAAGGGTGTGGGCCAGTATAAAGGAGCCATTTCGGCAGTTGAGAGCAGCTTATCCCTGTCGGGGCTGCTCATATCAGGGGTAAAAAATCCAATCTGGTGCAGGGAGAGTCTGGTGCGCATCGATTCCTGCCAGCTTTCATCCAGTGGCACGGGCGATTTGATCAACCTTGTGAACTGCCACTCCCCGGTGATCGCGGATAATGACTTGTTGGGCAATTACTACGAGGATACAGATGCCATTGACCTGGACAGTGTTTTTGGGGCTGTGGTTGAAAACAATCATATCGGCAGCTTTTTCGGTTTCAACAGTGATGGAATTGACCTGGGGGGGCACTGCCGGGATATTATCATCCGTTCCAATACCATTTGGACCTGTTCTGACAAAGGCATTTCTGTGGGACAGGGATCAGAAGTGCTGGCAGAACAAAACCTCATCGTGGATTGCGGCCAGGGTTTCGGAATTAAGGATATGGGGTCCAATGCAGTCCTCAACCAGAACACGCTTAACGGAAACCATATCGGGATCGCCTGTTTTGAGAAGAATAGAGGAAAGGGAGGGGGATCGGCCCAGGTGGAGAATACCATAATTGCCGGCTCCACTGGGAGTGCTGTTTACGTAGATAGCTTGTCAGCACTCACCATCTCTTACTCACTGTCTGATACCGACACCCTGCATGGCTATAACAACCTGAAGGAGGACCCTCTTTTTGCGGGTGCCTCAGACCTGGATTTTTTCCTGGTAGATGGTTCTCCATGTATTAACAAAGGGACACCCAGCCAAACGGATCCTGATGGTTCCCGGGCTGATATAGGTGCCTACATCCCCCACCCTTCTACAGCTCTTTCGGGATTAAGGATCAACGAGATAAATTTTGCTCCCCACAGCAGTTTCAACGCGGGGGACTGGATCGAGTTTTATAATGCCGGGGAAGAGAACCTGGTACTTTCCGGCTGGACCCTCAGGGGAGAAAATCCGGATGATGAATTTATCTTTCCGGATCCCCTTGAACTGGAATCCGGGGCCTACCTGCTCGCCGTCGAAAATGAAGACTCCATTCGCTCCCTTCATGGTCCGCTCTCACTCATTCCAGGCCGCCTTCCCTTTGGGCTCAGCTCCACAGGGGAAGGACTGTACCTTTACAACCGCAACAACCGCCTGGTCCACGCGCTCCGGTATGGGGCTGAATCCCCATGGCCGGATGGACCACGTGGAAAGGGAGCTACCCTCGAACTATACAGGGAGGAAACCAATAACAGCCAACCGGGCAACTGGCATGCCAGTCAACTGCTGGGAGGGACACCCGGGCAAAACAACAGCCTGGCCGTACCTGTATCAGGTCTGGCTATCAACGAGCTTATGGCGAAGAATGATGCCGCCTATGCGGATGAAGCAGGCGAGTACGATGACTGGCTGGAGATTTACAATGAAAATGATTTTCCTGTGGATCTGGGGGGACTCTACCTGGAGCCCGGCGATCCGGATGGAGATCCCTGGATGATCCCCCTCTACGATGCAGATTCCACAACGCTTGGCCCTGGAGGTTTTTTGCTTTTCTGGGCCGACCAGGATCCGGAACAGGGGATCCTTCATACCGGTTTCAACCTTCCCGCTTCCGG
>Ga0209345_10006725_pt1 | contig 10359 bp, 9 predicted proteins | sample Cruoilmetagenom7_FD_187294 | JGI IMG/M metagenome (GOLD analysis project Ga0209345, IMG submission 187294) | Oil polluted marine microbial communities from Coal Oil Point, Santa Barbara, California, USA - Sample 7 (SPAdes) (version 2) | ecosystem: Environmental > Aquatic > Marine > Oil seeps ... | reverse complement strand
CCCACTGCGTCTACTAGTGATTCCACTAACACCATTATTCGCATAAACAGAACCTCTTCGACTTGCACTATATGCTAAGGTTCTTCTATATGTGTTTCCGTAATAGTAATTGTTGTAGCCATAATAATAAGGATAGCCGTATCCATACCAAGGTCTATTCCATCCTGCATAAAAAGGAGAATACCAATAATCAGAATAACCATATCCAAAGTTCCAATTATTATACCATCCATTATATCCATAATAACCATTGTACCACATACTATTGTAATGAGGTCTATTGTAAATATTTACGATTATATTATCGCTATAACCCCAACCAGCATAACTTTCTTGATTTAAAGAATCGTTTTCTACATTATAAGAGCCTTGATAAGAATCAATATCAGTAAAAATAGCACTTTCGGTATTCATGTTGTCAATTTCGTCAGCTTTTTCTTTAAAGTAGTTTTTATAATAGGTTGAATTATCAGATTCGTTTGTAGCCTCAACAGCATCAACTTGATATTCAACAGTTTTATCAGGTTCACCATAAATACCATCATTATCATAACTGGCATATTGGTAAGACCCACAAGAAGTTAGTCCTAACATAAGAATTAACGTTCCTATAATGGATACTTTGGAGTTTAAGTAGTTATATAATTTCATATCTCTTCAAATTAAATTGTTGAACATAACAAAAATAGTTAGTTTTGCTGAACTATTCTTTTATTTAACATAGTCACAATTTTTGTGCCAAATTAAGATATATGAGTAAAAATCTCACTAGTAGGAGCGAAGACTATTCAAAATGGTATAATGAACTGGTTGTTAAGGCTGATATGGCTGAAAACTCAGCAGTTAGAGGTTGTATGGTAATAAAACCTTATGGTTACGCTATTTGGGAGAAAATGCAAGCTGAATTGGATAGAATGTTTAAAGAAACTGGGCATCAAAATGCCTATTTCCCATTATTTGTTCCTAAAAGTTTGTTTGAAGCCGAAGAGAAAAATGCTGAAGGATTTGCAAAAGAGTGTGCTATTGTAACTCATTACAGATTACAAAACGACCCTGATAATGAAGGGAAACTAAGGGTTGATCCAGAGGCGAAACTTGAAGAAGAACTTATTGTAAGGCCTACAAGTGAAGCAATTATTTGGAATACTTATAAAGGCTGGATTCAATCGTATAGAGATTTACCACTTCTAATAAATCAATGGGCTAATGTCGTACGTTGGGAGATGCGTACACGATTATTTTTGCGTACAGCAGAGTTCTTATGGCAAGAAGGGCATACAGCTCATGCAACCAAAAAAGAGGCTTGGGAAGAAACAAAATTAATCAATAATGTTTATGCCAATTTTGCTGAAAACTTTATGGCTATTCCAGTTATTCAAGGATTAAAAACTGAGAGCGAACGTTTTGCAGGAGCTGAAGAGACTATGTGTATTGAAGCATTAATGCAAGATGGAAAAGCGTTACAGGCTGGAACATCACATTTTTTAGGTCAGAATTTCGCCAAGGCTTTTGATGTAAAATTTACAAATAAAGAAGGTAAACAAGACTATGTTTGGGCAACTTCATGGGGAGTGTCTACGCGATTAATGGGTGCTTTAATTATGACGCATAGTGATGATAAAGGATTGGTGTTACCTCCAAACTTAGCGCCAAACCAAGTAGTGATTGTGCCAATTCATAGAAATGATGAGCAATTGGACGAAGTGTCTAAAGTGGCAAATAAAATAACTACAGACTTAAGAGCTAAGGGTATTTCTGTGAAATTTGATAATAGAACTACTTTTAGACCAGGAGCAAAATTTGCACAACATGAATTACAAGGAGTACCGTTACGAATAGCTATTGGACCAAAAGATTTAGAGAATGGAACAGTTGAGTTAGCCAGAAGAGATACACTAACTAAAGAAATAGTCTCTTTAGATACTCTTACTGACACTGTAGAAAGCTTGATGAAAGTAATTCAAGATGCATTATTTGACAAGGCACTTAATTTTAGAGACTCACATATTACTAAGGTCGATACTTTTGATAAGTTTAAGGATGTTTTAGAGAATAAGACAGGATTTGTTTCTGCACATTGGGATGGGACATCAGAAACAGAAAACAAAATAAAAGAATTAACAAAAGCAACTATTAGATGCATTCCTATCGACAACGATGTTGAAGAAGGTAAATGTGTCTACTCAGGAAACCCTTCTAAACAACGTGTTTTATTCGCTAAAGCCTATTAGAAATTAAATTTTGCGAAAAAAATCATTTAGAAGTTGCAACATTTAAAAATAGTTGTATTTTTGCATCCGCAATGGAAACATTGTAAGTTATTTGAAAACAATTAAGAGTTTAAAAATTTACATATAAATTTAGAAACTCAAAATAAAATGGCCCGTTCGTCTATCGGCTAGGACGCCAGGTTTTCATCCTGGTAAGAGGGGTTCGATTCCCCTACGGGCTACAACGATTTAAAAAAAACAAAATGGCAAATCATAAGTCAGCGTTAAAAAGAATTAGAAGTAACGAAGCAAAACGCTTAAGAAATAAGTATCAGCATAAAACTACACGTAATGCTATTAAAAAATTGCGTGATATGGAGAAGAAAAAAGATGCTGAAAAATTATTTCCTTCAGTTATTTCAATGATTGATAAGTTAGCAAAGAAAAATATTATCCATGATAATAAAGCTGCTAATTTAAAGTCTGGACTTGCTAAGCACATTGCTGCTTTATAGTAAGAACGTAACAACTTTTATAAAATATAAAAAGCTTCTCTTAAAGAGAGGCTTTTTTATTTGGCAAAAAATAAGCCTTAGTTAAAAACTAAGGCTTTGTTTATTTATTGTTGTTTGAATTTTTGAACTTAACTATTCATTGAAATTAAAAACTCTTCATTGTTTTTAGTTTGTTTGAAACGATCGTTAATAAACTCCATAGCTTCTACAGGGTTCATGTCCGCTAAGTATTTACGCATTACCCACATTCTTTGAATTGTAGCTTCGTCTAATAGAATATCATCACGACGCGTACTTGAAGATGTTAAATCGATAGCAGGGAAAATTCTTCTGTTAGATATTTTTCTATCTAATTGTAATTCCATGTTACCAGTTCCTTTAAATTCTTCAAAAATCACTTCGTCCATTTTAGATCCAGTTTCAGTTAATGCAGTAGCAATAATTGTTAAGGATCCTCCATTTTCTATATTACGAGCAGCTCCAAAGAAACGTTTTGGCTTATGTAAAGCATTTGCATCAACACCACCACTTAATATTTTACCTGAAGCAGGTTGAACTGTGTTATATGCTCTTGCTAAACGTGTAATAGAATCTAAAAGAATTACAACATCATAGCCACATTCTACAAGTCTCTTAGCTTTTTCTAGTACAATGTTTGCAATTTTAACATGTTCGTTAGCTTCTTTATCGAATGTTGAAGCAATTACTTCGCCTCTAACATTACGTTGCATATCTGTTACCTCTTCTGGTCGTTCATCAATTAATAAAATCATTTGATAAACTTCAGGATGATTTGCAGCAATAGCATTTGCAACATCTTTGAGTAACATTGTTTTACCTGTTTTTGGTTGTGATACAATCATACCACGTTGTCCTTTCCCAATAGGTGAAAACAAATCCATAATTCGTGTAGAAATCGTGGCTTGTTTTTCTGCAAGGGTAAATTTTTCTTGTGGAAAAAGTGGTGTAAGATGTTCAAAAGAAACACGGTCTCTTACAACTTGTGGATCGAGTCCATTTATTTTAGTGACTTTAATTAATGGGAAATATTTCTCTCCCTCTTTTGGAGGTCTTACATTTCCTAAAACGGTATCTCCCTTTTTTAAACCAAATAATCTAATTTGAGATTGTGACACATAAATATCATCTGGTGATGATAAATAATTATAATCTGATGAACGTAAGAAACCATAACCATCTTGCATAACGTCTAGAACACCTTCACTTTCTATAATAGCATCAAACTCAAAATCAGGCTCACGATAACGGTTACGACTGTCTTTGTTCCCATTATTGCCTTTATTTTGTTGGTTTCCTTTATTTTGATTTCTATTCTGGTTTCTATTTTGATCTTTATGTTCTCTTTGAGGGCGCTTTTGAGGCTCTCTTTTTTGCGAATCTTTATTTGTGGATTCTGGTTTTTGAGATGCCTCTTCTTTTTTAGTATCCTTATTTATTGGCTCAGATTTTTGAGGAGCTTCTTCCTTTTTTTGAGGAGTTTTAGCATTATCTGGTTTGTCGCCAGCATTGTCTTTAAAATCAATTGTTTTTTGAGAAGGAGCATCAGCATCATTACTTCTTTGTACACGCTCTCTCTTTTTTCTTTGAGGTCTTTGAGCCCTTGGTGCTCTTTCAGTTTTTTGAGGAGTTGCGGCTGGAGCTGGGTTAGCAGCTTGGTGATCTAAGATTTGATAAACCAAATCAAGTTTTTTTAATGAACGATATTTAGATATGTTCAATTTTTTAGCTATTTCCTGTAATTCAGGAAGCTTTTTTTCTTTTAATTGTGAAATTTCAAACATTGTTGAATTAAATAAATTGTTTTTTAGAAATTAAATTGTTCCTAAGTTTTCCTTTGGGGAATCGTGGGAATAATTTGTATGAATTTTTTGAAGATTTAATGCTGTGCGGTACAGTATGTTGCACAATACTATTGCAATTATACAACTTTATTTTAAATAAATAGTATATGTTTTAAAAAGAAACTATTATTTTTGTCCTTCAATTTTAGATATAATGCTTCAAAGAATTCAAACCATATACCTTTTAATAGCCGCTGGAATTTCGGCAGGATTAATTTTTGTGTTTGATTTATGGACAACCAACGAAGGGGTTTCTTTTTTTGCTAAAGAAGACATGTCTTACTTAGGTTTGTTTTGTGGTTCGGCATTGTTGTCTTTAATAACAATATTTATGTTTAAAAATAGGAAGTCTCAGTTTGTTATGGGACGACTTAACATCATATTAAACTTTATTTTACTAGGATTATTTGTGTATCGATCACTAAATTTATCTGGAGAAACTACGGTTTCTGAGAAAGGTATTGGGATTCTTCTACCTATTTTTTCTATCGTATTTTTGGTTTTAGCCAATAAAGCCATAAAAAAGGATGAAGAGCTTGTAAAATCTGTAGACCGATTAAGATAAACCTATCATCTTAGTAGTATTAGTGCGTGAAAGCTCAAAGTGAAAACTTTGAGCTTTCTTTTTATCTTTTAAATTCAATCACTTCTAAATTTTGAATTTTTTTATTATCAATTTCAAAGCGTAGCATTGTTCTTACGGTGTGAAAACCATGTTTACCAATTGCTCCTGGATTCATGTGCAATAAATCTAATTTTTTATCTGGCATCACTTTTAGAATGTGAGAGTGTCCACAAATAAATACATCTGGTGGATTGGATGTTATCTCATCCTTTATTCTTGGGCTATATCTTTTTGGATAACCTCCAATATGAGTAATCCAAACATCTACGCCTTCACAAATAAACCTGTTGTTTTCAGGGAATTCAGCTCTAACTTCATGGCTGTCAATATTACCATAAACTGCACGTAAGGGTTTTATTTTTTTAATAGCATCAGTAACACTTAAGTCTCCAATATCGCCAGCATGCCAAATCTCGTCAGCCTTTTTTATGTGTTTTAAAACATCTTCTCCAATATAACTGTGTGTGTCTGACAGTAAAAGTATTTTTTTCATGTATAAGTAATGGCTATTGGCTTATTTCATTATAAAATGTTAATCATAAATTTAAAGTCACAAATCTAATTATCTTTGTTTCTTTTAACAAAAGTATCAAAAATAGATTGAGGTATTTTATAGAACTTTCTTATAACGGAAAAGAGTATCATGGTTGGCAAAATCAACCTAACGCTATTTCTGTTCAAGAGGTATTAGAGAAAGCATTGTCCACTTTATTAAGAGAGACTATAGAGGTTGTAGGTGCTGGACGGACTGATGCAGGCGTACATGCTAAACAGATGTTTGCACATTTAGATACTAATGTAGACTTTTCAGCAAAAGATTTGATTTATAAATTGAATTCTTTTTTACCAAAGGATATTGCAATTCATGCTGTTTTTGAAGTTCCAGACGATGCTCATACTCGTTTTGATGCCTTAAGCAGAAGTTATATTTATAAGATTTCATTAACCAAAAATGTGTTTGATTATAATTATTCATATAATTTTAGACTTCCGTTAGATGTTATTGCTATGAACAAATCTTGTAAAGTATTGTTTGAATATGAAAATTTTAAATGCTTTTCAAGAAGTAATACAGATGTTAAAACATATAATTGCGACATTATGAAAGCTGAATGGGTAAAGGAAGATGATATGCTTATTTTTTCTATTACTGCCAATAGATTTTTGCGTAACATGGTTAGAGCTATTGTGGGGACAATGATAGAAGTTGGTTCAGGAAAAATAAGCATCGAGCAATTTCATGAGATTATAAAATTGAAAGATAGAACGAAAGCTGGAGCTTCGGTTCCTGGACATGCGTTATATTTAGAGAATATAGAATACCCAAATCATATATTTAGTAAGTAAATGGCTAAAAAGAAAGAAAACGTTTTTGACACCAAACTCTTCAAGAGGTTATTATTTTATATAAAACCTTATCGTTGGGTGTTTATATTGTCTTTAGTGACAGTTGTTGGATTAGCTGTTTTTGGTGCTTTAAGGCCAAAAGTGTTACAATTGGCAATCGACCAAAATATCACAAACCAACAATTAGAAGGCTTTTTGCCATACATATTAGCCATGTTAATGCTTCTTGTATTAGAGGTTACATGTAACCTACTGTTTATATATTATGCAGGTTGGCTTGGGCAATCGGTAGTTAGAGATGTTCGTGTAAAGCTTTTTAAACATATCTTAAATTTTAAGATGAAGTATTACGACAATTCATCAGTAGGTGTTTTAATAACAAGAGCAGTTACAGATATGGAGCGTATCGCAGATATTTTTGGGCAAGGGCTCTTCATGATTTTTAGCGATATTTTAAAAATGTTATTTGTAGGTATTATGATGTCTTTAATGAATTGGCGTTTAAGTATCATTGTGTTTTGCACATTGCCATTTGTTTTAATAGCGACAAAGATTTTTCAGAAATACATGAAAAAAGCTTTTGAAGAGGTTCGTAACGAGGTCTCTAATTTAAACTCCTTTGTACAAGAACGTGTTACAGGAATGAAGATTTTACAATTGTTTGCACGAGAAGATATTGAATATAAAAATTTTAAAGCAATTAACGAGCGACATAAAAAGGGATGGTTAAAAACGGTTTGGTATAATTCTATTTTCTTCCCAATTGCTGAATTGTTATCATCACTTACTTTAGGATTAATAGTTTGGTTTGGAGGATTGAATGTGGTATTAGATCAAACAACTTCATTAGGAGATTTAACAGCATTTATAATGATGATCCCTATGATGTTTCGTCCGTTAAACCAGATAGCCAATAAATTTAACACGCTTCAAATGGGAATGGTTGCTGCTGATCGTGTGTTTAAGGTATTGGATACTACTTCAGTTATTGACGATTCTGGAGAAAATATTGCGTCGAATTTTAAAGGAGATATTTCATTTAAAAATGTACATTTTTCTTATGTTGAAGACGAAGAAGTGCTTAAAGGAATTTCGTTTGATGTGAAAGCAGGAGATATGGTTGCAATAGTTGGAGCAACTGGAGCTGGAAAGTCAACCATTATTAATTTGTTGAATCGTTTTTATAAAATTGATTCTGGAGAAATTTTAATTGATAATACCAACATAAAGGAAGTGACACTTAACTCCCTTAGAAAACAAGTTGCAGTAGTGTTGCAAGATGTGTTTTTGTTTGCAGATACTATTTTAAACAATATTACGCTTAATGACCCAGATATTACCGAAGAACAAGTACAGCAAGCTGCTAAGCAAATAGGTATTCATGATTTTATTATGAGCTTGCCAAATGGATATCATTATAACGTAAAAGAGCGTGGAGTAATGTTGTCTTCTGGTCAGCGTCAATTAATTTCTTTTTTACGAGCTTATGTAACCAACCCTAGTATTTTAATCTTGGATGAAGCAACATCATCTGTAGATTCATATTCCGAACAATTAATGCAAGATGCTACCGATAAAATTACCGAAGGTAGAACCTCAATAGTAATAGCACATAGATTAGCTACCGTTAAGAAAGCAAATAATATTATAGTGTTGGACGCTGGTAACATTGTAGAACAAGGTACACATTCTGAGCTTTTAGAAAAGCAAGATGGGTATTATCGTAATTTATATGAAGTGCAGTTTTTGCAAGAAGAGGTTATCTAATTTTGTGGAGCAAAGTCTTGTAAACTAATACTTCCAGTGAGCATAAGTAGAATAAATAACAAGATGCTAAATATTAAATAAAAAGTAAGAAATGCTGGAATAAATAATAGTATTTTATAAGATAACTGTAAAATACTAAGTTTAAAAAGTTTTTTATATAAAAAACTATGGTATATAAAAGCCAATATAAAAATCATTGGACTTATTGTTGTGTATAGGTCAGGTCTAACAAACAAGCATAATTGACCTATAAATATTGATGCTAGTGATAGTAATGACATTGTATATAAGTACATTACTATATGTTCTGTTAGGTTATATTTTTTATTCCAAAAAACAACAAAGGACATTAATGCGAAGAAAGGAATCATAGCTGAGTAAAGAAATGAATTATACTCAAGCGATACTCTCATAATCTTTGTCATCACTTCTTGAGATACGTTTGTTGAGAAAAAATTATTAAAATCTATTGCGTTTGGATAAAACTTTTGTAAAACTAAAACAGAAATTCCAGAAAGCGTAAGCGTGATAGCAAAGAAACTCATTGGGTTTAAATATTTCTTTCGAGTCCCATTTACATAATTTTCTATAACTTCTGATGGTTTGGTAAAAAGATGTCTTACGGTTTTTAAAAAACGATTATCGTAGTTCAAAAATTCCTCGACAAAATGTTGAAAAAGATTTTTAATAGTTAATCTATTTCGTATTACTCTTGCACCACAAATATTGCAGTAGTCACTTTGCTCTTGTAGTATATTTTGACAATTTTTACATTCCATTAAGTCAGGTCTTCCTTAATTTTTTCAACTAGTTCTTCGGAGTTTTTATACATGATAAACTCACCATTTTTTATATAAGAAATTTGTCCAGTTTCTTCAGAAACAACAACAGCTAGCGCATCAGTTTTTTCGGTAATACCAATAGCTGCACGATGTCTAAGACCAAAACGCTCGGGAATATTTTTTTCGTTATTAACTGGAAGAATTACTCGTGTTGCTTTTATAATATTATCAGCGATAATGATTGCGCCATCATGTAAAGGGCTATTCTTAAAAAATATACTTTCCAAAATAGGTTGGGTAACTTTAATATTCATTTCATCTCCAGTAGACAATAAAAAATCAAGATTGTTATTACGCTCCAATACAATTAAAGCACCAGTTTTTGAGCTTCCCATTTTTACACAAGCAGCTACAACGGTTTCTGCTTCAGTCTCATGAATGGCTTGGGTTCGTAAAAAATTTAAGCGTTTGGTTATGCCACTTTTAGAACCAATATTAGTGGAGCCAATCATTAATAAAAATTTTCTAATTTCTGGCTGAAAAACCACAATTAAAGCAATAATACCAACGCTCATAAATCCACCAAGAATCTTGGTAAGCATTTTCATTTGTAAAGCATCAACTAGTAAAAAAATAAGATATGTAATAACAATACCTACAAAAATGTTGATAGCAACAGTCCCTTTAATAAGCTTGTAAACATAGTAGAGTAGAAGTGCTACTAAAATAATATCTATAACGTCTAGAACGGTAAACTTTAATAAGTCGTCAAATATTTCCAAGATTGAGTTGCATTTAAAATTTTAATAAATATAGTTAATTATGGATAAATTCGTGATTAGATATTAGGCTGTAATCTTCTTCTAAGTCTAAAAGAAGTGTCTTGAAATCAATATAATCTTGAAAGGAAAGATTAGAATCATAGTTTATTAAAATTTCAATCGATTCAGTATTTTCGTTTGTAAGATCTTTTATTATATCTAAAAAGTTCTCTTTTTCAATAGTGTATGAAGATGGTTTGTCATTCTTGATAATCATTGTACTTATTTCTCCTGATGAGTTAATATGAATTATAAGAGCTTCATTTTTTTGTATATCTGAAATTTTACTAAAATAATCTCCTGAGTATTCTTCATGATAAACCACATCGGTAAACTCAATAAAAGACAAGTTTTTTAAATCGGTATTGTTACAAGTAAAGTAGTTGCGAGCTTTATTGTTTTTATGCATACCATCGCCTTGTCGCTTTTC
>Ga0209345_10006723_pt1 | contig 10360 bp, 9 predicted proteins | sample Cruoilmetagenom7_FD_187294 | JGI IMG/M metagenome (GOLD analysis project Ga0209345, IMG submission 187294) | Oil polluted marine microbial communities from Coal Oil Point, Santa Barbara, California, USA - Sample 7 (SPAdes) (version 2) | ecosystem: Environmental > Aquatic > Marine > Oil seeps ... | reverse complement strand
ATGGTGATAGCCGGTGCGGGCTCTTGTGTGGAGCAGTGTCGTGAGATGCTTTATCTTACCCGGCAGGTGCATATTAGCCTTGGCAAATATAGTCGTCGGTTTGAGCGTTTATACTTTGTTTTGGGAAAAGACCTGGCAGAAGAAACCGCTGAATATATCAAGCTGAATCACCCTTTTATGAGGATACTTAAAGCTGATAAGTATGGATTTGAGGCGATGCTTAAAGAGACCAATGCTCCATTAAATGTATCGGGTTCCAGTGATAATTACACCATGCGTGCTTATCTGGTCGATCAACAGGGTTTGATTATGATGTCCTATACTTTGGCTAATGATGGTAATGAGATCATAGAAGACATTAAACACCTTATGAAATATTCACCGCAGTAGGTAGTGCCCTAGCCCCATGTCGTTATTTAATGCACCAAAGTTTCGAAAGCCAGGTTTCAAGTCGGCGCTTATTGCTGCGTTATTATCTTTGTTGGTAATACTGTTGGGTACTTATACTCGATTAATTGATATCGATTTTGGTTGCTCTGATTGGCCTGGCTGTTATGGCCAGCTTTCTTTTTTTGGCAGCGATGTTAATGAGCCGGCATTATTTGATACCGCTCAGGTTGGCATTTCTATGCTACCAGCAGAATTAGCACACCGTTATTTGGCGGGTTTTTTGGGATTGTTGATTGTTGTCTTGGCCGTTGGTTCCTGGCGTCGCCGCGATGATGAAAATTATCCATTTCGATTGCCGACATTTGTTTTATTTCTAGTGGTTTGGCAAATGTTATTTGGCATGTGGACTGCGAAGTTGGCGCTCTGGCCCCAAGTAGTTACGGTTCATTTGGTTATGGGAGCCATTACATGTTCATTGCTTTGGCTGTTAACGCTGCGCCTCGATAATAAGCGATGGAAAGCTCCAGCAGAAGTTATTGATAAATTGACAGCAATGAAACGTTGGATCGTGCTCGCGATTGTCCTAATTGTTGTAGAAATTATGTTAGGTGGCTGGACCAGTGCAAATCAGGCGGCATTGGCTTGCCCTGATTTTCCCTCTTGCCAAAACCAGTGGTGGCCAGAGATGGATCTAAAAAAAGGTTTTAGCATCACCGAAAGTTTTGACCAGGCTCATCTGAGCCAGGGAGTAGAAAGTGAGGCCCGAGTAGCTATTCATGTGGTACATCGATTGGGCGCGCTTATAACTACTATTTATATTGTGGGCTTGGCTGTGGTCCTGTTATTTATTAAGCATCAACGTACCCGCCGTATGTCCCTGATTATTGTTGCTGTCCTTGGTGCACAATTGTTTCTAGTGACCGGTGCTGGTGATATACAGCGGTCATTGGTGACGGTGATGGCACATAATATTGGTAGTATCCTACTGCTGTTGACACTGGTAACACTTGCCACCAAAGTGTGGACTGCCAAGTTGAAGTATCAGAGAACGATTTCCTGAAGTGGAGCCCTGAAGTAATGAAAGAAGCAGAATTTGAGCTGGAGAAAACCAGCTGGCGTGACTATTTAGAGCTCACTAAGCCCAATGTTGTAGCTCTGATGATTCTGACCACCGTGATTGGTATGTTTCTCGCTGTTCCCGGTATGGTACCGCTCGATGCTCTCATTCTTGGTAACTTGGGTATTGCCTTCTGTGCAGGTGCCGCAGCAGTGGTGAACCATGTCGTGGATCGCCAAATTGATACCAAAATGGCCAGAACATTTAATCGGCCTGTGGCCAAAGGCCGTGTTCAGCCTGTCCAAGCATTGCTTTTTGCCATGGTGCTGGGTGTGGCTGGCATGGCTATTTTACTAGTTTATATCAATGCATTAACGGCCTGGCTGACGCTGGCTTCACTAGTTGGTTATGCCGTGGTCTATACCCTGTATCTCAAGCGGGCTACACCGCAAAATATTGTTATTGGTGGGCTGGCCGGTGCTGTACCTCCATTGTTAGGTTGGACGGCGGTTACCGGTGAAGTTCATGGCCATGCTCTGCTGTTGGTATTGATTATCTTTGCCTGGACGCCACCCCATTTCTGGGCACTAGCCGTTCACCGCAAAGAGGAATATGCCAAAGCGGATATTCCCATGTTGCCCGTGACCCATGGTGAGAAGTACACCAAGTTGCATATTCTTTTATATACGCTGATCATGATTGTTATCACTGTCCTTCCTTTTGTGGTGGGAATGAGTGGTTGGCTTTATCTTCTCGGTGCATTGGTGTTAGGTGCTGGCTTCCTCTATTGGGCAATCGTAATGATGATCGGTAAAAAACCTGATGCAGGTATGGATACCTTCAAGTATTCGATTATTTATCTGATGGCGTTATTTGTGATTATGTTGTTGGATCATTATCTAATTACAGTGCCTTCGTTTATTTAATAAAAAGGAAATACGCGTAATGGGTAGACAACATATCAAAGGCAGCATAGGCGGTACACTACTTTGCGTCTTTGTATTTATTGCCCTGATATTAGCCGGTTTTGTCCATAAGTTTACTCAATCCCGAATTCTCAATAAGTATGAATTGCAGCAAAATGGTGTGATCTTGCTCGAAACGCCGCGTAAATTTAGTGAATTTAAGTTCACGGATCATAACGGGAATCCCTTTGGTTCTGATCAGCTAAAAGATAAGTGGAGTCTGCTCTTTTTTGGCTTTACCCACTGCCCAGATATATGCCCTACCACTATGGCTGCCGCTGCAAAAATGTATGCTGAATTGGATGAGGACGAAAAAGAGCAGTTACAAATTGTGTTGGTGTCATTAGACCCTGAGCGCGATACCACAGAAAAATTGGCCCAGTATGTTCCCTACTTCAATTCAGATTTTGTTGGAGCTACTGGTAATCAATATGTGCTGCTGAAATTGGCGACAGAACTCAATGTAGCATTTACTAGGGTTGAGCTGGAAAACGGTGACTATACCATTGACCACAGTGGCAATATGATTCTTATAAACCCTTATGGTCATTATTCTGGTTTCTTAAAACCGCCCTTTGCTGAAGGTAATATGCGCAACGCTTTACGCTCTATTATGGCAAGTTTTGAGCGGTAATAAATTGAGCTAAATAGTTTTAGAATTTAAGTTGAACGTAGTTAAAGCCCCCTTCCCTTTTTTATCTCTGTTGTTTCATCATAGAAATTAAAAATAGTATTCCCGCACAAAGCACAATGGATGGCCCGGCTGGTGTGTCCATAAACCAGGAGCTGGTTAAACCTAGGATAACTGCGGTGCAGCCAATAAGGCTGGCCAATACAGCCATTTGTTCAGGAGTCTTAGCAAAGCGCCGAGCTGTAGCTGCGGGAATCACCAGTAATGCGGTAATTAACAGCACCCCTACCACTTTCATGGCAATAGCGATTTCAAGGGCGATAACCAGCATAAAAGCGGTACGTACGGCATTAACTGGGATACCTTCAACCTTTGCCAGTTCTTCATGAATGGTGATGGCCAGTAATGGCTTCCACAGTTTGAACAGCAAAATAACGGCAAACAGGCCAATGGCATAGATAGTGATTACATCTTTGCCCGTTACTGTCAACAAGTCACCAAACAGCAGGCTTAATAGGTCAACTTTAACATCTGGCATTAATGCCATGGCTACAAGTCCAACTGCCAGTGAGGTATGGGAAAGAATACCTAGTAATGTATCGGAAGCCAGAGTTTGTTGTTGTTGCAGTACTACCAGTATCAGGGCCATTATCAGGCAGGTAGCAATTACCGCAATAGTTGGGCTTATGGAAAGCAGTAAAGCTAGAGCGATGCCTAACAACGATGAGTGGGCAAGTGTGTCGCCAAAATAAGCCATGCGGCGCCAGACAATAAACGCCCCTAAAGGCCCGGTGACAACAGCTACGCCCAAGCCAGCAAGTAGCGCATAAAGAAGCACTTCAATCATGCGGACACTCCTGTGAATGCTGGTCTGTGTTATTTGGCTCGAGGACTTCGCCGTGCAAGTCGTGGTGATGATCGTGGTGGTGGGTATAGGTTGCTGTTTTGGCTCCAAACAGCTCAATAAATGCTGGATTGTTACTCACTTGGTCTGGGTGTCCATGACAGCAAACATGTTGGTTCAAGCAGACGACTTGGTCGGTGGCAGACATTACTAAATGCAAATCGTGAGATACCATGAGTACCGCGCAATGTAGTCGATCTCTTAACTGTCCTATCAGTCGATATAACGCTTCCTGCCCTGTAACATCAACACCTTGGACCGGTTCATCGAGCACCAAAAAATTGGGTTTCCTCAGAATAGCCCGAGCTAAAAGGGCTCGTTGCATCTCACCACCTGACAATGATTGCAAAGGTGAATTTAGGTGTTTTTCCATACCTACCTCTCCGAGAGCGCTCTTGCAGAGGTTGGTATCGGGTTCAGCCAATTTTAAAAAACGTTCCAGGGTAATGGGTAAGGTTGGGTCTATATGCAATTTTTGGGGCATATAGCCGATACGTAGGGTTGTATCGAGAATCACCTGCCCTTCATCGGGTTTCACCAGGCCAAGTACAATTTTTACTAGTGTGGTTTTGCCTGCCCCATTGGGTCCAATCAAGGTAATAATTTGTTCTGACTCAATATTGAGATCAACCTGGGAAAGAACTTTGTTGCCATTAAAGTATTTACCAAGACCCTTTAGCTTAATAAGGGGGCGGCTCATGGCTGGCTCCCTTTTTGGCATTCGGGGCAAAGTCCAATAATTTCTATTACTTGGGACTCTACTTTAAACCCAGTACGTTCAGCCGTCTGCGAGACGGTATTATTGAGCTGTTCTGTACTGCATTCGGCGGCAGACCCACAGGATCGGCAGATAAGAAAAAAATCATTGTGAATATTGCCAGGAAAAGGGCAGCCAATATAAGCATTGAGAGAGGCAATACGGTGGATTAAGCCCTGCTTCAGCAGAAATTCAATAGCGCGATAAACAGTGGGAGCCTTAATGCGTTTGCCGGTTTGAGTACTTAGCGTCATCATATCTACGGTATCGTAGGCCCCGAGGGGCTGATGGCTGGCCCAAATAGTTTTTAACACCGCTTCACGAATGGGTGTAAGACGTGCATGATTGTCATCGCAGAGTACTTTTGCTCGCTGTAGAGCAGCGCTGATACAGCGTTTATGATCATGGTTATGGTAGGCAAGGCGAGAGTTTGTCAGCATATTGACCGGCCTTATTAAATATATAATGTTATTATATCGCATTATGGTTGGTGTGCAATCAAAGTATGAGTAGATGTTTCAGTGCCTAGCCGGTTGTTCAATAAGGTGTAGTCTATATTTGGTATATTATACTGATTGGGTCAGCTTTCACTCTGTTTAGGGTAATTAATGTAGGTATAAGCTAAGTCGGTTTCATCCGTATGTTCTTAGTTGGTACATTATAATATTTTATATTTATGAGATTAATCATTATCAAACCGTTCGCTATTATTTTATTGATACTTTTCTGGTTGGGTTCCCCTGTTTATGCATCTTCATCGCTTGGAGAGGGCATATCATCGGATTTATCAATAGTTGCATCTATTAAGCCTGTGGCGATGCTGATCAAAGCCGTTGTAGGCGATGAAATTTCAGTGCAAGTGCTACTTCCAGACAATGTTTCTCCCCATGAATATGCTTTAAAGTTTTCAGATTTAAGGTTGGTGAAGCAGGCTGATCTGGTTTTTTGGGTGGGTCCAGAGCTTGAAGGTGTATTGGTCAAAGCGCTGAAAACTATCCCTTTGCAGAATCAGCTGCAGCTGACCCAGATAGATGCGATGCAGTGGCCTGGGCAGCATCCTGGCGAGGACAATCATGGGCATGGCCATAATGGTCATGCAGGTTATTCTAAGCAGGATGATAGTCAGCCTATCTATCAGGACCCCCATCTCTGGCTAAACCCTAAAAACAGTATGCAGGTCGTGCAGGTGGTTGCAGCAGTGCTAACTAGCAAGTATCCCGAATATAGGGCGTTATTTGCAGAAAATGTAAGCCAGTTCTCCGAAAGTATTGCAGTTTTGGATAATGCAATTCAGCAGAAATTGCAAAGAGTGAAGGGAAGTGGCTTTGTGGTTACCCATGATGGCTATCGACACTTTGTTGATTATTATGGTCTTAATCAATTGTCAGCTATCCAGTTAGCGAGTGGAGCCAATCGAGGTGTACGGCATTATGGAGAAATTCTCGCCTTGGGGGATCAGGTGGCCTGTGTGTTCACAGAACCACAGCTAAATAGTAAGGCTGCTACTCAGTTGGCCACTAAAATGGGAGCAAACCAAAAGGAGCTGGACCTTATGGGTAGGAAAATTCTATTGAATCAGGAGAGTTATCTGGAATTTTTCCAGGCATTTGCTGACATATTTGTGGAATGTCTGGCGAATAAAGAAGATGGATAGCTAAATAGTTACTATCGTGACCCTTGATTATCGAGGAAGCGGGCAATAGCCGGTAATTCTTCGGCGTAATTTCTGTTTATATTCATCTGGGTCGTGCTTTATTGATGGGCATCCTGCTCGTTCTGGGATCAGTGATGTCAGTAATCGAGAGATCCAAAACCGGGTAGCAGAAAAGCACAAAACATCTTGCCAATATTGACTTTCGCAGGGAGTAAAAGGTCTTTCCTGATGGTAGGCATAAAGTAGTGCCTTGGTAAGATCTTTATCTAGCTCACCCTGTTCGTTACAGCACCATTCATTTACAGCCTGAGCTACATCGAGCAAGAACCAGTCGGTGCAACTGAAATAAAAACCTGTGACAGCTTGAAGAGAGCCATCGCGAAAAAAAAGTTGATCCTTGAAGAGGCTACCGATAAGAGGGCCAGAGGGTAAGTCTGGATTGCCGTCGATAGTATTTTTAAAGCGGTCTAGCTGCTCCCTTAAAAGAGAGGCATCACCAGCGGATAGCTGAGGAAGCAATTCATTTGCTGACAAATTTAACCATACAAGGCTGCGAGTATTTCCATAAGTTTCAGAAAACCCTGCCGAGTTGGCATGCATTTGCCCTAAAAAAGCACCTATTTGTTGACAAGTCCCTTCATCGTGGAGAATGGGGGTGTGACGCTCGGGAAGTTGAAATAACAGGGCAGGGCAGTGACCAAACAAGGAAAGATATTCTTTCTGATTGTTTTTTATACAGGGAGTGACATGAGTATCTTGACGCGTTAAATGTTCGATAAGTGAGGCGGTAAAGGCCAGATGGTCTTGTGAGGAGGGTTCCACGGCTAGTAGCAAGAAATTTTCGGTTTTATCTGTCTCAGAACAGTAGAGTTGAAATTGGCAAGTATGGTGAGTTCGTGCGGTATAGCAGGTCTTAATCTGGCAATTTTCACCCAGTTCATACTGCTTGAGGAAAGTATTTACACTGCTTTGATCTGCTATTGGAAAAGAATCCATAGTTGGTTCACTAATTAACAGTTACATTTAACTTTATCCAATTTAAAGAGTACCCCCTTGTTAGTTCAAATGAAACAAATTGCGGTATGCTTTATGGCCCAAGTATTTATCTTCTAGCTTCCTAATTAAGCAGGGCGCTTAATTAGAAAAATAACCAGAAATAACAACCCAGAATTAACAATTAGAGTTAAAAAGCATGGCAAATAAACCCCCGTTGGTGCTGGTGGATGGGTCTTCCTATCTTTACCGGGCATTCCACGCGTTACCTCCATTAATCACATCTACCGGTATTCCTACAGGTGCAGTTAAAGGTGTAATTGCCATGATGCGCCGGATGCAAAAGGACTTCCCCCAAAGCCCTGTTGTTGTAGTTTTTGATGCCAAAGGTAAGACTTTTCGCGATGAATTATATGGCGAATACAAATCTCATCGGCCTCCCATGCCTGATGACTTACGCCAACAAATAGAACCTATTCACCAGATTATCCAGGCGATGGGCTTGCCGCTATTGGTTGTTGATGGTGTTGAGGCGGATGATGTAATTGGTACCTTGGCCATTCAAGGCGCAGCCCAGCAGCAGGATGTGGTGATTTCCACGGGCGACAAGGATATGGCTCAGCTGGTAGGCGAGTATGTCACGTTGGTGAACACCATGACCGAAACAACCATGGGCCGGCAAGGGGTCATAGATAAGTTTGGCGTGCCGCCAGAATTGATTATTGATTACTTAGCATTGATCGGTGATAAATCCGATAACATTCCCGGTGTCCCTGGTGTTGGTGAAAAAACAGCACTGGCCATGTTGCAAGGAATTGGTGGCTTAGATGCAATTTATACTGATCTGGGTAAGGTGAGTGAGCTAGAGTTTCGTGGTTCTAAAAAAATGCCAGAAAAAATGGCAGAGTATCGAGATTTGGCTGATCTTTCCTATCTATTAGCTACGATCAAAACAGATGTTATTTTAGAAGAAACCATAGATAGCTTGGTAAATGGTGAGCCAAACAATGAGCTTCTGCTGGATTGGTTTAGAAAGCTTGAATTGAAAACATGGACAGAGGAGCTGCTCGCCCAGGGGGATGATCAATCTGTACCATTAGTGCCAGAACAGGTAGAAAAAGATTACCAGGTCATTTTTACCGAGGAGGAATTAGATACTTGGCTGATGAAGCTAGCTCAGGCAGAGCTTTTTGCTTTTGATACGGAAACAACCAGCCTGGATTACATGCAGGCCAGAATAGTGGGTCTGTCCTTTGCTATTTCTCCTCACCAAGCAGCTTATGTCCCCCTTGGACATGATTATCTAGGGGCACCTGAGCAACTGAATTGTGAGCATGTGTTGGAGAAATTTAAGCCGCTTTTAGAAGACCCTTCAGTCTCTAAGTTAGGGCAAAATCTCAAATACGATATGAGTGTATTGGCTAATTATGGGATCACCCTTTCGGGAGTCAAATTCGACACTATGCTGGAATCCTATGTAGCAGATTCCACTGGTAGTCGGCACGACATGGATAGCTTGGCACTGAAATACCTGGGTGAAAAAACGATTCACTTTGAAGATGTCGCGGGCAAAGGCGCTAAACAGTTAACCTTCAACCAGATCGCTATTGAAGATGCTGCACCCTATGCGGCAGAGGATGCAGACATTACCCTGAGACTGCACCAGGCGCTATGGACAAGGGTGGGGGAAAGTGAGGGGTTAGAGCGGGTATTTAATGAGATTGAAATACCATTAGTGCCTATTCTGTCAAAAATAGAAAGAAATGGAGCAATGGTAAGCGCCAGCTTACTGCATGGGCAAAGCCAGGAATTGGGTGATAGGTTGAAGGAAATTGAGCAGCAGGCATATGATCTTGCTGGGGAAGAATTTAACCTGAAATCACCTAAACAGCTGGGACATATTCTGTTTGAAAAACTAAATATCCCCGTGCTGAAAAAGACAGCGAAAGGGGCCCCATCTACTAAGGAAGAAGTTTTACAGGAACTGGCATTGGACTACCCACTGCCCAAAATTCTGCTCGAACATCGCACGTTGTCTAAGCTGAAATCCACCTATACAGACAAACTGCCGACCATGATCAATGCGGCAACAGGCCGAATTCATACCTCTTATCATCAGGCTGTTACAGCAACCGGGCGACTATCATCCTCTGATCCAAATTTACAAAATATCCCGATACGAACTGCTGAGGGCCGTCGGGTTCGTCAGGCATTTATTGCTCCGGATGGTTGGAAAATAGTCGCTGCAGATTATTCTCAAATAGAGCTGAGAATCATGGCTCACTTATCGGGTGATAAGGGCCTGACAGAGGCATTTGCCCAGGGATTGGATGTTCATAGGGCAACGGCAGCGGAAGTCTTTGGGGTTGGTCTTGATGATGTAACAACAGAGCAACGGCGTAGTGCCAAGGCTATTAACTTTGGTCTGATCTATGGCATGTCAGCTTTTGGCTTGGGTCGTCAGCTTCATATTGGACGAAAACAGGCTCAGGAATATATTGATTTGTATTTTGAGCGTTATCCTGGGGTGCAGGCTTATATGGATAATATTCGCAGCAATGCCGCAGAAAATGGTTTTGTGGAAACCTTATATGGGCGTCGATTGTATTTGCCGGAAATCAAATCGAGCAATGGTATGCGTAGGCAGGCCGCAGAACGCACAGCGATAAATGCTCCCATGCAGGGTACTGCCGCAGATATCATCAAGCTGGCTATGATTGATGTGGATAATTGGCTATCGAGCGCTGGATTAGAATCTCGAATGATTATGCAGGTGCATGATGAACTGGTGTTAGAGGTTTCAGAGGCTGAGCTGGATAAGGTAATTGAGGGTTTGAGAAATCGAATGGCTGGAGCTGCAAAACTGGACGTACCTTTAATAGTTGATGTGGGGGTGGGAGATAACTGGGATGAGGCTCATTAAGTTATCTGCTTCCCCTATATTTTAAAAATGTGGTGGCTTTGATAGGTTTAAAGGCGATACTGAGTTGTAATATAAAAATTTATTTA
>Ga0209345_10006722_pt1 | contig 10360 bp, 17 predicted proteins | sample Cruoilmetagenom7_FD_187294 | JGI IMG/M metagenome (GOLD analysis project Ga0209345, IMG submission 187294) | Oil polluted marine microbial communities from Coal Oil Point, Santa Barbara, California, USA - Sample 7 (SPAdes) (version 2) | ecosystem: Environmental > Aquatic > Marine > Oil seeps ... | reverse complement strand
CCGATTTGAAAGTTTTACCGTCACTTCTCCTGAGCATTCGTCCGAACTGTTGTTTGAACAGTGAATATGACTTAGTTCTGCGAAGCATAATGACACCGGCAACCGCTGGCGCATCGAATCCTTCACCATACAAGTCACAGTTGACGAGGTTCATTATCCGACCTTCTTTCAGGTCACGAATAGCGTTCCTACGTTCAGTCACACCACTTTTAGAACTGACGGCAACACTGGCGATACCGGCGGCGTTGAAGTCCTTGGCCACCTCCTTAGCGTGCTCGATATTGACACAAAAGGTGATGACAGGTTTACCGTTCAGGTGTTTTCGGTACTGCTCAACGGCATCACCGGTAATATCGGCTTCCTTGGTGCGAATGTGTAACTGTTTACTGTTTAGTTCGCCGTCTTTATTCGTGGAAATGCCGGATACATCGAGCTGACTGGTGGCGAATATTTTGTACGGTGTAAGCCTGTCGGCCTCAATCAGCTCAATCATGGTAGTAGTACATGATAATGCTTGGAAATAACCTTCGCCGACTTCGCCTAGTCCTTTGCCGTCACCTCTGAGTGCAGTCGCAGTGAAACCGACACCTTCAGCGTTCGGTATTGCTTCGACACACTTACCCCACTGGGAACCAACGGTAAGATGGTGGGCCTCGTCCATTAACCATAACTTCACTGAGTCGAGGAACCGTTTACTGTAGGTGTTTTTCTTGAGCCTGGCGGCAAAGGTGGGTGACGAAACAACTATTACAGGTGATGTTTCATCGTAGAAACTGGCCCCATAGAATTCAAGGTTGGAGTTAGTTATGTCTCGGCGGGTCTTATCTGAGCAAATGAAACCGTGAGGAATGCCCATTTTACACAGCGCACCCGATATTTGTTCCAGTAACACGTCACGATGAGCAAAGACGAGGCATATTTCCTGACTTGTATACCGGTTCTTGGCGTAGTGAGCTTTGATTATGGTTTTACCCGCACCGGTTGGCTGCACACACAGTACGCGCTTGAACTTCTTGAGTAGTCGGTCTACATCCTGAATTGCTTCGTCTTGGTGTTTAAAGAGAGTGATTACTGACATTTAATTTAATTTCCTAAAATACTTTACAAATGAAGTTTACTGGATTATAGTAGGGTCGTCAATGAGGAAAACATTCATGAGCAAGTCAGTACCTTACATCAAATACAACAACTGTTGCTGGATTATAAGTCGGGAATTAATTGAACGTTTTGACATTCCGCAAGGTATGAACGTGAATGATTGGCAGGCGAGTTTCCTTTTGAAACTAAACTATTTGGAGAGTAAGAAGCGATGCGACAATTAACGGATAAAGAACTTAGACGTTTCTACGAGGAGTGGATAGTTACGAGTTTTGGCCCTCAAGAGGCTGAAATCGCACTTGAACGCGGTGAGAATGGTAGTTATCTGCTCGAACCTGTACGTTATAACTATGACGGTTTCACTGTTGGGCTAAGAATCGGAATTGAAGTTGCGATCGTCATGGAAGGTCGCCCAATGAGAGATTTGACAGAAACCGAAAGAAGAACCAAGTACGGTGAGTGGCGAGTTGGCAATTTTGGTGCCGAGGAAGCTAAAGCTGCTCTTGAGACAGACGGTGAAGGTGAGTATGTACGTAGAGAAGTTAATGTACACTATTCAGGTTTCGCTATCGGCCTGACAATCGGGTTAGACGTGGCGAAACCTGAAGCTGAGAGGGTGGCAAATGAAAATGAGTAACGATGCAATCATAGAACTTTTCGAGGCTTGGATGGTGAGTAAGTTCGGTGACGAAGTTAAACCTTTCTTAGCTGAACGTGAAGAGAATGGTGTCTACACTGATGATCACATTCACAGCACTTGTGTAGGGTTTATTGCAGGTGTGCAAATCAAAGCTGAACTGGTGGCAATCAATGACAAGTCGAACCAGTTGCATTAATAACACTTGTCCTGACAGAGATATTTGTCACCGGGCAGAACTTGAACCATCGCCGAAGGGTAACGTGGCCGCCTTTCATTATAGTTTCACTAAAACAGGTGAACTTGAGTGCGATTTTTTTTGGCCCATCAATGAAATAGAAGGTAATAAAAATGGGAATACTCGAAAAGATTCATGAAGTGTTGGTTGAGATTCGTGACCAACTTCCAATCACGGGGAGTATTGAACTTACTGGTGACGAGCTTAAGCTTCAGGATAAGGTTCTGATTCACACTGGTAATGACGATCTCGAACGTCACTTGACCGAATCTCAGTCGAAAGAAATGCAAACCGCTGTTGACCAAGAGATCGAAGACGGTGCTCTCACTGGGAAAGGTGTAGAACCAACAATCCCTTGGGATGCACGCATTCATTCTTCCAATCAATCCACAACTGTTGACGGTGAATACCGGCGTAAACGTAACATCACTGATGAGCTATACAACTCAGTGATTCAGGAACTTACTGATAAATCGGAAACATCGGAAACATCGGAGTCACCAGCAACATCGAAAAAGCCACCTACACTGGGTGCAACATCGAAAAAGCCACCTACACTGGGTGCAACTGAAACTCAGGCGATGGATTACAAAAGTGCGGCCCTTAACCGTATCAATGAGCTGTTCGATCAATTCAAAGTGCCTCACAATGTGATCGTTCAGAGTCTTCTAAGCCCTTATGCTGCGACCACTTTTGACGGTGTGCCCGCTGAAAAGCATGGTGCAGTTTACGAGCAGGCTGACAAATGGTGCATCGACCTTCGGAGACTGAAGCTAGAAGTCGAAAGTCTCGAAAAGATGGTAGAAGGTACCGAACATTCCGCTGCGGTAGTGAACGCATTGCGAGTCTACACTCGTGAGCATAATGGCGACCCTGAGCACGGTGTGAACTCAGTACCATGCTCGAAGCTGGAAAGACTGATTGAAACTATTGTCGGTTACTCTGACGAATGGGCGCAGTACCTAGAAGGATGAGCAAACAACATGCCAAGTATAATTTTAGCAGCTCTTACCGTTGGGTAGAAGATGCTTGCCCGGTAAGTGTACGGATGAGCGAAGGTTACGACAATCCTTCGACACCAGACGATGAGCTTGGAACCGCTAAGCACGCGCTGGGTGAATTCATACTCCGAATGGGGGTAAGTGCTTCCGAATGTTTGGGCATGGAATTTAACGGGCATGTTGTTGATTTGGCAATGATTGAGGATATATCTGTCTACACTAGTTATATCCTCAGTCGATCCATCATTTACGATGAAAGGCCTATAATCGAGAACACAGTGAAAATGAAGTCGCTCGGACGGGATGATTGTTACGGTACACCTGACAGTTACTTCATCGCTTATGAGCACAGAAAATTAGAAGTGATGGACTATAAAGGTGGTTTTGACTTCGTTGATGCGGTCGGCAACACGCAAACAGCAGCGTGTGCAGTGGCTATAATTGACACGTATGGCCTTGAAGACTTGATCGACACAGTTGAAACCACAGTTGTGCAGCCTAACTTCTATCACGCTCATGGGCCTGCTCGAAGTGTCACTTATTCAATGGCAGAAATGTTAGAGTGGCGCGAAAAGTTTCGGCGGTCAATTATTTTGGCTGAAGATAAAGATTCCAGACCGAAAGCGGGTAAGCACTGCAAACACTGTCTGGCTCAGGCAAATTGTCGAACGCGGATGAATCATGTCCTTGATAATGCTTACATCGAGGTGCCAATGAACGACATAAGTATTCCCGAGTTGGAACAGTTGTACCTGAGCATTTCAAGCGTTAAAGTTTTTCAGGAGAAAGTCAAGGACAGAATGTTAGCACTGGCACTGAAAGGTACTAAGTTTGACGACCTGAAAGTGGTACACAAGCAAGGTAGGGCAGTTTGTGAAGATGAGAAAGTATTTGTCGAAGAGTCCATTGAGGCTGGACATGACGAAGGTTCACTTTACAATACTAAACTTAAAAGTAAGACCGATCTGACCAGAATTGTAGGTAAGAAAGTTATCAGCCAACACTTCATCAGACCGTTACCAAGTAAACTACTAACTTCAAGGCATGATGGCCGACCAGCTATCCATTTAGAAGATGATTTCAGTGCCTTTAACGACTATACAGTCAAGGATACAAACTCATGAGTTCAGTAACTTTAATAACCGACCTGTTTCAAGCGTCACACGTTCACCTGAAACAACGTAAGAAGTTCAACGAGAAAGACGAACCAGCATTTCGCTTAGCTGCTCTTTTCCCGTTTGATGGCCAGCGTACAATCCCGAAACTTGGTGTCACCTATCAGAGTAGCCCTAATAACATTGTTGCGGCATTACAAGAAGTGGTGAGAGACGAGTGGGGTTGGGAATATGACCCTTACAATCAAGAATTTAGTAAGGCCAACGGCGTGCAGTTTCCGCCTAACTTTGCCAACGGTAACTTAGTGTTTAAAAAAGATGCCAACGGCAACCCTATACCGAACGAAATTGACCCTATCACTAAGGATAAGATTATCCTGAACCTGAAGAACACAATGGACGTTCCTTGTGCCAACGGTGCGACAAATCCAATTCAGATCATAGACCCAGCGGCGTGTTATTCAGGCTGTGTCGGTCGGGCACAATTGGAAGTGTCAGCGTTCACAACTAAAGGTGACACACCTTCCAAAATCCTCAGCATTAGGTTAATCAAGTTCCTGATGTGTTACGATGACGAACCTTTCGGTAATGATGGCCCTCGTGACACTGTTGAGGATGCGTTTGCCGCTTACGGTGTGACCGACAGTAACCTTTCTGTGACTACTGGGAACACTGAATTCAGACCGGAGTCACAACAGTCACCAGCTGCAAATAGTCCTCCGGCTATGAAGAAGCCCCCGGCTGCAAATACTCCTCATGCTACGAAGAAGCCCCCGGCTATGAAGAAGCCCCCGGCCATAAAGAAAGAAGTGACAGGTACGGTGATAATGAATGAAGACTGCGAGTACACTTACGCGTCACTCATAGAAGCTGGTTACACTGATCAGGACATGATTGATCACGGTTACGCAGTACCGAACTTCGCCGGGTAACCATGTCTACACCAGAAAGTAAAGCATCCCTGACTGTACTGCTGTATGCTAATCAGCAGGGATGTAGATTACTCAAAAATAACACAGGTGTAGCGTTCAACAATCGTAACAGGCCTGTATTTTTCGGACTGGGTAATGAAGGTAAGAAGAATTCGGAAAGTGAACGTACACCTGACTGGGTAGGTTGGCACAGTGTCACTATCACCCCTGAAATGGTCGGTAAGACCCTTCCCGTATTCATGGCTATTGACGCGAAGAAGGAAGGTTTTAAACCGAAACAAAGTTACAACAAAAATTCCCGTGAGTATGGGCAAAACAAGTTCTTTCAGAGAGTAATAAGGTTCAACGGTATAGCCGGGTTTGCCTCATCCGCTGAGCAACTTCAAACCGTACTCTCTGACTTTTATCAGAGAATGAAAAGATGAAAACTTTACCACAGATAAAATTAGCAGCTAAAGAATATGACGACCGCGAGAAGCAAGAATCAAGCCGAAATAATGTCAGACTGAAAGGCCTAGTCGAAGCTTACGGTGTGGAGGCTGTGAGTGCGGCCACAGGTCTAAAGCTGTCAACTTTAATTCACTACACGTCCAGAAATAATGCACCTCAGATAGCGTCAGTGACACTTGTCAAAGCAGAGAACATCTTAACCAAGAACTGAGGTGAGACATGGAAGAAAATAGCCAGTTGCGACAGTTTGTGGCCGCACTGACAGGTGACGAACGCTCTGAAGTTACGTTTCAAAGTTATTACGACCCTGAAGGCGAGGAGACACCGGTCGGCGTATACCCTGAATTCTGGACAGCTTCAGTCGAAGATTCTGCGAACCTGATTGATGAAAAACAGGCTCAGAAGTGTGGTGTTCACATTGTAATCAATCAAACTGACGGTAAAGGCAGAAGCGCGGAAAATGTCACCGAACTGAGAGCGTTATTTGCTGACTTCGATAATACAAAGGAACCTTTGTGGACTTTACAACCTCACATAATCCAGACGAGGGATGAAACCCACGGTCACGCTATTTGGTTAATAGACCCTGCTGACCTTACCGCCAGTGAATGGACGATTCTACAGCGTCAACTGGCGATGTTTTACTCGACTGACGACCAGTTAATAGACCCTTGCCGGACATTACGCGCACCGGGTACTTGGCACTTTAAAGACCCTTCTTCACCTGCAATGTATTCAATCAAGGTTGACAAGTCTAAAACCTTACCGAAATATTCAATTAAACAGATTCGGGAAGCGCACCCGCTAGACCTCGATAAACTCGCAGAGCTTCACGCATGGGCAGAAGCAAGGGAAGGTATTCAGACCGGTGCCGGCTATGACGATGACCCTTACGAGATAGACAAGTTGACTCAGTTTGCTAAGTTTGCAGCGCACCCGGCGGTATCAGGCTCAGGTGGTGGTGAACTATACCGGGTCGCCTGTTTTGGTCATGATCACGGTGTTTCGATTGACAAGTGCAAAGAAATACTTTGGAAACATTACAATCCGCGATGTATGCCACCTTGGAAAGACGAAGAGAAATATAACTTTGAAGGAATTTGTGAGAATGGTTACAAGTACTCTTCCTCGGCACCTGGCTGCAAGTCAATATCGGCCCAACTATTAGAGTTACCACCGTTAGAAGAACCCGCTTGCGGCTGGGGCAACATGAAGTCTCAATTCACCCCTTCGATAGCGGTTACACCTGTTGAAGTGAAAGAGGTCAGTACAAGTGAAGACAATGACAATAGAGGGTTGAGAATATCAGAAGCCAATGCGACCAGCATGTCGGCACAAATAACCATGAAATCTGGGCATTATGATTTTGCACTCGTGTACGATGGTCTGAAGTATGACGGGTTACACCTGTTGAAGTCAGAGAAACAGTTTTATCACTTCAACGGGGCAAGCTGGGAAAAAGTAGATGACGATGTGATCAAGGCCGATATTCAGCGTGCGTTCGTGCAGTTTAAACCGAACAACAAACTCACATCCGGTATTTACGCGGTACTGGTGGATATGGTGAACCGGGCCTCGCTCAGAAACGGAATGTGGCTGGATGACCCTTTCAGAAACACGGACAATCTAGCAGTCTTTCAGAACGGAATAGTGGACATGAACAGCGAAGAATTGGAAGTCACACCTCACACTCATAAATTCTTCAGTCTCAACCACCTTGGTTATGAGTTCGATAAATCGGCAATTTGCTCGGAATGGCATAAGTTCCTCGAAAGTATCTGGGGTGACGACCAAAAGTTAAAAGATCAACTTCAGGAATTCATGGGTTACTGTTTAGTGAATGACGTGTCACTTCAGAAGTTTGCAATATTCATGGGTAAGTCAAGAGCCGGTAAAGGTGTAATTACTAAAATAATGGCGAAGATAGTAGGGGAAGAGAATGTAGGTTCACCGTCACTATCTAACCTTGTCAAAGACTCCGCACTGTGCGAAATGTCAACCAAGTCTCTTACGCTGATACCTGATGCTCACAGCGTTCACACGTCAATACGTGACGCTGTACTTTCTACTTTGAAAGCCGTTACAGGTGGTGACAGTGTGAGTTTTCACGAACTCTATAAAGGTAGTCGCAACAGTGTGTTCAAAACCAAAATTGTAATGAGTACGAACAATGTGCCAGATTTTAACGATCCTTCCGGGGCACTAGTGAACCGAGCATTGATATTCCCGTTCCCCCGATCGTTCGCCGGAAGTGAAGATGTACACTTGAAAGCCAGACTAAACGATGAGATAGCAGGCATTGTGCAATGGGCGGTCGAAGGGTTACAAAGGCTGAAGCGTAATAATGGTGTATTCACCGAGAGTGAGTCCGGGAAAGCAGAGAAGTCAGAAATGCGTAAAGATATGTTCCCACTGTCCGCATTTGTTGAATCAATGCTGTCAGTTGAAGCGGGTGTATTCACGCCACTTGAAGAACTGTACAAGGCTTACAGGTTGTGGGCCACAATGGAAGGTGTCAAGTCACCCTATTTAAAAAGCACCTTTAATAAACTCCTGAGAAATTCAGCACTTGACATCTCTCACAAGAAGGACGGGTACAAAGGCGTAAGAGTGAAACAAGAAATAACTAACAATAATGTTGAGTCGATAAAATAAATATGTTGACAACAAGTTTAACACCTACTAAACTCACTATAAACCTACAGAGGAAGCGTTAAATGAAACCAACCTGCCCAGAATGGCACAATTTTCTCGAAAGTATTTGGGGTGATAACACTGTTTCGAAGTGTCAACTTCAAGAGTTTGTCGGTTACTGTTTGACTGACAGCATTCACTACAAGAAAGGTGCCGTGTTCACTGGTGACTCTTTTGCAGCAAGAGAGATACTAAGTGACGTTATGAAAAGAGTAGTCGGGTTTGACAAATGCGAAACCTTAATTTCAACCAACATAGTTAAGGACTCTGTACTTGCCAGTCTGTCCGAGCGGCAACTGGCAATAGTGTACAAGACTAACTATGACCTAGCGCCAACCGAGAAGTTCATAATCGAGCGAATGATCGAAGGTGCCAGTATAAACTTTCATGAACTTTACCGTGGCAACCGAAGCATGAAGTTCCTCACTAAGGTCGCACTGTTCGCAGATCGAAACGTACTGAAGGCGAGTGATGTACTTCACTTCGATGTGACTAAGACTTTCAGTGACGGTGAGCACGCCGCAATCACCGAGAGGTTACTGAAAGAAATGCCCGGTATCGTTCAGTGGGCTAATTTCGGCCTTGAACGCCTTGAACGTAACGGTGGAGTGTTCACGAAATGAGACTGATGTGTAAGTGCGGAAAAGGTGCGGCTTCAAAGTACGACAAAGTATGCAGCTTTTGCAGAGAGAAAAGCTACAGTCGAGCAGAAGCTAAGAGTGTCGGTGTCAAACACAGAGGTGACGGGTTGACACTAGTGCAGGCCGAAAAACTTAAACATAAGGCTTTTTTCTCTGCTAAGGGGTGGTTATGACGTTTTTATTAGAGTTACTTGGTTCGAGCACTATAAGCGTTCTTTTCGGTGGGATACTGGGGTATTTCACTAAACGTGAAGAGCGTGCAAACATGGCGATGAAATTTAAGCACGACATCGACCTCATTAAAAGCAGGACTGACGCTTCCTTGGCGATAGCTAAGATGAACGTGGAAGAAAGTAAAATTCTAGCAAGCTTAGAAGTGGACAAGGAAGAGGCGGTCGCATTCTCGAACAGTGTAAGTTCAACAAGTGATATTGCTGAGACTTTAAAAAGTTGTGTTAGACCAATAATACTGGCACTACTAATGTGGCAGACTTGGAAGATTCATTCAACAGTAGAAGAACTCACTGGCGGACTCACTAACATGGATAGTACAGAGGTCATGAACCTCTATCGGATACTGATATTAACCATAACTGGTTTGACTTCCACAGCTGTGGGTTGGTACTTTTCGCAAAGATCAAGCAAGCAGTTCGACAAACTGGTGGACAAATGGTACTGAAAAAACTTGAAAATATGTTCGGGTTCCTGTTCGACCAACCTGTCCATAAATCAATCAGGCAATTGAGGCTGCCCACTTTAATTCTTGTTGGGGTGTGCATAGACATAATGTACCGACTAACAGCAATTTTAGAGGCTTCCCCGGAAGTTTCAGTAGGTGCAGCAGGTGCTCTGGGTGCGGTTGTGCTAGGGGCAGTTTGGCAAGGGATTAAAAACTTAACTGAGGTTCAAAAGGATGATGATTAAAGTATTAACAGTGGTAATAGTTCTGACGTTGACTTCGTGCTCAGCACCTAAAACCAAACCGAATTTTCTGCAAGTTGCCATTGGTAGTACTAAGTGTTCCAAGGGTACATTGTACAAAGCAAGGGAACGTTGGCCGTACTGGGTTGCGATCGGCAAGTGCGCAAGGCACAACCCTACAGGTAGCATCTTTAACCGTAAGTAGCCGAGGTGACTAATGAGTAGAATGGACGGTTTAGTGAAACTACTTCGAGAACTTCCTGATGACCTGGAAGGTGTAACTGTATTACCCGTGCCTGATGAAAGGGACGATGACAAGAGTGAAAATGAAAATGAAGATGAGTAACAGAGAGTTTAAAATCTGGATGATTGAGAACGGGTACAGCCAAGATTCGTTGGCTAAGAAGTTGGAAATTCACCCGCAAACAATAACCACGTACAACACTAAAGGTTACCCGGTGATATTTGTACTTGCGCTGAAAGGTATCACTGCCGAAAGGTTAGATTCGTGAGCTTCGAAGATGTGAAAGTCGGGATAAGTTGAACGAAATTAAAACATTAACTGAGGAGTAGTGAGTATGTTCTGGTTTGTAGAAAAAGCAGCCGAAACAGTGGCTAAAGCAATTGAAGACC
>Ga0209345_10006720_pt1 | contig 10362 bp, 9 predicted proteins | sample Cruoilmetagenom7_FD_187294 | JGI IMG/M metagenome (GOLD analysis project Ga0209345, IMG submission 187294) | Oil polluted marine microbial communities from Coal Oil Point, Santa Barbara, California, USA - Sample 7 (SPAdes) (version 2) | ecosystem: Environmental > Aquatic > Marine > Oil seeps ... | reverse complement strand
TATTGTGGGGCTGATTCTGATGATGGTGTTGATGACCGATATGGGAAGCTTTTTAGAACGTTTATTTTCCCAAGGAATAGGATTCATGCAGGCACTTATTGAAGAAATGGCACCGCTAAACTGACATGCCATAAAAAAACCATCCTTGCACGATAAATAACGTATAAGGATGGAGAGGAGTCAAGCAAGCAGCTTGTAACTTATTCTTAGCTTACATATAGTTAAATAGAGACAAACCTTTAATATCCACAAACGCCTTTTGAGCTGCCTGCATACCGACCTGACGTAAGCTGTACTCAGAAATAGCGTCAGCGTAATCAAGATCTACCAGGTCGGATAGCGTCTGCGTATAGTTCAGCATTCTATTGCTACCCACTGCATCGACCACATCAAGCTCGTTGAGTCGCGCACCTGCGGAAGCACGAACCGTCAGCACATTATCGAGCGCATTATCCAAATCACGCATGGAGGTATTTAAGGTATTACGCAGATCGGCTTTCTTGGCCGGATTGTCAGCAGGACTTTCCAGTACGCGGATCGCCTGCTCCATTGTACGGAAAAGGTCAGGCTCACGCTGCTCACTACCTGCTTGGGCAACCAGAATTTGATCGCCTGGTTCAGGCGTCCCCTCAAGATCGATTGCCACGCCACCAAATTCTAACGAGAGAGAGCCATTTTCGTTTATATTATTGGCCCAATCTCCATTAGGCAGGTTAGCACTGGCCGTATCGGTGGTTGCCCAGGTACTAGTACCAGTATCAAATCGCTCTACTTGATACGTTAGGTTGCCACCTATATCAGAAGCAACATTAACGCGGAAATCACTGCCGTAATCCTCATTGTTGACATCACGGATTTGTGGGCCGCTGAAAGTCACATTACCCTGGTTAAAGCCATTACGCTCAAATTTATTGCTAGCCGCATCAAAACTATACTTACCTGACTCGGCTAAATAGCCGGCACCGCTCGGTACGCTCTTAAAAATGGTGATGCCATTATCGTTAACCGGCATCAACCGAGAAGCGTCGACACGCTGCTCACGTACGTTATTATCTCCCTGATACTGTACTGTGCCATCGGCTGACTTAACAAAGGGGGGCGCATTATCTTTATAGCCACCAAACAGATAGCGGCCGTTACCGTCGGTGGCATTCGCCTGGCCAATCATCGATTCATAAAGGCCCTTAAGCTCACTGGCAATCGACTCTCGGTCAACATCGCTTAAGGTGTCGCTTGATGCCTGCACCAGCAGTCTTTTAGCGCTAATCACTGCGTCAGTGACACTATTCATAATGCTTTCTGACTGAGCCACCGAATTTCGGGCAGAAACACGCGAGTCTTTAAACTGCTCTGTGATAGCTTGGGCCTGGTCAACGCCTACTGCTCGAGAAGCCGCCTGAGGGTCGTCCGAGGGATTAACCACGCGACGACCGCTGGCAATTTGTTGGCTAACTTTTAAAAACTCGCTTTGCTGGCGGTTTAAAGAAGCCGTACTGGTCTCGAATATCGTCACGCTGCTAATGCGCATAAATAAAGACTCCTACAGGTTAGCTACGCAAACCTAAAATCGTATCGAAGATAGTTGAGGCCGTATCAATTACCCGCGCATTTGCTTGATAATACTGCTGGAAGCGGATTAAATTCGCGGCTTCTTCATCTAAATTGACGCCTGATTCAGATTGCTGAACGGCATTGAGCTGATCTGTGAGGCCTTGTCGCGCATCAAGATTAACTTGAACGATATTGGTTCGGTTACCAACATCGCTAACGATAGCAGCATAGGCACCACTAACTGAAGCGCGGCCGCCAACAATGTCCTGGCTTTGAAGATTCTGCAAGGCTAGAGCGTTACGGTTGTCTCCAGCGCTAGCATCACTACGGCTAATATTTAGACTGGCCGTATCACCGGCTCCTGGAAGGCTATCCAGGGTAAAACTGAGCCCATCTATATTAACCACATCGCCTTCCGCTAGAGCCTCAGTTGCAGGATCAAAGGGATCACCATTTCTGGTAATAGTAAATGCAGTGGCTGATGTTACCGTTAGGTTGCCAGCGTTATCGACATCTAACCCATACTCATCATTGCTGGTGAAAGCGCCACTTGCAGCACTTAGTTGGCTAATATCCAGATCCCCTTCGCGCTCAATTAAACTTGCGGCGGCGATCTTATCAAGATCAATAATCGCTGAGTCCATACCGCCAGCAGCACGACGAACTGGCTGCACCTCAAACTGATCACCGGTCTGTGCGGTGTTCAGATCGACAAACTCAACATTCACACCCCCGAAACTGAGAGTATTGGAGGCAGCATCAAAACTTGTTTCCACCTCTGAGCCATTATCGTTACGGGTTACCTCGAAGGTAGGAGGAGTTGATACCGCATCGGTCACTTTAATTGAATAGTCTGTTGCTCTTAACGCATCAATATTGTCAGGATCAATAGCTACTTTGACGCTCGCATTACCATCATTATTAGCATTAAAGTAACCGTTTGACTGCCCCAGATTAAAAAACGCCTTACCCTGATCGCCGTTTAAATCGACACCTTGCTGGTGTTGGTTATTAAAGGCGACGGCTAAAGAAGCGGACAGCTGCCCGATCTGATTTTGTGTTTTATCCAGTGTTTCTGATCGGAAGCTCATTAAGCCACCTAATGCACCTCCGCTAATCAAGCCTTCATCTAAAGCAACCACGTTACCGTTGCCGCGAGCGCCTTCTTTATAACCGACAATAACCCGTTGAGGATCATTGGGCGACTCAATAGCCTGAAGTTTATAGGCCGTATCACCGGTGACCAATGGCTGGCCATTTGGCAGCGTTAGATTGTATGTATTACCGTCTTGGATATTCAGCCGAATATCCATTCTTTCGTTTAGCTCTGAAATGAGGTGATCGCGCTGATTCAACAAGCTATTAGGCGCCTCGCCTAACTGGGCGCGTGCTAGGGAAATTTCACGATTGATGTAACTGATCTGTGTCGTCGTGTTATTAATTTGCGTTATTTCATCTTTAATTTGACCATTAACACCGGATTGTAAGTCTTGAAGATAGCCGTCGAAAGAGCGAAATTGAGCTGACAAGGTATTCGCTGAACCTAAAACCCCCTGTCGAGCAGCGGGATCAGAAGGCGCACTGGCTAAATCTTCGAGCGATGAAAAAAACTCCTGCATTAACGGCGCAAGCCCGGCGGCACGATCAGCCAGCAAGTTATCAATTTGCGTTACTTGATTACTATACACATCCAGAGCGCTCGACTGAGATTTCGCATTGTTCAACTGCTCAGCAACAAAGGTATTGAACTGGCGTTGAATATCCTCAACCCGGGTACCCCTGCTAGTACTTTCATTCAGTATGGTAATTTCTCGATTATAGCCGGGCGTATAAACATTACTGATGTTGTTACTAGTAGTATTAAGGGCACTCTGCGCCGCATTAAGACCGCTTAATCCAATCGTAAACATGCTCATGGTTGAATTCCTTGTTCCGATACCTAACTATCGGCGGTGCGCAGAAAAACTTGAGAAAAGAAACTAGCGAGAATCAGCTAGGAAATCGCCACCGCTGTCAAGCGATCCGATGGACTTCATCACCGCGATCAACTTGTCCGCATAGCGCGGGTCAGTCGCATACCCCCCGCGCTGCAGCTCAATGGCTGCCAGTTCAGCGGTCGGTGCTTGTGTAACGCCTGCGTAGCGCGGATTATTACCGATCAGGTTGGCATAATCAGTAAACGCATGCTCGTACGAGTCATAAACCCGGAAAGTATCGATCACCTGCGTCCTGCGCCCATTAATATACTCATGGGTCACAATATCAGTCGTGTTTCCCTGCCATTGACTACCTGCTTTGATACCGAATAGGTTATGGCTGTTTTGGCCGTTCTGCGTCGCAATTTCGTGCCTACCCCAGCCTGTTTCCAATGCAGCTTGGGCAAGGATTAACTCGGCAGGAACCCCGCTGCTCGCGCTAGCCGCCTGAGCAGGAGCGGCCAGTGTTTGCATAAATTGATCGACGTGGGACAGAGAGTCTTGTGACGGCCTAGGCTTAACGTCAGGTGGCGCCGTCGTAGCAGCTATTGCTTCCGTATTGAGTCCTTGACGGACAGTCTCTAGCTCCGCCAAAAAGCTGTGCTCAGATGCAACGTCGGGCACTGCTCTATCGCCAGGGTTTAAAGGACTGCCTAAGATACGCGGTGTTCCTCGAGGAATACCGGCAATCAAATCCTGGGTCTGTTGGTCGACGGTGGAGAAGCTTCCCTCGTCGGTGATTGCTCCTTGCCGTTTTAGTTGCTCAATTAACACATCCGCAAGCCCCACACCTTTAGACGCGATGACTTGCGACCACTGTTGATCTAACATCTGCTGATAGGTATTTGTCGCGCTGCTATTCATCAATCCAGAGGATGGAATCGCGTCGCGCATACTTTTCATCATCATCTGTACAAAGAGCGCTTCAAACTGTTGAGCCGCCGACTGCGCACCAGCCTCAGGGTCGACACGAGCCGTGTGCTGTAGACGCTGAAAGCCCTGCACATCAAGTGCGAATTGATTACTCATATCCGTAGCATTCATTAGATGACCTTCAGTTCAGCACGTAACGACCCCGACACCTTTAAGGCTTCAAGTATCGACATTAAGTCCTGGGGTGTGGCACCTAGTGCATTCAATGCATTGACCACTTCATTTAGCTGGGCACCTTCTACCATCTGCAAGTAGGCCTCTTGCTGCTCGATATCAATATCCGTATCGGGCACCACCACCGTTTCACCCTCGCCAAAAGGGCCTGGCTGGCTAACACCAAACTGGGTATCGATCATAATGGACAGGCTTCCGTGGGCTACTGCCGCCTGTCTTAAGGTGACATCGCTGTTCATCACCACCGATCCGGTTCGGGAATTTAAAACCACGAGGGCGGGAGCATCTGTCGGCGTTAGCTGCACATTTTCAATACGGGCCATAAAATTAACCCGGGCGTTGTCGTCGGCAGGGCCATCAAGGGCAATCACGCGACCATTACGGGCATACGCAACCGACTGGCCAAACTCATTGTTAATCGCTGTCACCATACGCTGAACGGTTCCAAAATCAGACTCATTAAGCTGTAGCTCAAGCATGCCGCCATTGGCGCCCAGATTAAGCGGGACTTCTTTTTCAACCAGCGCACCGTTGGGAATACGCCCCGATGCCTGCTGATTGATCTGTACGCTGCTGCCACCCGCCTGCGCACCAGCGCCCCCTACCAGCATATTGCCCTGGGCAATGGCGTAGGTTTCGCCATCCGCACCTCTGAGGGGTGTCATCAGGAGTGTTCCGCCGCGCAAACTGCGCGCATTGGCTATTGAGGAAACGACAATATTTAAGCGCTGCCCCGGCCTTGAAAAAGGCGGCAGATCCGCTGTCACCATCACGGCTGCCACGTTACGCAGTTGCAAGTTGGTGCCAGCCGGTACGGTAACACCTAGCTGGGAAAGCATATTCGTCAGGCTTTGGCTAGTGAAGGGCGCCTGGGTCGTCTGGTCACCGGTGCTGTCCAGGCCGACTACCAAGCCATAGCCTACTAGCTGGTTATCACGCACACCGGCAAAGCTCGCCAGTTCTCGAACGCTCTCTGCCTGAGCCGGCAAAGCTAATACGCACATAAGCGCAATGCCAGCCAACTGAATAAGAAGAGAGTTATTTTTTTGAGAGCAGCGCTTTCGTAACCGTTTCATTCCAACACTACATATACTCAAGCTCATTACTCGCATCGCGTTTGCCCACTGTCGCTCTTTCATTGAACGAACCGTCATTGAAGATTCTGTCTCTGAAGTGCCGGTCTCTCGTGGTTCTATCATTAGTTGCTAGAACGGCGAGACATTTAAGAAGAAACGCTGTAGCCACCCCATGTGCTGAGCCTCGTTAATGTAGCCGTCTCCCACATACTCAATGCGTGCATCGGCAACCTGGGTGGAGGGCACCGTATTTTGTGCGGTAACTGTACGTGGATTAACCACACCCGAAAAACGAATAAACTCAGTTCCCTGATTTATTGCAATTTGCTTTTCGCCACGTACACGTAAATTGCCGTTGTTCATTACTTCCAACACCGATACCGTAATCGTACCGGTAAACGAATTGTTGGCTTGCGCCCCCCCTCCGCCTGAAAAATCACTAGCGCCAGAAACGTCATAGCCATACTCCGCGAGTACGTCTAGGATGTCCGGGAGCTGTGCCAGTTCAAGGCTAGAACTGCCGCTACGATTGGCGTTGGACAGTGAGTTTTTACTCGCACTCACTTCTTCGTCTAAGACGATGGTGAGAATATCGCCCACAGAGCGCGGTCGGCGATCTTCAAATAGCGGCTGATAGCCTAGCCTGGCTTGGTAAATAGACCCGTTGGGAACGGGCGGGGGGCGATCAACAATACTGATCTGCTCTTGCTCTCCCACCACTGACGCCCTTGGAATTTGAGCGCAGCCAGCGGCAACCAACAAGAACAGCATCAGCCCCACTAGTGCAATATGACGTGACATGTGGTGCAACTCCAGCATAGCCCAACCTGTAATCAGTAATCCTAATGGTCAACCAGCGTTACAGCTGACTTAAGCGAGCCAGCATTTCATCGCTAGTAGATACTGCCTTGCTATTAATTTCATAGGCACGCTGGGTTTGTATCAAGTTGACCATTTCTTCAACCACATTGACGTTTGAAGTTTCCACATAGCCCTGGAACAAACGTCCGGCACCATTTATACCCGGTATATTTTCATTGGGGGCACCAGATGCGCCTGTTTCTAGATACAGGTTGCCACCGAGGCTCTCAAGGCCAGCCGGGTTAATAAAGGAACTGACGGTAATCTGGCCCACCTCATTATCCTGGGCAACGCCAGGCTGGCGGACGCTGACCGTACCGTCTTCACCGATACTCACGGATAGTGCGTTGGCCGGCAGGAAGATGGCGGGTTCAAGCGGATAGCCATTAGCCGTGACCATTTGGCCATTCTGATTAAGCTGAAAACTGCCATCGCGGGTGTAAGCCGTTGTGCCGTCAGGCATGAGAACCTGGAAAAACCCCTGGCCATCGATTGCAAGGTCGCGTGAGTTGTCCGTCTGCTCCAGGCTGCCCTGGGTATGCAGGCGCTCTGTAGCCACCGCGCGAACACCGGAACCGACCTGAAGCCCCGAAGGCAAGCGATCCTGGATATTGTTCTGAGCCCCCGGCTGACGCATATTCTGGTACAACAGATCCTCAAACACTGGGCGTGAACGTTTGAAACCATTGGTACTCACGTTGGCCAGGTTATTTGAAATCACGTCCAGCTTGGTCTGTTGCGACTCCAAGCCGGTTTTAGCTGTCCATAAGGACTTAATCATAATTTTGCTCCATAAGCCGACTGACGCGCATCAGCTTGAGTGACCAATATCAACCTTGGATCGACAGAATGCCATTGGCTCGCTGGGCGTTTTCATCAGTGGTGCTCAGCACTTTCATTTGCATATCATAGCGACGTGCCACGTCTATCATCGACACCATGGCATCCACCGCACTGACGTTACTGCCTTCAAGTGCACCGCTAACCAGTTTGGCATTCTCGTCTGCAGGCAAAGCGCCAGGCAGCCCTTCTTCATTTGGTAAAGCTCGAAACAGTCCGTCTTCACCGCGCGTTAAGGCGCCATCTTCTGGTGTCACCAGCTTAATTCGTCCAACCTCGACCAGTGCTTCTGGGCCAACGCCCTGTGGAATAGCACTAATGGTTCCATCAGCACCCATCGAGACCTGCGCCCCTTGCGGGATAGCAATTGGGCCACCTTCACCCAGCACAGGGCGTCCAACGCTTAGTAACACGCCGTCACTATCGATCTGCAGATCACCACGGCGGGTGTAGGTTTCCGTGCCATCGTCAGCCTGCACCGCCATCCAGGCATCACCCTGCATTGCAACATCCAGGGTGCGGCCCGTATACTCAACGGGCCCCTGAGCATAATCGCTGCCCGGCGTAGTGGTTATCGCCGAGGTGCGTGTGGCAAGCAGAGCATCCCCTTGCACGGGCACCGAGCGAGCGGCCTGTAGCTGCGCACGAAAGCCGGTAGTGGTCACATTCGATAGGTTATTACTCACCACCGACTGCTGATCCATTGCGTTCTTGGCACCACTCATGGCGGTATAGAGCATTCGATCCACGTTGCTGACTCCTTACCTCAATAAGCCACTATTACAGATTAATAATGGTCTGCAGGAGCTCGTCCTGGGTGCTGATCGATGTGGAGTTAGCCTGATAGGCACGCTGCGCTACGATGGTATCCACCAACTGTTTCGCCAAGTCCACGTTTGAGTTTTCAAGTACGCCAGACTCAATCGTACCAAAAACGCCAGCGCCAGCCGTGCCAACAACGCCTGTACCCGATGCGTTGGTTTCACGCCAGGCATTATCACCAATCGGCTGCAAGCCCTCTTCATTAGCAAAATTAGCCAGCACAATCTGTCCAGCATCACGACGCTCTTCATTGGTATAAATACGAATAACACGACCTTCACGTGTTATTTCAAGACCCGCGAGACTCCCAGAAGTGTAGCCGTCTTGTGTCAGCGTATTTTGTACCGAATTATTGCTAAACTGTGTTGTACCTTTTAAATCTAATTGTAAGTTAACAGCCTCAGCTCCACCCCCTGGTGCAAACCCAATGTTTGCCAAAGCCCCACCAGGGCCTGGTGTCACTGCAATACCTGTAACGTCCAAAATCGCTACAACTTCATTATTAGCATCAGTCGGCAGTTGACCATTACCATTAAACTCAATCGCAAAAGCATTGTCGCCGTAATCTGTTACAGCGCCTTGATTTGGAACATTACCTGGAGGCGGACCATCAGCACGCGCAAAACCTGACACTTCCCCATTCACAGCTACCTGCGCGATCCACTCGTTATCACCATTCTTTAAAAAGTACGTTGACACATTGTGAGAATTTCCTAGGGAGTCATAAACGGTATAACTATTTGAAAAATGGTAGTCGATGTTCATCTCATCGCCATTCCCGCCCACTATAGTCGCTGACTGAACAGGCGTATTTCCTTCTGGCTGGCCAACCACAACACTTGCATCTAAATTATAGGTAGCCGTCACCGCTTCTGTTGCATTGGCCGGTATATCATTAGTTGGAATGCGTAGCGCTTGCGGAGCCCCACCAGCAACTACTGCAGAAAACGGATCATTTGCATCAGATAGCCCGTAACCTGTCAAGCGGTGCCCCGAAGTATTATTAACGATATACCCTTGATTATCCCGGCTAAACTGACCATTTCGGGTATAGGCGGCTTCGCCGTTAGCTTGCTCAACCCGATAAAAGCCTTGGCCCGCCACCGCCAGATCCAAGGTTCGTCCGCTGGTCTCTAAGTCACCGGCAGTAAAATCCTGACGCACATCGGCGATTTTGACACCCAGGCCGACTTGGCTACTGGCACCCGCGAAGACATCAGCAAATAGCGCAGTTGAACTTTTAAAGCCCACAGTTTGCGAGTTGGCAATATTATTACCTAAGATTTTTAGGTTTTCCGACTGGGCGTTGAGGCCACTTAATGCTTGAGAAAAGCTCATTTCTCTCTCCTAGAATCAGTTAATGTTTTAAAATCAAAGAATTTGTTTGACATCATTTAGGTTGATCTGACCATAAATCGCACCAAGATCCAGACGGACACCGCCGTTACCATCATTCGGTGTGACGCTATTGACGATGGCATAATTAAGTGCGGTTGATTCGATTGCTTCGCCTTCACCGTTGGTGGCTTCTAGCTGAATGGTATAGCGATTACTGGCGACGACTTCACCCTGGTCGTTTTCCCCATCCCACTGAAACGATTGCACGCCCGAGTCAACGGCCCCTAAGTCATAGCGACGAATCACCTCGCCGCCCTGACCCAAAATGGTCGCCTGAACATTAGCGGCAGGCTTGGCGAGTTCAATCCCGAATGGTGTTGAGTAGGGCTTACCTTCACTATCTTGTTCCAGCATAATCTGACGCCCGGGCACCATTACGCCTTGACCGATCAAGCCACTCGCCTGCAATGCCTGGTTAGCATCCATCTGGCTGGTAATACTCTGTAGAGTGCTATTCAGTTGCTCAATACCGCTCACGGTATTGATCTGAGCAATCTGCGACGTCATCTCCGCGTTTTCCATCGGCTTGAGCGGATCTTGATTCTGTAGCTGGGTAATCAATAGCGTCATGAAGCTATTACGCAGTTCGTCTGATTGGCTCTGTTTTAACTGGCTGCCGCCCCCATTGATGGCTGCCAATGTGCTCGGGTTGATTGTGTTCATTTTTTATTACCCCTCACCCAGCGACAGCGTCTGCATCAGCATCTGCTTACTGGTATTAAATACTTCAA
>Ga0209345_10006719_pt1 | contig 10363 bp, 8 predicted proteins | sample Cruoilmetagenom7_FD_187294 | JGI IMG/M metagenome (GOLD analysis project Ga0209345, IMG submission 187294) | Oil polluted marine microbial communities from Coal Oil Point, Santa Barbara, California, USA - Sample 7 (SPAdes) (version 2) | ecosystem: Environmental > Aquatic > Marine > Oil seeps ... | reverse complement strand
TGTTTGTCAAAAAAGACCGGTAGGAAAACGCCTTGATCGTATGAATAATCTTTGTATTTGGCCATTGTTTTTTACTCTCTTAAAGTCAGAGGTTTTTCTTTCTTTATTAAAAATAAATATAGCACAATCTGATAAAAATCCCCAATGTTTTCGACCTTTTCCTACAGCCTCAACGACTGCTATAATCCTTTAGCACCGGCATAGTCGCACCTCCTGATACATGCACCAGCGATTTCTTTCGAATTTAGGTCAAGCACAAGCCCATATCCTCTGTTTGTTCTTCTTTGATTCAATAAATGACTATATTTCATCACATTGCAACGTCAATTGACCTTTTTTTATAATGCCATTTTTGGTGATTCTTTGCGAATTGCATCCTGGATAGTTCATTTTCTTCTCCTTCAATAGCAATGGCCGATTTTTTTGACTACCATTGGCAATGAAAATTGTCCAATACAAAAGATCATGACACCTTAGGTATTACCCATGATTCAGCTCTTTAAGGCATGTTTTCTCTGGAAATCTTCGGGTTTCAGCTTTTCTTGAGTGACTACAAAAATATTTTTTTTGAAACTGGCACGAACCTAGCATTTAAAGATATCAAAAATATTTTATTCTCATAACTGTTTGCCTTTTTTTAAGGAAAATTTAATTGGGAGAATCCAGCATTTTATTAAGGATAATTATCAAGGAATTAGCTTGATGAGTGTTAGCTAACAAAGTTGAAGGGAGACCAATATGCCATTAAAGTAAAAAAATATAAATGCGGCAATATTTGCTGCTTTGTATTAGATCAATAATAGAATTGCTGTACCCATTAGCATCTACTACAATTTAGGCCACCTCTAAAAATTGCCTTTTGGCCCGATGTTGGCGTTATGCTTAATTTTTAATCCTCGAAATACTTAATGTATTCCTGCGGTTAAAACTTTCGTATGCCTTGACCTCGAACCAAAATTCTAATTTTTAGAAGTATCCTTTATCTTAACCTTTGCTACACATGGCAAGGAGAAACTATGGCACAAATAGATGCATTTTTTAAGCTTATGCATGAACAAGGCGCCTCTGATTTGCACCTGGCATCAGCTCAACAACCTATCTTGCGGATAGGTGGTGAGATGGAAAGAATTAAATATAATGAGTTTACCAATGATGACCTGAAATCCATGCTCTATGAGATAGCTCCTGAGGATAAACTAAAGATCTTTGAAGAAACGGGAGATATTGATTATGCTTATGAGATTCCTGGCCTTGCCCGTTACCGTGCGAATTATTTCCAGCAGATAAATGGTATCGCTGCAGTTTTCAGGGAAATTCCCAGTAAGATTCAGACTTGTGAAGACTTGGGTCTGCCGCCCGTAATAAAGCGCTTGTCAACCTTGCCCAAGGGTCTGGTCCTGGTTACAGGTCCGACTGGCAGCGGAAAATCAACAACCCTTGCTGCCATTATTGATGAGGCAAACAGGACACGGAAGGATCATATCCTGACCATTGAAGATCCTATCGAATTTGTACATAAATCTAATCGGGCAATAGTAAACCAGCGTGAAATTGGCAGTCATACAAAATCTTTTGCAGCCGCCCTTAGGGGAGCCTTGCGCGAAGATCCTGATATTATCCTGGTGGGTGAGATGCGTGATCAGGAAACTATAAGCCTGGCTATCGAGGCCTCAGCTACAGGGCATTTGGTTTTTGGAACCTTACATACTTCAAGTGCTGCCAAAACAGTGGATCGAATGATTGAGGTTTTCCCTGCTAATCAGCAGGAACAAATAAGAAATACTCTTTCAGATGGAATCAGAGCCGTTGTAGCCCAGACACTTTTTAAACGCCTTAGCGGCATGGGCAGAGTAGCCGCGGTTGAAATTATGATTGCCACACCGGCGGTAAGGAATCTGATTAGGGAGGGAAAAACTTTTCAAATTCCTTCTGCGATACAAACAGGAAAAAAATTTGGTATGCAGAGTCTCGACGATGCAATAATGGGCTTAATGGAAAAAAAGATTATTTCTCCGGATAATGCCTACGCCAAAGCGAATGATAAGGCCAGATTCTTGCCTTTTTCCAAAGAAGCGCCAGCAGACTTTACCGAAGTTTGAGTTTTTTTAATCTATGAATGACAGTCAGCTTTTCCCTGGGGGAGCTATCCATGTATAAACAAGAGCTGGATTTTGTTTTAACTAGTATGTTAGAGGCATATGATAATGTTTCAGACCTTAATATTACTGTAGACAAACCGTTTCAGGTTGAATCTGATGGTCAGTTAAAGCCGGTTAAGATAGACCCTTCTATCGACCAATTGACTCCATTTCAGGCTGAGGTCTTTGCGTTAAACCTGGTCGCCGGCGATCGACGTTTAACCAGACAGCTTCTTCAAGAAGGATCATGTGACCTGTCTTATCAATTAGCAGGAAAATCTCGCTTCAGGGTGAATATATTTTCTCAAAAAGGCTATTTTTCTACTATAATGCGTCAGCTGGCCACACGAGTGCCTACTATTAATGAATTGGATTTGCCTTCGGCTTTTATAAAAATGATCGAAGAAAAAAATGGCATTATCTTTATCACAGGAGCCACAGGTAATGGCAAGACTACTTCCCTGGCAGCGGTACTGGATGGAATTAATGAAAACAAGTCAATACACGTTATAACCCTGGAAGATCCCATTGAATATATTCATTCCCAAAAAAAGGCTACTTTTAATCAGCGGGAACTGGGGTCAGATTTTGATTCCTTTTCATCTGGTTTACGATCCGCCCTTAGACAAGCCCCCAAGGTAATATTAGTAGGTGAAATGCGGGACAGGGAAACGGTTGAAATTGGTCTGACAGCAGCTGAAACAGGTCATTTGGTTTTAAGCACTCTCCATACTATTGATGCAGGTCAAACTATCAACAGGATTGTTGGTATGTTTGAGGAACATGAAGAAAAGCAGATCCGGATAAGATTGGCAGATACTGTTCGATGGATTGCCTGCCAGCGGTTGTTACCTAAAGAGGGTGGAGGACGTATTGCCTCTTTCGAAATTATGGGATCAAATCTGAGAATCAAGGACACGATCCTGCATGGTGAAATCGAGGGGGTGGCTTTTTATGATATTATCAGTGCCAATTGTGCGTTTGGTATGATGGCATTTGACCAGAGTATTGCGAAACTCTTTGAAAAAGGTCTAATATCTGAGGATACAGCTCGCACTTATGCCTCACGAAAATCTGTGACAGGAAGGGCTATAGATGAGATAAAGGCTGTTCGAGGGGAAAAGACCTCTTCCATTGAAGACCTGGCGATTGATAAGCATTATGGCAAATTAAATAAGAGATAAATAAAGGGTACTTCTAAAAATTAGAATTTTGGTTCGAGGTCAAGGCATGCGAAAATTTTAACCGCAGAAATACATAGAAGTATTTCGAGGATTAAAATGTGAGCATAACGCCGACATCGAGCCAAAAGGCAATTTTTAGAGGTAGCCTAAATTCAAACATTTTACTTTACCATTATATTTGATTCCTCGATATACTCTTTGCGTTCTTATTAACAGAAATTTGGAAACTCAAAAATAACTCAACAATCTTAAGGGGGAGCTTTTCCCACTATTTGAAGTGGATTCAAATAGTTCCACAACACCATGGCTATGTGTTTACCCGCCTGCCTGTACATAACACACGCAGACAGGCCATAGGCCTGTTAATGGAATTAAACAGAGGTGCTAATAAATTATCTAAAGGGCACCTTGAAAAATTGCCTTTTCGCCAGATTACGGTATCGCTGCGAAAATAAAAAATGCTCACATACCCTATGTATGCTGCGCTTTTTGATTTTAGCGCTCATTGTCCTCAGACGAAAATTCTAATTTTTTAAGGCACCCTAAAGGGGTTGAATGAATGGAGATCAGATGTGACAAATGCAGGGTACTATTAAATATTCCGGATAATAAAATAGATAAGGGAAAAAAGATGCAGTTTAGCTGTCCTAAATGTAAAGGACAAATTATTTTAGATCCAAATGAGTCTAAAAGTGATGGGCCTGCTTTTCACAATCAAATGACTGAATCTCAGGGAGAGCATATAAAGAAGAGTCGTAAAGATAAACTTGAAGATGATATTCCTCTTGACTTTTATGGAGAAGGTGTAAAACTGGCCTTGATTCTGGCCAATGATATCAGGGAAAGAAAAATTATTTTTCAAGCCTTGGAAGAATTGGGCTATCAGTGTATTATAGCGGAAAGTACAAGAGAAGCAATTTCCAAGATAAAATATCATCTCTTTGATGCTATAATTCTGTTAGACGGTTTTGATGGCCTTGATGTTGAACAAAGTGCAATTCTTCAGTGGATTAATAATCTGTCTCTTTCTATCCGCAGGCGTATTTTATTGACCTTGATAGGTCATAAATTCAAAACAATGGATAAAATGTCATCATATGCTTTTAGTGTAAATCTGCTTATAAACATAAACGACATGGATAATTTAACTGATATTTTTAGGATAGCTTTTACAGAAAATAATAAATTTTACAAGGTGTTCAGGGAAACTCTTGAAGAACTCGGAAAAGCTTAAAGATTGTGTCTTAAAAAAATAAGCCTTTGATCGGCTCTATAGGGTACTTCTAAAAATTAGAATTTTGGTTCGAGGTCAAGGCATGCGAAAATTTTAACCGCAGGAATACCTTAAGTATTTCGAGGATTAAAACTTGAGCATAACGCCAACATCGAGCCAAAAGGCAATTTTTAGAGGTGGCCTGTATTTGACCAAATCTATTTGGAGAAACGCTATGACATTTCTGATTGTTGGTCCGGGCGCTATGGGCTGCCTTTTTGCTGCATACCTGGTAAAAGCCGGCAATGAAGTCCAATTACTCGATTATCGGCCTGAAAGGGCAGAGAGCATAAACAAAAATGGAATCCGGGTTGAAGGGATTACCGGGAATTTCACTGTTAAGGTATCTGCTATCACCATAAACCCCACAGAAACTCCTGATGTGGTTTTGATTTGCGTTAAGGCTTTTCAAACAAGGATGGTAGCCAAAAAAATTAAATCCTGGCTTGGTCCTGATACTATGATCATTACTCTGCAAAATGGGCTGGGCAATTTTGAAGTACTCCAAGAGATTTTGCCACCTGAAAAAATTTTAGGAGGGATTACTTCTGAAGGCGCGACGCTTCTTGGTAATGGTCATATAAAACATGCCGGTCACGGTGAGACTGTAATCGGACCTGTGAAATCAGCTGGCAATCAGGTCGCGCAGATAGTAAAATCTTTTAATGTCGCAGGTTTTGATACCAAGTCCGCGGAGAATGTTCAAAATCTGATCTGGGGAAAATTGATTATCAATGCGGGGATAAATGCCTTGACTGCAATTACACGCCTGAAGAATGGAATGCTTCCACAGTTAGAAGGCACCAGAAAGATTATGAAAGAAGTTGTCAATGAGGCCATTAATGTAGCTCAAGCTAAAGGCATTCAACTTCCTTACCCTGATCCGCTTAAAAGGGTAAATGAGGTTTGTCAGGCCACGTCTGACAATATTGCCTCTATGCTGCAGGATATTCTGAAACATAGAATCACTGAAGTGGATTTTATTAATGGAGCCATTGTCAGGGAAGGACAAACATTAGGTATTGCTACCAATGTAAACCATACCTTAACTTGCATGGTTCAAGCTCTGCATGAATCCTATAAAGACAGAATCACTGATTAGATTAAGGGACGGGGCCGAAATAATTTTCTTAAGTTGGTGCTCAGATTTAGGTTGGATTTGTTCGATTTGATCGGGCAAAGATGGCTTGAAGATGAGATGGTCAAATGGGGAAGTTATTCCGGCATTGTTCCTTAAACATGCCTTTTAAGGCCACCTCTAAAAATTGCCTTTTGGCCCGATGTCGGCGTTATGCTCAAGTTTTAATCCTCGAAATACTTAATGTATTCCTGTAATTAAAATTTTCGCATGCCTTGACCTCGAACCAAAATTCTAATTTTTAGAAGTACCCTTAATAATACCGGTTTTTTCCCCGCCCTTTGGAATAAATCCTGAAAACTTTTTTAGAATATAGGTAATTATTCGACTATTTCAAGGATGCTGATTTCAGGCACTAATTTAGGGTGACTTGCCAGCCCTCGGACTCTTGATGGCCTTTTTATGACTTCCGTCTTTAAAAAAAACGAAACCGTTTGTAAAAAAATGTCAACTAATTTAAAAATATTCATTACTCTTTTTATCGCAATTTTTGTTACTACCATGGGTGCTGGTATAGTTGTGCCTTTGTTACCTCTTTATGCTCATGAATTAGGAGGAACAGCCTTTCAGGTTGGTCTTCTATTTGCGGCCTTTTCTTTAACAAGGACTTTATTTGTTCCTTATTTTGGCAAACTTTCTGACCTTAAGGGGAAAAAACTTTTTTTGACTGGCGGCCTTATTTGCTATTTTATTTTTTCTGTTCTATATGTTTTTTCAAGAGATATTCAAACGATTATTCTCTTGCGGTTAGGGCATGGTTTTGCCTCTGCCATGATTTTGCCTGTAGCCCAGGCCTATGTTGGCGAATTAACACCACCCAGGCAAGAAGGCAAGATCATGGGTATATTCAATATTTCGCTATATGGTGGATTAAGCGTCGGTCCTATTCTGGGAGGGATAATAAATGACCAGTATAATATTCATGTTGCTTTTTTAATAATGGGAATTCTCTCTCTGGTGGCTTTTTTTTTGTGTCTGTTTTTATTGCCAAAGGAAATTCCTTCAACCAAACATGAAAAAAAGACTATCAGGGATTCATCCAGCTATTTACAGATGCTCCGAAATCGGGAAATATTTTCTCTATTTATCTACAGGGCCTGTTACACAATATGTATAGGTATTACATGGATATTTATTCCTCTTCTGGCAGGCTCTAAATTAGGGCTTTCTGCTTCAGCCATAGGTATTATCGTTATGATAAATGTACTGGTATCTGGTATACTTCAGGCCCCTATGGGTTCTCTGGCAGATCGTTTCAATAAAAAAATACTTGTGGCAACAGGAGGGATTCTGGCTATTATAGCAATGATGTATTTATATAAGGCAGATTCCTTTAGGGAACTTTTGTTCGCTAATGGACTTCTTGGTGTAGGCGGAGGCGTTGCGATCCCTGCTATAATGGCACTTGGGGTTATTCAAGGCCATAAAACAAAGGCAATGGGTTCATTAATGGGATTGCTATCCCAGGGGCATAGCATAGGGATGCTGGCAGGACCACTGCTGGCAGGACTATGCATAGATTTTTTTTCCTTTGGTGCCACATTTCTGGCAGGAGCCATGATTTTAGGCATTGGGACTCTAATCTTTTTATTTTGTTATAAACTCTGATCTTTTATTTAAGGGCTCCTTGAAAAATTGCCTTTTCGCCAGATTACGGTGTCGCTGCAAAAATTTTAACCGCAGGAATACATTAAATATTGTGAAGATTAACATTTGAGACTGATGCAGAAATTGGGGAAATTAGCAGTTTTCATTCAGGCGCTAAATAATCTTTTTAACTAGGTAAAGCATATGGAATCATATGGATTAATAGAAGTTGATATCTTTTCAAAAGAAGTAAATACCTTGAATTATCCAGAGGTCATGGAATTCAGGGAACTACTCGAATTGGTGGCTGATGAACATGGATGTTTGCTTATTTCTTTTAGTATTGACCATGGAACTGTTTCCTTCAGCTTTGATAATGAGAGTCTCATGGCTGAAATAATCAAGATCTTAAATGATGATATCTCGTATCAAGCTTAATAATATAGCTATTATTCTTTCTCATACCCAGATTCCGGAAAATATCGGAGCATCAGCCAGGGCTATGAATAATATGGGCCTTAGCCAGCTTATCCTTGTTAATCCAAAAAGCTATGACCTGAATAGGATTTACAAGACAGCCACCTCTGCCTCCTTAAACATAATCAAAAAACTTCGGATCTATGATGATCTGGAAGAAGCCATAGGAGATTTTCAATATGTTGTCGGTTCAACCGCCAGGATTGGAGTAAATAGGCCAGCCCAGACTCGTCCCAGGCAGCTCGCGAGACAACTTATCTCACTTTCTGAAAATAACAAGGTAGCGCTTCTCTTCGGGCGGGAAGATTGTGGTCTATCAAATGAAGAGCTTCGCTACTGCCATACAATAGTAAGTATTCCTACCATAAAATTCTCCTCTCTTAACTTGGCCCATGCAGTATTAATCCTCTGCTATGAACTCTCCCTTGTTTCAACTGATATAGAACTAAAATCAATACCCCGTCTGGCAAATAAATTTGAACTTGAAGGGATGTATGGACATCTAAAGGATCTTTGTACCAAGATTGGTTTTATTGATATACAAAATCCTGAACACTGGATGAACAATATAAGACGTTTCCTGTCAAGATTTCCTCTCAGGGCTAAAGAGGTACGAATCATCAGAGGCCTTTGCCGCCAGATTGACTGGTATACCGGACAGAAATCTAAACATAAGGATAAAAAGAATAATGTTTGATTCAGGAAAGAAAGAAAAAAAACAATACGATCTGGAGAGACTCTTTCATCCTCGAACAATCGCTGTGATCGGCATACCAGACGACCCTGCTAAATTTGGAGGGAATGCGTGGATTAATGCCATGAGTCAATTGGGTTATAGCGGTGAAATATATCCCATAAGCAAAAAAATGAAGATGTACAACGGACTGAAGGTCTACTCTTCTCTTGATGATGTTCCATCAGATATTGATTTGGCCATCTTGTGTATCCCGGCGCAGCACACTCACCAGACGATTCAGGATTGCATTAAAAAAAGAATCAAATTTGTTCACCTTTTTTCTGCCGGGTTTGGTGAAACAGGCGCAGATCAAGGCAAAAAACTTGAGGCCGGCCTCATAGAACTTATCGGTCTATCTCAAACCCGTATTCTGGGGCCGAACTGCATGGGTATTTTTTCACCTGGCGATGGTTTCTGCTGGAGAACTGATTTCCCTCGATTCCAAGGCAAGGCTGCGTTTTTCTCTCAAAGTGGCTGGCATTCAGTAGAGATGGTTAATCAGATGCGCCTAAAAGGCGATTCGCTCAGTAAATTAGTTAGTTATGGTAATGGATATGATCTTGATGAGGTTGATTTTTTGAATTATTTTGCCAGAGACCATGAAAGCAAAATTATTGCCGGATATATTGAAGGCATAAAAGATGGTCCCGGATTTCTTCAAGCCCTTAAAAAGGCGGCAAAAATTAAACCCGTAGTCATTCTTAAAGGTGGCCGAACAAAGGCAGGTTCCAGGGCTAGTTTTTCCCATACAGGCTCTTTGGCAGTAGAAAGTCGTATTTGGGATGCTTCTATTAAACAGGCAGGCGCTATCAGTGTTGCCAATTTTGAAGAAATGGTGGATACAGCACTTGGATTATTATATATAAATTCTGTACAAAACAGGAATATAGCAATTATTGGCAGTGGAGGCGGTCCAGGTGTTCTATCCAGTGACTTTTGCGAGCAGTCCGGCCTTCATCTTCCTCCTGTTCCTGAAGTATTGCAAACCGAGTTACATAATATTATTCCAAGTATAGGAACCGGCATTAAAAATCCTTTTGATCTTCCATTATGGGCAGAAGCTGATTTGTTTTGTGAAGCCATCAGGCTTATTGGGGCCTGGTCAGAAATTGGCTTGTTTATAATTCAATTCGAATTTGAAAGTAATCTGTTTTTCCATGGCAGGCAACAAGTCAGGCGTAATAATCAAAGAATTTTGGAAGCTTTGACTGAAATTAAAAAACCAGTAGTTGTAATAATGCATACTGTTGGGCTGCATGAATCTGTAAAAATTTTAATGTCTGAACAGAAAAGATTTATGGACGCAGGCATACCAGTTATTTCAACCATTAGAAATGCAGTCAATATGATTCAAAATTTACCTTTATATACATTATGAGGCCTTTGAAAAACTTACCCTTTCTCCCTATGTCGGAGCTGTCTATTTTGATGCTTTTGCAAGTGAAGATCCGGCAATTATCATCAGGCCTTCAATGGTTAAATCTTTATCTATTTGATCTATCGTTTGACAAACATCACAAATAAGAGGGGCTAGTCCGCCAGTTGCAATGACCAAAGGGTTTCCTCCCGCTTCCTGTTTAATCCTTTTGACAATACCATCCACTAATCCGGCATAGCCATATATTACACCGCTATTAATGCTATCAATGGTATTTTTTGCTATAATTTTTTCAGGTAACGCCAGATCTTCAATTCGAGGCAATTTGGATGTGTTCTGAAAGAGGGCGTCTAAAGCAATCATCATTCCGGGCGCAATAGCTCCTCCCTGATATTCTCCTTCTCCAGAGATATAATCAAAAGTAGTCGCTGTACCAAAATCAATGACCACAA
>Ga0209345_10006717_pt1 | contig 10366 bp, 8 predicted proteins | sample Cruoilmetagenom7_FD_187294 | JGI IMG/M metagenome (GOLD analysis project Ga0209345, IMG submission 187294) | Oil polluted marine microbial communities from Coal Oil Point, Santa Barbara, California, USA - Sample 7 (SPAdes) (version 2) | ecosystem: Environmental > Aquatic > Marine > Oil seeps ... | reverse complement strand
TCCGATCTAATCAGCAATCAAACGCTGGAGGCCAAGGCGGCCCGGTCATGGTTGTCGATACCCAACGCGGCACCATTATCTATTATGGTACGGATGATCAGCAAGCACAGCTTACCGCGCTTCTTGATGTACTCAAAACCGAAGATGAACGCGTTGTCATTCGTGAGTATGTGCTCAACCATACTGATGCGTTAACTATCGCTGATCTGCTCAACGGCATTATCACTGGCGAATCACAAACCGGCGACTCTGCTCTGCTCAGTGGAGCATCGGGGAGAACGAATCGTTCCTTCCCCGGCGGCATTGTCATCGGGGTTGATGGTGATGGCGGCGGCGAGTTTGATCCTGATAAAATCACCGTGATCGCTGACGAGTTCTCCAACCAGGTGATCGTCAAAGCACCGATCAAGCAACAAGAAGACCTTGAGGCGCTGATCCTTCGGCTCGACAAGCAACGCTCGCAGGTGTACATCCAGGCGATTATCGTTTCGATCTCGGATAACGAAGACTTCGCGCTCGCTTTTGAAACACAGATTAACGCCGGGCAGTATTCTGCGGGGACGGACTTTGGTCTTTCTTCGCCGGGCGCAACCTTTCAAGACCCACGGAATGTTGCTTCTGGGCTCAGCGGCTTGACCCAAGCGGTGATCATGTCTGAGTTTGTGCCGATCATTGTCAACGCATCGCAGACGAACTCGAATGTTCGGATTCTTTCTACGCCTCAATTGCTTGTGAATAACAATGTTGAATCGACGATTGTTTCGGTTTCGGAGCAGCCGTTCACGACAGTGACTCCGACCAACGGCGGCAGCGCCGAATCATTCGGTGGGTTTGAAGAAGCGGGCACGACCTTGACGGTGACGCCTTCAATTTCCGATGGTGGTTTTATTCGTATGGAATACAACATCGAGCTTTCGAACTTCACGGCGGCTGCCGGTGTTGCTGGCTCGCCGCCGCCACGAGACCGTAACACGCTGACTGGTTCTGTGACTGTTCCATCGGATTCAACTATTGTGCTCGGTGGTATCACTGTTGAAGATACCCGCGACACCGTGGTCAAGGTGCCGTTGCTTGGTGACATTCCAATCTTGGGCGAGCTGTTTAAGGACACGAACAAGATCAATAACCAATCGAAACTGTATGTCTTCCTGACACCAAGGATTATGCAGGACCCGAACTTCAATGATCTCAAGCTCTTCTCGGAAGGGCCTCAGAGCGACATGGAAATCGAAAGCGGCGTCCCTGAACTTGAGCCTGCGATCATCACCGCACCGGCTGATGACATTCAGGAGATGTTTACCGCCCCGACAATCGAGCTGCCTCAGAGTAAGAGTTCTACAGGCAATGCTCCTGAACTCAACGGCGTGTACATTGACCCCAATGAATCACACGCGAGTGCTGAGGGTAAAGAGTAAACCATGCCCAGCTCAAAGAACAGTTCAAAGAATACCGCAAAGCACAAGAAGCACGGCCTGATCAAGCGATCGAGTGCGAAGACGGATCGTGATCCCAACGCGGCGATGGTCGTGGTTGATCGATGGAACGATGCGGCTCGCGCGTTTGGTTCGTTTCAGCTCTCGGGTGATCAGCTCAAGGCGTTTGCGGCGATCCAGGGATCGGACGATGAGCCTTGGGATGTGATGCTCCAGACGCTTGCGATGGATGAATCGAGCGCACTCAAACTACTCGCCGAACGCACCGGGCTTGAGTTCATCGCGGAACCAAAGCTCAATGAATCATCGGCGGCGTTCTACGAACTTATCGCCCAAGAAGACGCTCGCACTTATGCGACCGCGTGCACCGAAAAAGCAGGCGGGGCGTTTGTGTTGATTACGAGCCGACCGATGCAGCCGAGTGTGCTCTCGATTCTTGAAGATACGCTTGACGCGCCGATTACGGTGATCCTTACGCCGCGTGCTGCGGTGGCGAGTTTGATCAACCGTGGATATGAACAACGCGGTGATTTGGTGACGGAAATCGTTGAAGATATCCCGCTGGATCAAGATGCCATCGAGAAGGCGGCCGGTGCGATTGGCAAGTCCAATGACCTGTTGGCCCAGGCACGCCAGACGCCGGTGATTCGTTTGGTGAACATGATCTTGTTTGAGGCTCTGCGTCGCGGCGCTTCGGATGTTCATGTGCATCCGATGGAAGAACGACTATCGATCCGCTTGCGAATCGACGGCATGCTTGTCGATGCGTTCTCCCCTCCGCTCTCGTTGGCGTCTGCGATTTCATCGCGTTTGAAAGTGATGACCGAGCTTGATATTGCCAATCGTCATTCGCCTCAGGATGGGCAGACGACTGTGCGGATTGGGCAGAAGAAGATTGATATTCGATTGAGTGTGATCCCGACGATTTTCGGCGAGCGCATTGTTTTGCGTTTGCTTGATCAATCCCAAAACGAGCTGGATCTGAGTGCCGTGGGCATGTCGAAGAAGCTGCAAACGAAGCTGATGGATTGCGTCGAACGCCCCAACGGCATCTTGCTTGTCACCGGGCCGACGGGTTCGGGTAAAACAACGACGCTCTATGCGGCGCTCGGGCGGATTGATCGTGCTTCACGCAATGTGATGACGATCGAAGATCCGGTTGAATACCACCTTGACGGCATCTCGCAGATGCAGGTCAATAACAAGCGAGGCGTTACATTCGCAACGGGCTTGCGGTCATTGTTGCGACAAGACCCTGATGTCATCCTCGTTGGTGAAATCCGTGATCCTGAAACCGCACAACTCGCGATTCAGGCTTCACTCACCGGTCACTTTGTGCTCGCGACCTTGCACACCAATGATGCGCCGAGTGCGATTCCGCGTTTGCTTGACATCGGCGTTGAGCCTTACTTGGTCACGAGTTCACTCGTCGGCGTGCTCGCCCAGCGGCTGATGCGTCGTCTGTGCACGGTCTGTGACGGCGCAGGAACACACGAAGGCGAATCGTGCGAGCTCTGCTTTGGGACTGGATACAAAGGGCGATTGGCCGTCCATGAACTGATGTTGATGAACGACGAACTCCGCCAACTCACCGCACGAAGGGCCGACGGCGTAACGCTCTATGAGACCGCGGTCAATACTGGGTTTGAGCCGATGAAGCTCGATGCGATGGAGAAGGTTGCTCAAGGCTTGACCGATGAGGCAGAAGTCTTCCGCGTGTTGCATTGATCAGATCATTCCCAACATCGACAGCAGAATATACATCACTGCTGTAATCACAGGCAAAGAGCAGAGCAATATGATTCCGCCCAGCCATTTGTCAACAAGCAGAACCATTAGAGTTGTAAAGCGAGAATCAATCTGTCTCTTGCTCGTGCATGGAAGAACAATGAGTGAAGTCACGCCTGCACTCAAAATCAGAAACAACGACAACTTCATTGCCTGAAAAAAATAAAACACGATCCCTGTATTGGCCAAGAGAATGATTGCGAGCCAAATGATTTCCTTTCGAAAATCCTGTACTCTTCTTTGCCAGTCTTGCTGCTCAACATCGACTTTATTCTTGAACCATTTTAGATGATCAATCGTGAGACTCAATCCACATTCAGGACAACGATCTGTTTGTAATCCAGCCAAGGCGTATTCACACTCGGGACAAACCGCCTCATGCTCAGTTAAATATTCAATCAGGTTTTGATCGGAATCGTCCATCCCTACATCCTCGCATACATCGCCCCTAATATCAACCCATGAACCGATTCTCCCCAATGGTTACTCAACCCATCACGCTCTCGAACGAGTATGTTACACTTGAACCAATTTCCATCAAACACACCAATGACATTGTTGAGGCGATTGATGCGGAGGTATTCAAATACATGCCGATGCGGTCGGCGGTGATTTCGACGAATGAGGTTCGGCGGTATATTGAGTTTCAGATGAGCCGAGAGAACACGGTTGTGTTTGCGGTGATCAATAATGAGACGGGCAAGGCCGTGGGGTCGACGAGTTTTATGAATATCCGCGTGGATCATTACGGACTGGAGATCGGCTCGACCTGGATCTCCAAGGCATCGCGAGGCACGAAGATTAACCCGGCGATGAAACACCTGATGCTTGAGCATGCCTTTGAAAGCATGGGGGCGATTCGGGTGGAGTTGCGGACGGATGCACGCAACGCCCAGTCACGGGCGGCGATCTTGAAACTCGGCTCCCAGTACGAAGGCATCCTTCGCAATCACATCATTATGCCTGATGGGTTTTTGAGGGACTCGGCGACCTATGCGATCACTCCCGACGAATGGCCCAGCGTTCGTGACGGCTTGCTTGCACGCCTGAGTGCATAAATAAAGCCCTCTTCCAAGGGTATGGAAGAGGGCTGAAGAGGAGCAAACGCTTTGGGGTCGCAAGCGATGAGGGAATAAAGCTTGCGAAGCGTTGCTCGGAGAGAGAGCGTTTTTCTGTGTTCGTATCGAGGCAAACATATTCTCGCCAAAGCAAGATCGCCTACTACTCTCACACTTGTAACAGAATCGGGCTCCGCCGATTATTTCAACATCGACGACCTAGTCACCAATTCATCAAAATCCGAACAGTTGGCAAGCTAAATAGGGAATTATACCACCACAGATTCGGGGGCTTGAGGCGGGTGAATCGGTAAGGCTCGCGCCACATCGAGGAACGATTCGTAGTTTGCTCGGGTTTCGATAACGCTATCGCCAGCGAATTTTTCCATGAAGGCGCTGGCGACTTCAAACGCAACGACATTTTCCATCACGACACTCGCCGCCGAGACGGCGCAGACATCTGAGCGTTCGTATTGCGATTGTTCTGATTCCTTTGTGTTGAGATCAACCGAAGGCAATCCTTGCAAGAGCGTGGCGATTGGTTTCATGGTGCCGGTGACAACGATGGGTTGGCCGTTGGTCATGCCGCCTTCGGTGCCGCCAGCGTTGTTGCTCGATCGGACATAGCCTAGCGATGGTTCTTCGATTTTCGATGCATCAAATGCGATTGGATCATGAACCTGTGAGCCCAAACGCTTTGAACATTCTGCGCCGAGCCCGATCCCGACCGCTTTGAATGCTTGAATCCCCATGGCGGCGTAGGCGATGCGTGCATCGAGTTTGTCGTACCAGTTCATTGAACTGCCGACACCGGGAGGGCAGCCGAAGATATGGCATTCGACATCGCCGCCGACGGTATCTTTGTCGATCTTTGCCTGGCGGATGTATTCGCATTGTTGCTCGGTGGTTTTTTCATCGAGCGTATAGGTTGCTGAGGCGTCGCGTGCTTCGACGAGTGCTTCCAGGTTTTCATGAGCGACTTCAACACTGGTCTTTGCATCGAGCATTGAGCGAACGAAGCCAAAGACTTCGACGCCGAAGATTTCCTTGAGCATCAATCGCCCGACGCAGCACGCCGCGACACGGGCGGCCGTTTCGCGAGCGCTTGCGCGTTCGAGTGTTTCGCGGCAATCAGTCGTGAGCCATTTGATGCTGCCGGCGAGATCCGCATGGCCTGGGCGTGGGCGATGAACCGGAGGTGTGCGTTCGAGGTCATCGAGTCGAGAGTCGCGGTTTTTGACGATGAATGTAATCGGCGCGCCAATCGAAAGACCTCGGCGGACGCCGGTCATGATTTCGATGGTGTCTGTTTCGAGCTTCTGTCGCCCGCCTCGCCCGTAGCCGCCTTGCCGCCGACGGAGTTGTGCATTGATTGCATCTTCGTCGATTGTGAGCCCTGCGGGGACGCCGAGGATCGTTGCGACGAGCCCTGGCCCGTGGGATTCGCCAGCGGTCTGGTAGCTTAGTCTGTTTGTCGGCATGCTCATGTCGCGGCTCCGGTTTGGTTCGTTCTGGATTTAGGCGGATTGCTTAGTGCCATTTGATCAATGAAATAATGTTCGAGAAGTCATCTGTCCATACTTTGATCCGGTGCTCGTCTGGGATGACATACGATTCCATCCCTTCATCAAGCAGCCGAAGCGCGGTATCTTGATCTCTTGTGAGCACCACCCAGATTGACGGGAAGTGGTACTTTTTCTCATCTTCGTCGATATCAAAGTCCAACGCCACCAATGGCGCAATGGTTGTTGTTTTTATCGCAAGTTCATACGCCAATGGCATGAGATCGAGGTATCTATTCGAGATGTGCAGTACAACCATGCCGTCATCTTCGAGTCGATCAAAGTAGAGTTCAATGGCTTCTACGGTGAGCAAGTGAACCGGGATCGAATCTGAAGTAAACGCATCAGCGTGGAGCAGATCGAACTTCTCTTCGCCAGCGGCTTGTGATTCTTCGATGAGTTTGCGGGCATCGCCGAGTCGGACTTCAATAGACGCCGGTGCTTTTTGAAGGAAGGTGAACAGCTCCGGATCTTCGGCGATCTTCTTCACTTCAGGATCGATCTCGAAGAACACGATCTCGTCTTGGGCGCGTCCATGAGCAGAGATTGCCCCGGACCCGAGCCCCATGATTCCGATCCTCGCTCCTTCTGGGCGGATCGCTTTAATGGTGCGCATGATCTTGCCGCAGGGTCCATTAAAGTGGTAATAGCCGAGCGGTTCGAGTTCGAGTTCAGGATTCAAGAACTGGATTCCATGCATGGTTGTGCCGTGCTGAATCATGTGCATCTTGACGACTGAGTCTCGAACGGGGTCGTAGAACTGCTGATGGATCACTTCGTGCGTGCCGTAGAATGTTCTTGCAAGGTGCAGCGTGTCTTGGTTGTTGAAGCTATTGATTTGGATCGCCGCCATTGGGAGCATGAGCGTGATCGCGCACGCGAGCCCATCCTTCCAAGTCAGATACACGAGCAAGGCTGGGACTGATGTGAGCAATGCCATCATCGTCATGCCCGCTGAGCTTGACCCATCGGGATAGAGAACTGAATCGACCCATCGAGTTATGCCGAGTCCAAATACGCCAAGAAGGACGATGTAAGTCAATGAGATCGCTGGGATCACCAATCGGCGTGTCCATCGGATCTTCCTTGCTTTGGCGGCCGTGAGTTCAGCCAGGTCTTTGGACCAAGGCAAGATGGTCAATGCCAGCACGAGGGTGATTGGGTATTCAAGGTTTGTTGAGAACACGAGGGGCGCGACGATCCCGTTGAACAAGCCGCCCAATGCGCCGCCAACGGACATCAATAAAAAGAACTCAGTCAAGTGTTCCGCCGAGGGACGATCCATCGAGAGACGCCCATGGCTCACCACGCCAATGGCGAAGAGCAGCAAGAGTTCAATGCTGATAAACATGAGCATCGAGCCGCCGGCGTCGAGTTCACCGGCCATCATCAAAATCATCGCACCGATAATCAAGAGCACCATCGGGCGTTTGAAATCTTTGACCACTCGTTCGACCTTTGAACCAAAGGCGATGATCATCGTCACCAGATACAACATCAATGGGAGTACCCAGAGCAAGGGCAAAGACACCACATCCATCGTGATGTAGGTCGTGACGCCCAAGAGGATCGATGAGGGAATAAACGCGAGGTAGATCCAGTTGAGCCGGCGCTTCCAAGTGATCGGGCGATCGGACAAGGGCTCGGCATCTTCAGGATTTGCCGAGATCATAGAGCCTCGGGCTTCTTCTTTGAGCCGACGCTTCTTTTGCTTTGGTGTTTCGGTTGTTGGTTTTTTGGTTTTACTCGCAGCGAACATGGCCATGAAAATAAACAGACCAAAGCCAGCGAGCCAAAGCTTGCGTTGATTGATCAATCCCATTGATGGCTCGAACAACAATGGGTACGCGATGAGCCCGATCAAACTTCCTGCATTACTCGCGGCATACAAGAAATATGGATCATGCGCCCGGTGATGACCGGTGCGAGCGAACCAGCCTTGGATCAATGGCCCGGCGCTTGATATCGCAAAGAACGGCAAGCCTGAGATCAATAGCAACTGCAAGATCAACCAAGGGACCGGGAAGGTCGATGCCTCGGCAGGCGCGATCGGGGTGTCAAACATCACGCCTGAACCCAGTGCAATAATGAGGACGATCGAATGAATGATCATCTGCGAGCGTCTACCAAAGCGTGTCATCAGGACATGGGCGTAGAGATAGCCCAGCAAGAGGAGTGTCTGGTAAAACAACATGCAAGTTGTCCATACCGAAGACCCACCACCAAAGACGGGGAGTAGAGATTTGGCGATCATTGGCTGGATCGAGAATAAGAGCCCAGCCGAGAGAAACACCGTGAGAGTAAAGATAATGACCATACACGCTCCTTCACGCAATCGTATACAATAGGAGCCCAACCCCGGGCGTACACGCCATCCCCAACCACACTTCACGATCGCAGAGCCCAACTATGCAACCAAACGACCATGTCTGTCTGTGCTTTGGCGTATCACTGGGCAAGATACAAAGTTATCTCCGCAGAGAAGACCCAAAGGTTGCCTCGCTCATCTCAGAATGTCTCGGAGCCGGCACCGGGTGCGGCTGGTGCGTTCCCTACCTCAAAGACCTCCACCATCAACACACCCAAGGCCAATCCCCCACCATCGAAGGCACCGCCCAAGATTACAAAGACGGACGAATTCGCTTCAAAGACACCGGCGATCGCAGTCCAGACTCCACTTCAAAGTGAATAAAAAAGCCCGGAGTTTTCCGGGCTTCAAGAATCGATTAAACAACTCACTTATTCATCATCGAGGATGCGAAGTGTCAGCCCACAGTTGGTGAGCTTTTCGTGGATCTCGACGAGCGAGGTGGTCCCGAAGTTCTTCACACCCATGAGCTCGGCTTCGGTGTGTGAACACAGATCGCCGATCGATTGGATATTGAGCATCTGGAGTGCCTTGCGAGCACGGACAGAGAGCTGAAGCTCTGAGACCGACTTGCCGAGCAAGCCTTCTTTGCCAGTGCCTTTGAGCTTTTCGAGGATCTGGCGGCGAGCGACGCGATGTGCGTCTTCTCTGCCTTGACCCAAGCGAAGGTTCTTGGCTTCGAGCATGATCTTGATTTCGTCGAGTGATGACTCGCCGAAGTTCTTGTAGCTCATCAGTTCTGCTTCGTTGATACGAATCAGATCACCAAGCGTACGGATGTTCATCTTCTTGAGGCATGTACGAGCACGCACAGTCAACTCGAAGTCTGTTACTGGTGTATCAAGCAACGCACGACGCTTGAGCACATCGCGTTCGTTTTCTTCTTCGACAACCATGCCCTTGGATGCAAGCACATCCTTCATGAACAAGCGTGCGCGAGCATGATTTGGGTTGGTGTCGAGGATCTGGCGCAAGCAACGCTCTGAGCGGACATAGTCACCCATGTCTTCGTACAACACTGAGAGATTCATCAATGCATTGATTGGTGCGGGCGAAGTTTCGCACACACGCTCGTACATTGCCAATGCCTCTTCTTCTTCGCCGGCAAGATCGAGCAGGTACGCGAGTTGGAATGCCGCCTCGACATTGCTTGGATCAGCACTCATCGCTTTGCGGAACGCAGAAATCGCGCTCTCACGATTGTCGGTCGCAAAGAGTTCTTTGGCATGAGCGAGGAGCTCAGAAGCCTGGGCTGTGTCCACTGTTGAGGTGCTTGAAGCACCCACCACCATATCCATGGGATCGGTCGTCATAAAAGATCTCCTGATCTGTTCTACGAATCTCTATCTATTGCACTCAAGCCCCGGCCCATCCAGGTGCCGCCGAGGATACATCATGAGCGAAGATGATCATAGCCCGCCCACACGCATTCCTCAACACCAATCTACACGGGCCAATTGCCTCTCAAATCACGATTCTCACTCGATTTAGCCCAATCAAGGCACGCCGAGCGTCGGATCAGGCATCACATCGTCAAATGGATCAAGATCCACGGATTCAGATGCCTCGCCAACAAGCGTCATGGTCTTCCATTTCCCGCCTTTAAATCGCCAGCCGAGTGATATTCCCAGCAAAATGATGTACAACGACGCACCGATCCAAGGCCCAATAGACCCGAGTTGTGGCATCGTCATAATCAATAGATACCCAATCCCCGGGATACACACCCAAGACAACACAATCGTCGCCACACCAGGCCAAACCGTATCGCCCGCGCCACGCAACGCACCAGCGAGCGTAATCGCCACCGCATCGAACACCTGGAACACGGCTGCCGCGATCATGATGACCACACCAATTTCGATAAGCCGAGCACGCTCCTCGGGAGGCGTGCCTTCATTAATAAAGATTTCAATCAACTGCTCACGGAACAACACAAAGCACAGCGCGCACAAACCCATGTACCCAACCGTGATCTTCATCGCCAGCATGGTCCTCGCCACCGCGATGTCAGGACGCTTCATCCCCATCGCCTTGCCGACCATCGCCTGCGTCGCGATCGAGATCCCAACGGCAGGCATAAAGCTCAGATGCATATATTGGAGCGCGATCCACCCAACGGTACCATGCAACACACGAGAATCCCCCAGGGCTTCC
>Ga0209345_10006716_pt1 | contig 10367 bp, 8 predicted proteins | sample Cruoilmetagenom7_FD_187294 | JGI IMG/M metagenome (GOLD analysis project Ga0209345, IMG submission 187294) | Oil polluted marine microbial communities from Coal Oil Point, Santa Barbara, California, USA - Sample 7 (SPAdes) (version 2) | ecosystem: Environmental > Aquatic > Marine > Oil seeps ... | reverse complement strand
ATAGATGTTGTCCGGATCGGTTTTTTGGGTTTTTAAAAAATTGACCACAACCCCGCCTTTGCTATCCTTTCCACCTTGGGATGGCTGGCGCCCGAAGAGGTCTAATTTATCATATTCATTCAGGTCAATAAATTTGATGCCCATCGGACTTCCTCCGGTGAGCGCCTTTATATCGAGGGCGTCCACCATCTCCGGTGAGCGACCATATGCCACCGGTTTCAGGTTTGTGATCCGCTTGCTCATCTCCTCGGAAAATTCATTCATCCCGTCCTGGATGATTTCATCTTCTCTCCCAAGGTGGCAGTTTTTAAACTTCCTGCCGCTTCCGCAAGGGCAGGGTTCGTTTCTTCCTATTTTTTTCATAATAGCGACTCTGTTAACAGTGGTAAAACACCACGGAATTCCAAACAATTGCATATGATTTGTCGTCCGTGTCGCCCCGTTAAATGAAGCTAATATTTAACTGGGGTGCTTCCGTGGTGAAGTTATGCGAATTCTTCAATCGCCAATCACAAATCATCAATAATATGGTCCTTGTGGGCGTTATGATTCCAGCAGGGCAGGGGGCCGGTTGACCCTTTTTCCGGGTTGAGGCTATGTCGATAGGAAGCATGTGCATTTTGTGTCTTCTTCATATGGTCCCAACCACGTATGAAGTAGGGGCACTCATCATTGAAGCACACATACAGAAATGGCACACCCCAGGTGGAGTTTTCAGGGACCCGCCATTTTTTCATTTCCCCGTCACAGTGAGGGCATTTGGGTATTTCCTGGTCGGTCATTTGTTTCTCCAAATAAAATACGTTTAGAAGGCAGCTTAAATTTTTTACCTTGTCTCTTATACCTTATACTGTTTATCCAAAAAAGAAAACCAAACCCCGAAAACATCTTGCCGGGGTTTGGTTTCAATTATTGAGTCTTATCTCTCCTGCTAACCGCCTATGGCGGCCTTTATGATACCCTCGGGCGGGATCACGTTGTAATTCAATGCAGCGTCTTTCTTGAGATCCATCCCGAATGCGGCCGCCATCAACTGGGTAAGGTAGACAACCGGGACATCAAAATTAGTCCCGAATTTAGCATTAACCTTGTCCTGGAACATTTCCAGATTCAGGGCGCACATGGGGCAGACCGTTGATATGAGTTCAGCCCCATTGGCAAGGGCATCCTCAAGGATTTCGTTTACCAAACCCAGGCATTTGTCCATCTCAGAGAGGAATATGCCTGATCCGCAGCATTGCATTTTTTTGGGAAACGGCACCGGTTCAGCTCCTATCGCCGCCAAGAGCTTGTCATGGATCTTTGGCTTTTCCACACTGTCGTATTCGCCGTAGGGCCTGACGGACTGACAGCCGACATAGCCTGCAACTTTTAAGCCGTTTAACGGTTTGGTTGTCCTGGCCTTTATATTGTCGACGTCGCCGTCATTATACAGCACATCCATGATATGGCGCACATTGGTCGTGCCTTTAACGCTCAGATTTCCTTCTTTAAGGATTTCATTCATCTGGGTTCTGAATTTTTCGTCGTCCTTCAGCTCATGGCTTGCCTTGACCATCTGGATATAACATGAACTGCAGGGCGCAACAATATCATACCCTCCCGATGATTCAGCAATGGCAATGTTTCGTGCATTCAGGGTCTTGATGGCAAGCTCATTGGCCCCTGCATAAGAGATGCTGGCGCCGCAGCAGTTCCAGTCCTTGATCTCTTCAAACTCCATGCCCAGGGCCTCACAAACGGGCTCCAGAGACACCAAATAGTTTTTTCCGCCTGCCTCGAGACTGCATCCCCAATATAAAAAATATTTCATGCGCTGGCACCCCCTTTCCCCATTTGTTCGGCCTTGTCAATCATTTTTCTCAATGCTTTTATGCCTTTAATCTTTCTTTCCGGCAGAAGTTTCACCCTGCCATGAAAGAGCATCTGTGCAGCCATCCGTGAAATTCCAAGCATACCTTGTATCCCGGCCACTATTCCGTCCTGAAAATAATAGCGTCTGGAAAGATCTTTTTCATCGATACGACCGATTCTGTAGACCATATCCCAGAATTCACCTCCAAAGGCGGCAGTCCCTTTTCGAGGAATGATTCCCTGTTTGATGGAATAATGGGCCAGTCCGTGCATCACATCAATGACAGGAATACCTCTGGGGCAGCGCACCTTGCAGCTGTAACACGAGGTGCAGAGCGTGATGGCTTTGCTGCTCAGTACAGCATCCCTTCTGCCATTCCTGATCATCATAAAGATGTTCCGGGGAGTATAATCCATTTCGTGGCGCAGCGGGCATGAACCACCGCAAATGCCACACTGCATACACATCTTGATCTCTTCCCCGGAGTCAACATTTTGAAATACCTCCTGGGCAAAGGCGGGATCATAATTACCATTTTTTGCCATAATCAACCTCTCTTTTTTTTAGAGGGTTTATCAGTTGAAATCAGTCAACGCCCAATTTCATTACCAACCTTTATATGGATTCGGACCCACTTCTTCTATAGTTTCCATAAATCCATTAATAATCTCGGGAATTTTATCGTAATCTGTAATCCCGACCTCAACAAACTTGACACGGTCGGATTCCAGGGCCAGACGATCCAGGGTTTCAGATACCTTGCCCAGCCTGGTCTCTGCCAGTTCACTTCCTTTTATAAAGTGGCACTGGTAATCATCTCCATGCCGGCAACCCATGAAGATCAGGCCGTCGATTCCTCCGGCAAGGGCATCGGCCACCCAGACAAGCGCAATGGAACCCAGACACCTCACCGGAATAAACCTGACAAACGGGCTCCAGCTCATGCGTCTGATGCCGGCCATATCGACCGCCGGATAGGCATCGTTTTCACATACGAATACGATTACCCTTGGTTTTTCTTCGTCTTCTTCGGGTACATTGATTGCCTTGAGCATATCCCCAATCATACCCACAGAGTAGTCTTTGAACGAGATGATCCTTTCCGGGCAGGCCCCCATACATATACCGCATCGGCGGCATCGCGTGGGATTGGGGAGGGGGTTTGCTTTTTCATCTTCATTGTACATTCCAAATGGGCATTCTTCCGTACACCGCTTACACTGGGTACACCGGTTCATGTTGAGTTCGGGATAACTCATGTCGCCGGCCCTGGGGTGGACGGCCATTCCGATGGCTGTGGCTTCCACACATTGGATGGCCTTCATGGCCGCACCGACTGCGTCATCTTTGGCCTTACCCACCTCCATGGGCCTTCTGACGCAACCGGCAGCATAGATGCCGGTCCTTCGCGTTTCATAGGGGAAACAAATAAAATGGGAATCCTGGAGTCCATATTTGAGTGTGGGAAGCTCAGGTCCCTGGCGGTACTCCAGGTTAAGGGCGCTTGTGGCAAAGAAACCGGAATCAGGCTGGACTTCCATCATTCCATCCTCATCAGCGTCTTCGGCATCGGCCGGGGCCTTGATTTTCGGGGTTTCCGCAGGCAGTGATCTCGGGACCATTCCGACTGCCAGCACAACCAGATCCAGTTCTTCTATTTTTATTTGTTCGCCCAGGAGTTCATCATTGGCTGTGACACTCAGGCTGCCGCCCTCCTCGCCGACCTCTTCGACACTTCCTCTGATAAAGACCGCTCCGTCTTCCTGTGCCTTTCGATAAAAATCTTCAGACTGTCCGACTGTTCGTATATCCTTATAAAGGATATAATTAACTGCTTCCGGATTCTGTTCTTTGAGGTAGGTGGCCTGTTTCATGGAGACCAGACAGCAGGCAGATGAACAGTAGGGAAGGTGATCGGCGTCTCTGGAACCGGCACACTGGACAAAAAGGACGTTTTTGGCATCCTTGCCGTCTTTGGTGGTGATCTTTCCGGCTGCCGCCATTTCTTCCATTTCAACATTTGTTATAACATTATTAAACTTGCCATAGCCCAGATGCCCCAGTTTGTTGGCATCATAGGGCTCCCAGCCGGTGGCCTGGACAATGGCGCCGACCCTTTCGGTGGCAGAATTTCCGTTGGCCTTGATGTCCACGGAAAATATGCCGGGAGCGCCGGTTATCTTCTCTACGGTTGCCGAGGTATAAACTTTGATCTTAGGATCATCTTCACAAGCCTTGATCATATCTTCGGCGCCGGTGTCATAGATGTCCTTATAGGGCAGGGTAACGGTTTTTTTCATCTTGCCCAGAAAACCGCCCAGCTTATCCTCTTTTTCCACGATAATGGCCTGGTATCCTGCTTTGGCAGTCTCAATGGCTGCGGTCATTCCTGCGACGCCGCCGCCCACAACCAGGATATCCTTGGTATACTCTTCTTCCGCCTTGAACGGCTCAGGAAGCTCCATCCTGCCGATCTTGGCGCCGGCCATCCGAATGTAGTCCTCGGCCATCATCTGGGTGTCTTCTTCCTTGGGAGGCTGTGTCCAGGCGATCTGCTCTCTGAAATTGACCCTTTCAACGATTTTATCCGGGCCAAAATCAAAGACATCGTAGTTTACTCTTCCGGAACAGGCTGCAATGATAATGGTGTTTACACTTTCTCCATCAATGTCCTGCTTGATGAGGTCAACACCCTCCGGGCCGCATAGCCAGGCGTGATTTTTACAGTTGGAAATACTGCAGTCATCCGAGGCTACTTCTGCGATCGGGTCAATGTCCAGGGCCTCTCCAATACCGCACCCTGTGCATATATATAATCCTATATTCTTGTCCATCGAGCTACCTCCTCGCGATTGATTGAATGGCCCTTAAGGCGGATGCTGTGGCATCCTGAACACATGACGCGACATCAGTCGGCCTTCTGGCACAGCCAGCGCCGTAAATTCCGGCCTTATCAGGATCATTGGTTAAGAATCCATATTCGTCACAGGAAATATCAGGTGAGGAAACTTCGCTGATCGAGTTGGGCGCCATTCCTGTTGCCAGGACGACCATATCAAATGTTTCTTTTATCTGCTCACCCGTGTTTGTATTTTCTCCTTCAAGCACCAGATTGCCTGTTTCCTCATCTTCAGTGATATTGGCTATCTTGCTCTTGACAAAACGGACTTTTTCATCTTCCTGCACCATGGCGTAGAAGTCTTCAAGCCTGTCAAGGGCTCTGATATCTATGAAAAAGACGGTCACATCGCAATCCGGATACTGTTCTCTAACGTATCGGGTTTGCTTCAACGAAGCCAGACAGCATATGCCCGAGCAGTAGAGAAGATGGTTTTCGTCCCTTGACCCGGCACACTGGATAAAGGCAATATCCTTGATTTCCTCGCCATCAGAGGGCCTTACAATCTTTCCTTCAGTGGGGCCGTTCAGAGAGGCCATGCGCTCCATCATGACATTGGTAATTACATTTTTGTTTTCACCAAAGCCGTAGTATTCAACCTTGGCGGCATCGTAGGGGTTCCAACCCGTGGCCCAGACAATGGCCCCTGCCTTCAGATCGAAGGTGGCCTCCTGCATATCCAGGTCAATTGCATCGTAATCGCATGAATCCTGACATTTTTTTCCTTCGTCAGTTCCGGCTATGGACGGGTCCAGCACATACCTCATGGGAAAAGCAAAATCCTGGGGCAGATAGGCGGCCTTGATTTTGTCCATACCGAAGTTGAACGGATTATCTATCTCGGTCTCACACGCCTCGGCGCATTTCCCGCAGCAGGTGCATTTTTCGTTTACGTAGCGGGGAGCCATTTTGACCGTCACATCGTAATCTCCTTCTTGACCGGAGATACCGGCTATTTCAGCCATGGTAAAGAAACGTATCCTCGGATTAATTTTCATCCTCTTGAAATTGATTTCCAGACCGCAGTTTGGCGGACACAGTTTGGGAAAGTACTGGTGCAACTGTGTGACCCGGCCTCCCAGATAGGGGTTTTTTTCTATCAGCGCCACATCGTAACCGGCTTCGGCCGCTTCCAGAGCGGCAGTGATTCCGCTGATGCCGCCGCCAACCACCAGTATACTCTGGTTTGTCGTTTGTACATCTGCCATTGTCTCCTCCAAGGTTATAAATTTAAAGAAGGTACAAAGTATAGGGTTTACGGTATAAGGGAGACCTTCCAAAGAACACCTCCTACCTGATACCGTGTACCTTATGCCGTGGTCATAGTTCTGATACAAAAAAGCGTATTTCGTCAATATCCATTTTTCTCATCCGATTGACAGAAATCAGAAAAATGAACATTGACACAATACGCTCGAAGAATAGCGAAGAAATTTTTCTCCAACTTAATGAGATGCTCCGGGCATCAGTAGATGATGCCCGGAGCATGTTTATATCAGGTTAATGTTGTTTTATTCCGGGAGGGTCCAGATGTCTCTCTTCATCATTTCCCATTCCTCGGTGGCAGGATCCATTCTGCAGTTTGCAAAACAGAGCCAGTTGTCATTGTCCATCGTTGGCGTATCAGCCCTGTAGTAGTAGCCGGGCCACCTGGTTTCATCGCGGAAGAGCATGGTGCGGACATGGGCTTCGCCCTGATACATCCTGTGCATGTTTTCCCAGCCCCTCATCAGTTCATGGAGGTTAGCGGCGCCGATCTTTGCAGAGTCTTCCTTCAGGTAGACAAACAGTTCCATTGCTCTTTCAAGCAGGGACTTGCTGGTCTTGAATGCGGAAGACACACCACCTGCGTACTCGTCCATGATCTTCTGGAGACGATGCATGAACTGATCCGGTTTGATATAGTTCGGGTTTACTTCAGGCTGTGTGGTTTCATTGCAATGAGCATCATAGAGCTTTATGGGAGCAGTGATCTTCTTTGACAGCGCTTCTACCTGCGCAGCGTCAACATTGGGCTCATTGTTGTTGTCCACAACGTATTTGATGGCAGCCATGCCGGCAATTCTACCCTCTGCGTGAGAACCGGAGGAGAACTTATGGCTGGAAGCGCCGGATGCGTCGCCGGCTGCAAACAGACCGTCTACGGTGGTCATGTTGGCATATCCCCATTTGTAGGGGGTGTCAAGGTCTTCAGGACCGCTTACCCATGCACCGGAGGCGCCTGAGTGTGAACCGATGAAGTAGGGCTCGCATGCTGCGATCTCAGAGTGTTTTTCATCCGGTTTTACGTTTAATGCAGCCCAGAGATGCGCCTGTGAAATGGTCATATCCAGGAAGTCTTCCCATGCCTCAGAGTCAAGCTCTTTCATTTTCTTCTTAAAGGCCTTGGGATCATCTTTGAATTCATCTGCGATCTTTGCGATGGCCTCGTCGGTCTCCATGTACAGAGGGCCTAAACCGGCCTCTACATCCAGCATACCCAGGTAGTTTCTCAGGTTTGCGGGAATGGGTTTAACCAGTCCGTAGGGAGCCCAGTTCTGGAGCTCATCTTTCCGAACAGCCATGTACTCGCCGCCTGTTGCACTTATTGCCCTGGATTTGAAGAGCAGGAACCATGCGCCGACAGGACCGTATGCGTCCTTGAAACGTACGGGGATGAACCTGACTTCCTGACAGGTCATCTCAGCGCCGGCCTTGATGGTGAAGAATGCGCTTGAACCGGTGTTGAATGGCGGGTACCAGGAACGGCCGAAACCTTCACCGGCAGATCTGGGACGGAATACGTGTACAGCGCCGCCCATGGCTGTGATGGTGGCCTTTGCCTTGAACACATAGATTTTTTCTTCACGGGTGCTGAAGCCTATGGCTCCCACACACTTGTTGCCGTCCATGAGAGGCTCACAGATAAATACCCTCTCAATGATCTCGCCGCCCGCATCATTAATGGCGTTCTTTGCAGCTTCAGCGATGAGGATCTTGTAAGACTCACCGTTGATCATGAGCTGCCAGCGGCCTTCGTGAACATACTTGCCGTCTTCATCCAGCCATATCTTGAGTCCCCATTTTTCAAAAAGGTGCACTGAGGAGTCAACGTGACGGGCGATGTTGTAAACCAGGTCTTCCCTGGAAATGCCCATAAGGTCCTGGCGGACGTAATTAACATACTCTTCACATGTATTGTCGCCTTCTCTTAAGCCGACATACTGGTTGATGGCTGAAAGACCCATTGCAATAGCGCCACTTCTGTCCAGAGCTGCCTTATCAACAACGGTAACCTTCAGGCCGTTTTTCTTTGCCCAGTAAGCTGCTTCTGTTGCAGCGCCACAAGCTGTAAACCCACCACCAACGATCAGGAGGTCGGTGCTTACTTCTACTGTTTCAAAATTTGCCATATCTATATATGCCTCCTTTTAGTTATTTTGAGGGTACGTCACATCCCAGTGATTCGGGTTCTGTTGCCAGACAATGGCTGCTGAGGTCATCATGAGTGGCATAGCCTGCCAATGGATCGGCTGAGCCTTCTTCTGTCGTCCTGATGGGGAACTTGAACCTTTTCAGGCTGCCATCACGGAATTTGATCGTCCACATGATATCTTCGGAACCGCGCAACGGTACAACGCTTGCTCCCAACGGAATAAAGTCGGCATAGCCGCGTACGTCCATGGCCTGCTGGGGGCAGATCTTGACGCAGCACTGGCATTCCCAGCACATCATGGGATCCCTGTTGTATGCCTTCATCTTCTCCATGTCCAGTACCATCAGGTCGTTCGGGCAGATGTACATACAAGCAGTCTTGTCCAGCCCTTTACAACCGTCACATTTTTCAGTAATTACAAAACTTGGCATTATGTTACCTCCTGAATTAACGAGTTAAATGTCTTCTTAGGTTTTGGTGGATTGTGCTCCTTTTTGTCTTTGCACCCCCTTTCATTGAATTTAGGTAACCTGTCTTTGATCGGTTTAACAGAACCGAAAACTTACCTTAAAAATACCCAATTTGGTACTTTGTGCATTTTTTAACAAAGTGCTTTTTACATCTAATTTTTCATAAGTGTCAAGAAAAAATAATAGTGTGACTTGAAAATTATTCGGCGAATACCGGGCATACTGTATGGAGTAGGTGAAGAAATATAAAATACAAAATGTGGGATTGCCAAAAAAAGGCCGTAAAAAGGTTTTTTGGCCCTCCAAGAGGCTTAACTGCAAGAAATCAGATTGATCTTTGTGTGTTCGTTCTGTAAAGTGCCACAATGTTGTTCAGGTAGGGAACAATACGGAGATCGTCAGCCGGTTGAGTCATTGAACTGCTGAGGGCAATCATAACTTAGTGTCTGAACGAAAACTAGGATTTTTCGTCAAGATCAAGGAAGATCAAAATTTTAGCCGCAGGAATACATGAAGTATTTTGAGGATTAAAATTTTTATCTGACCTGTCTGCGCGCGGCCACGCACAGGCAGGCGCAGATATTGGCGAAAAAGACAGTTTTCGTTCGGGCACTATCTATACTTTCAGGGCCAGAAAAGATTATGCCTAAAATCATTTTCTTCGGTAAATCGGATGTTGGTCTCAAACGCACGAACAATGAAGATGACTTTGTCATCAGTCCCGAACTTGGTTTTTGTCTTGCGGCTGACGGCATGGGCGGAGCGGCGGCCGGGGAACTGGCAAGTCGTTTCTTTTCTGAAACCGCGACAGAGGTTTTTTCAGGGTCGGACAGACGGACAGGAAAAGAAACACTTGATCTTGTGCAGAAGGTATTCAGTTTTGCCAATAAAAGGATATTGGACCACGTAAAGGAAAGCGCCCATCATCAAGGGATGGGGTGTACCGCAGAACTGGTGGCTTTTTCTGATGAGGGTTTTGTTCTCGGTCATATTGGAGACAGCAGGACATATCGCCTCCGGGACGGCCGGCTGAAACAGCTGACCCAGGATCACTCTTTTGTCCAGGAGCAGATAGATCAGGGCTTGATCACGCCGGATGAGGCCAGGAAACATCATCTCCGTAACGTCATCCTTCGGGCGGTCGGTGTGAATGACAATTTGGCCCTTGATCTCCTGAGGGGAAAAACATATTCCGGCGATTTATTTCTCCTCTGTTCTGACGGCCTCACGGATATGATCGATGATTCACTTGTACATCAGGTGCTTTCTTCTGCAGTCTCTTTACCTCAAAAAGCGGATGCGCTTATTGACTCGGCCAAATCTGCGGGAGGTGATGATAATATCACTGTGGTTTTGTCTGAAGTCGTTTGATTTCATGCCAAGGTGAAAAGATACCCTTATTGAGCAGGCAGGGTCAAAATGAGGTGTTTAGAACATACCGCGTTTCCAACAGACCGTAGTTTTGAGTCGCGATATTGTCGTTGACGAAGGCCATGGGAGATGCTATGTGAAACAGGTACATAAAAACAGAATCCACTGGATGTTGGATTTGCAATCTAAAGTATTTCTCCAATAGAGCCAATTAACTAGTGTCCATCCAGAAATGAGGATTTTTGTTCAAGATCAAGGCATGCGAAAAAAATAACCGCAGGCATATAGTTGATATTCCGAGGATTATTTTTTGAGCATAACGCAGATATTGGACAAAAAGACCATTTATGGATGGGC
>Ga0209345_10006715_pt1 | contig 10368 bp, 10 predicted proteins | sample Cruoilmetagenom7_FD_187294 | JGI IMG/M metagenome (GOLD analysis project Ga0209345, IMG submission 187294) | Oil polluted marine microbial communities from Coal Oil Point, Santa Barbara, California, USA - Sample 7 (SPAdes) (version 2) | ecosystem: Environmental > Aquatic > Marine > Oil seeps ... | reverse complement strand
GGCTTGTTTTTCTTCTGTAATCGGATGCCCGACGAAATCACAACTCATGCCCTCAGACTGCATATAAGGCGGTTCAAACGGTAATAATGCCAGCACGTGATCAACGAATTTCGCCATCTTCGCCGCACGTTTTGGCCGCCAAGCCCAAACAGATGGCGCTACGTAGTGAATAACCGGAACAGTCGAATTATGCCGTTTAACACACTTGGCTACTCTGAAGCAAAAGTCAGGACTATCGATAGTGATTAGTGCAGTTGGCTTAGCGTCGATCACACTTTCAGCAGTTTGCTTTATGCGACGAAGAAGGTTTCTGATCTTCGGGATTACTTCTGCTACGCCCATCACTGACAATTCGTCCATAGAAAATATAGATTTAAGCCCTTGCTCGGCCATCATACTTCCGCCGACCCCAACAAAATTAACCTCACCTTTATACGTCGAGCGTAAGTCCCGCATCAACGCCGCCCCAAGACGGTCTCCAGAACTTTCGCCAGCTATTATGTAAAAAGTGATGGGTGTCGTCATACAGCAGGCCTAACCCACAAAAACAGACCTAGATCATCCGCAAGTTTTACGGTCTCCTCCGGCTCAAGGATCATGACACCACCGGCCTCGATCACAACGCCGGCTAATCCGGCTTCGCTGGCGCGGCGGATAGTGTCCGGTCCAATTGCTGGAAGGTCTACACGACGATCTTGATTCGGTTTGGGCGCCTTAAATAATAAACCCGCCGCCCCTGAAGGATCAGGAAGATAATTTCCTCTATGAAGCGCAGCGAAGTTTAACATATGGTCCGTGCCGGAGATGCTTTCCAGTGCCAAGCAAATTCCCTGTCCAACCACAGCGCCCTGCCCGACGTCCACTTTCCCGATAGCCTTAACAATTTCGCTAGCCCTTTCAGCGTCCGCTTGATCGGCACTGGACGGGCTTGCTTTGGTTAAAACACCGGGTTCTGGAACCAATTCGGTCACGACATCGTGCGCAGCGACGACATTAAGGTTGTTGCTTTCCAGATAAGAAATAATTGTTCGAAGTGTTCCGTCATCACCTTCAAACTTTGAAGCCGCTAGCAAACTCGCAAGTTCCTTGCCTTTTTCGTCGAGTTGAGAGGCGTCAAAAGGAATCCGTTCCATTCCACCTGCAAGAACAACATGATCACAATTTGCCGTTCTTATGTTGGCCAAAAGCTGATCTTGATGCTCAAGTCTTGCGTGAATTATTGGATGTTTATCCAGCCAATTGAGTGGAACATTTTCAAGTTCAACTACGACATAAGGCGAACCGCCATCACGACATTTTTCAGCTAAAAGCTGCGGTAACAAACCTCGGCCGGCGATAATCGCAAGACCATCTTGCCAACCTTTTCGCGTGCCGACCATCATTAGTCTTCACTTTTGGGCAACAGGAACGATCTCGAACTTTCGGACAGCAGGAAATCGGTAACGTCTTCTACAAGTAGATTTCCGGCATACGTTGTTTTTGCGATCGCGGCACGTTCTTTTAGCGTTCCGGTGCCCTCAAAAATCTCACCGAATGCTATCCGTAAAGCGTTTATCGAGGCTTTATCCGCGCCGCGACGTTTAAGGCCGACGAGGTTCAAGCCACCGAGTTCGGTTTTTTGCGGAACAGCCATACCATACGGGATCACATCGTTAACCACAGCTGAAAGCGCGCCGATTATCGCGCCATTGCCAATATTTACGAACTGATGCGCTCCGCTGAGCGCGCCGAATATCGCATCATCTCCGACGGTTACGTGCCCTGCGATTGACGCATGGTTGGCCAAAATAACATTGTTACCGACGTTGCAGTCATGTCCAACATGTGAACCGAGCATAAACAAACAGTTGTCGCCAATTCTTGTAATTCCGGTTCCACCCTCGGTGCCTGGATTAATCGAAACGCCTTCACGAATCATACAACGCGCCCCGATTTCAAGGCGGGTCTTTTCTCCACGGAACTTCAGATCCTGAGGTTGATGTCCGACCGACGCGGTTGGCCAGATACGTGTGGCATCACCGATAGTCGTGTTTCCGGTTACAACTACGTGGCTTAACAGTTCTACCGCACGCCCCAAAACCACATTTGGCCCTACCAGACAAAATGGTCCCACTTTGCAGTCGGGTCCGATGGTGGCCCCCTCTTCAACGATGCTTAAAGGGTGGATGATTGCGGTTGGATCAACGGACATGGTTATTGTTTATTTTTGTATTCGGGGGGTACAATCATGGCCGTGAATTCAGCTTCAGCGACTATTGTGTCGTCGATTTTCCCCTCACCCCAGAATTTCCAGATTTTACCGCGGCCACGCAGAACCTTTACGTGCAACTCCAGAACATCTCCCGGTTTAACAATTTGCCGGAACTTTACTTTGTCCATCGACATAAAATAGACCAACATTCCTTTGTCGACCAAATCCAGCGTTTTCCCAACCAGAACGCCAGAAGTTTGCGCCATAGCCTCGACGATCAGAACGCCCGGCATGACGGGTTTTTCTGGAAAATGTCCCTGAAAATGTGGCTCGTTTATCGTGACCATTTTGATGCCGATCGCAGATTCATTGACGTGAATTTCCTTAACCGCATCTATCAACAGAAACGGATAGCGGTGTGGCAGAATTCGCATGATCTCCGAAAGATCTGAACTACTAGCTTCAATCGCTGTGTTGTCGGACATTTTCTATTCCTCTTCCCTAGCCATATCGGGGTTCTGTTCGAACGCCTGATCAAGCAATTCAATTGCTTCGCGTGTTATATCCATTTTGCGATCAAACAAAAGAACTGATCTTTGGTCGACAATCGCACTGGCCTGATATTTCAACATCAGATTGCTTAGATAAGGTGCTGCCAACACCAGAAAACGATGTGATTGACCGTCAATATACTGCTGCAGTTCGACGTCTTTGGTTAACTGGCTTTCTCTTGTCGCCTGCACTCTTGCATCAAAATCATCGGACAAGGCTCGAAAATCTTCGATACTTATCTCGGACCTCTTTTGCGTAAGCTGGAACTCTTCGAGTTCGAACGCATCGCTGATCTCGCGGCTTTCACGAAGCAAAACCGTGCGTTTTTCGGCGCCGACAAATAAAATGGCCTGTCCAAGTTTGGAATCACTGAACAAGGCTTCCTGATCCAGGACCAGAATAGGAAGTGGGAACACTGTTGGATAATCGGACTGAGCAAACGACTGGTTTGCCGATAGCACTAAGAAAGCCAACAGCGTCAGGAAGCGCTTTTGAAGGTTTTTATATCGTGACGCAACTGCAATCATCTAGAAACGAGTCGAAACCGCGACGCTAAAGTTTTGCGTAATATCGTCATCTTCATACATTAATGGTATCGCGTAACTGAATTCCAATGGCCCAATCGGTGTACGCCAGAACAAGCTTACGCCCGAAGATGCACGGATGTACATTTCGTCGTCAACCACCCCGATGTCGCCTAGATCCCAAACCGAACCCGCTTCGGCAAACACGCCGCCGTAAATGCCTGAGTCTTCACCAAACCCGAGCGGGAATGTACCTTGGAGTCGCGCTATACCATAGTAGTTACCACCCAACGCATCGTCGTTATCAGCAACTGTATCACGCGGCCCGATGCCACCAGTCGCGAAACCTTTGAAGCTGTTGCCACCCAGGAAGAAACGGTCTGTCACACGTGTATCTGAGCCATCGGTGGTAACCAGCGCACCACCTTCGAGCTCAGCTGAGAAAATCAGACTCTCGTCAAAGAACGATGTATACCCTTTGGCCTTCACAATTGTTTTGGAGTAGGACAAGTCGCCACCCAAACCCGCAAACTCTTCGTTTAGGGACAAAATGAAGCCTGAAGTTGGTGCAGCCCGCGAATTTCTACGGTCGTACGAAAGCGATACACCAAGTGCGGATGTCACAAGCGGGCCGACTTCGTCAGCCAAAATTACAGGTGACGCACCAACCGCTACGTCGCGGATTTCATCGCTCGACAAACGGTAGCTAATACCCATGCGGGTGTTTTCATCGAGATAGAACCGTAGAGTCGGCTCGACTCCGTAGTTAGTCGACTGGAAAGACGACTCGCTTCGATCTGCGCGGCGATAATAGAGGTCAAATCCAGCCGATAGATCGCGATCCAGTAACGCTGGTTCGGTAAAACTGAAGGAGAAAACTTGAGCGTTCTCGCCATAATTCAGTTCAAGGTTAAATGCCTGCCCACGTCCAAGGAAGTTTTTCTCACTTAGACTAAGCGAGCCGCTAAAACCGGACTCCGACGAATATCCAGCACCAAAGCCGGCGCTGCCTGTTGGAATATCCTGTACGTCAACGTCGACAATAACTTTATCAGGAGACGACCCTTCGCGAACCGTGACATTTGCAGCGCCAAAAATCCCCAGAGCCCGCAATTTATCGGCGGAAACTTCCATTTTCCGTGGATTAAATGCATCGCCTTCAACAAAGTCGAATTGCCGACGAACGACGCGTTCAAGAGTACCGGTGTTACCCCCGATGTCGATCCTTTCGACATAAACCCGCCGACCGGAAACCAGTTCAAAGTTTACGTCAACAGTCCTGTTCGCTTCGTTCTTTGTGTAGTTTGGAGAAACACGCAGGAACGGAAGACCCTGTCGAACGGCTTCGGCTTCAATCTTGTCAATAACGGTGTTTACATCGTCTACTTGGAAAACTCGTCCCGAGCGAATGTTTACAAAACGCGAAAACGCGTCGGTTTCAACGCCTCTGATCGAAGAGGAAATCGTTGCTTCACCAAATTCGTATTTGAAACCTTCGGACACGGTGTGCGTTAGGTAATAGCCTCCGCGATCAGCCGAAAGTTCGGGAACGGAGGACAGTACCTCAAAGTCGATAAAACCTTTGTTCGTGTAGTAATCTTCTAATTTCTGTCGATCACGGGCAATTGTCGTCGCATCAACTGTGCTTGCACCGAACAGGAACGACAAAGCACCGTCTTCACTTGTTTCTACTACGCCGCGCAGGCGACCGTCAGAAAATGCAGAGTTGCCGATGAAGCTAACCCGCTCAACTCCGGCGATCGGGGCCTCGGAAATTTCGAAAACCAGATTAACACGCCCTTCGGAAACAGGGATGATAACCGGCTTAACCGAAACATCGATCCGCCCTGCCTGGGCATACATTTGAGAGATGGTTTGAGCGTCAGCAAGTGCCGTCAAGCGATTGTAAGGACGGCTCACAGAAGACCTGACTACGGACGACAAAACGCCGTCTTTCAAAGATTTATTGCCTTCAAATGCGATAACGCTGACCGAAGGGTTTTCAACAACGGTGATAACCATTGTCGAACCCGAGATACGCAGGTCAACATTTTCGAACATGCCCGAGTCATAAAGTCGGCGAACTACTTCGTTTAAATCCGCAGGCGAAAGGTTTGAGCCCAGATTTACGCCGGCGAAGTCCCGAATCGTCTCGGACGGAATCAACTGATTCCCCTGAACTGAGATAGAAGAGATCACTGCAGCATGTGCAGCGGTGGCCATAAACGCGGTAGTAAAGACCGGTGCTGCGATTGGCATAGCCAAAATAATACTTGTAAGACAGGCTTTTACGCCAAGTTTCTCAGGTGCCGCACGTTTCATTAATAATCCGCCTATTTGAGTCCACCGGTCATAAAAACCGAGGCTATTACCGTATTTACGCTACAATCTCATCACGTCGTTATAGGTCGTAAATACCATCAATAACAGCACCATGGCGAGACCAATTGACATCAAAGCCTGAATTGTTTTTTGCGAAGGCGGCCGTCCGCGTACAGCTTCGTAGGCAAAAAACACTAAATGCCCGCCGTCAAGCATCGGAACTGGGAACAGATTTAGCAATCCAATTCCGGTTGAAATTACAGCAATTAACGAAATAAAGCTGATAAGTCCTTGATTTGCAGTCTCTTTTGAAATTTGAGCAATTCCCACTGGACCCTGAAGATTGGTCGGGCTAAGATTCCCCAGAAACATATGCTTGATACTGTTGAGTGTGGTCGTAATGACGTTACCGGTTTGCTTCACACCCAAATAAGCAGCGCGCCAGGGTGTAGGGGTTTCAGATCCGGGCAAGAACGCCAGTGCGCCATACACGCCAATCATGACGCGATCTTCAAAACCGCCATTACCGTCAGGAAATTCACGCAGTGTAGGCGTTATGGGCAGGTCTAGAATTATGCCGTCTCGCCAGACTTTCAGAAGGATTTCCATGTCGCCAGAAGCCAGAACAATTGCTTGCAGATCTGAGAACGCAACAACTTCCTGTCCACCTGCCTCAAGAACGACGTCCCCTTCTTGTAGGCCTGCCAAACTCGCCGCAGAGAGTGGTTCAACACTATAAACTGCGGGGATGAGCAAATAAGGAGCGGTCACATATAGCGTGGAGTCGTCTCGTTGGATCAGAAGCTCCATATCACGAGGCGTGTCCATATCGAGGGTAACGTTGATCACATCGCCGAAGCTTGAGACGGGTTGTCGGTTAACTTCCAAAACCTCGTCACCAACACGTAAATCGTAACCCTCATAGGGCGTTGCCACCAATTCACCAACCTTAGTTGTATCGGTCGAGATGCCTTGCCATAAGATCAAACCTGCAAAAATGAAACTTGCGAGCAGGAAATTAGCAAGCGGACCGGCCGCAACGGTCAGTGCCCGGTTCAAAACTTTAGCTGCAGGAAAGCTCCGGCTTCGCTCAGTATCTGTCATACTGTCCAGAGCTTCGAAATCTGTCTCGCTAGCGGCGGTGCGATCGCCTAGAAACTTGACGTAGCCACCGACCGGAACTGCAGCCAATTGCCACTTGGTGCCCCGTTTGTCTACGCGTGACCAAACAACCGGCCCCATCCCCATAGAAAACGTTTCCGCATGAATACCAGTCCATCGCCCAACGATATAATGGCCGTATTCGTGTACAAAAACCACGATTCCGATGACGATTATAAACGCGAGCATCGTTGACATGAATCCACCGAAAATCGGAATTTGTGAAATTAGTTCCATTCGCCCTGCCCTTATGCAGGCGACCAGACGCGCCCGCGTCCACGCGCCTCGTGGTCGATTTCCATCACAACTTCGAGCCCTGAAAGGCTACTGGTTGTGTTCGCAATAAGATGGAGATCTTCAAGAACATTTTCAACCAGCTGCGCCATGTGAAGGAACCCGATGTCGCCTGAAATAAAACGATCAAGCGCTGTTTCTTTAGCGGCATTGAGCACCGCCCCGGCTACGCCACCGATCTCCATCGCCCGCCGCGCCAAACTTAGAGCGGGAAAGTTGTCTTCATCAGGGTGGGTGAAATCGAGGCGTGAAAGTGAGCCGAAATCAAGTTTTTCAACCGGCAAAGCACGACGTTCCGGCCAGTTTAGAGCAAAACCGATTGCACCCCGCATGTCCGGCGCGCCAAGCTGGGCAATTATCGAGTTATCTTTGTATTCGATCATGGAATGGATGATGGATTGTGGGTGCACCACAACCTCGATCTTCTCTGGTTCGATGTCAAACAGCTCATGCGCCTCGATAATTTCCAACGCCTTGTTAAACATTGTTGCTGAATCGATAGAAATCCGCTGCCCCATGTCCCAATTTGGATGAGCGACGGCTTGCGCCAAAGTTGCCGTAGCCATTTGATCGAGGGACCATTCCCTGAACGGTCCTCCGGAGGCTGTTAAAATAAGGCGGGACAAATTACGTGCGTCATTGCCGGAAAGCGCCTGAAATATTGCACTATGCTCGCTATCAACCGGTAGTAACACGCATCCGGATTTCTTACAGGTGGCCTTAACCAGTTCCCCTGCACAGACGAGGCTTTCCTTGTTGGCCAGCGCGAGTATTTTCGCGCTTTCTGCCATCTCTAACGTTGGAGCTAACCCCGCTGAACCGACTATAGCGGACATTGCCCAATCGACATTCTCGGAAGCTGCATCACGCAAAGCTTGGGCGCCCGCTGCTGCCTGAATGCCACTTCCTACCAGTGCTGTTTTAAGCGCATCAAAACTGGCTTCATCAGCTGTTACCGCCATGTCAGCGCCCAGAGCAATCGCCTGCTCTGCAAGCAATTCGACATTTCGCGCGCCCGACAGAACTTTTACATTATATGTATTCGCTCCACCTTGCCGAACAAGCAAATCTACGGTGTTGCACCCTATCGAACCGGTGGACCCGAAAATACTTATGGATTTGCGCATTTAGGAGAGGCCTTGAATAATCGCAAATACCAGAGCCGCCGCCATAACCCCGTCAAGTCGATCCATAAGGCCTCCATGACCCGGGATGATATCACTGGAATCCTTTACGTCTTTTTGGCGTTTCAACCAGGATTCGAGCAGGTCGCCTATTTGCGACGCCACCGAGATAACAAAGCTGATCCCGATGGAACGTAATACCGGTTCAGGTCCAAATATCCCGAGCAACAGCCCTGCAACGAGCGCCAGAACCCATCCGCCACCACTACCCGCCCAGGTCTTTTTGGGGCTAACTGCCGGCCAAAGCTTAGGCCCGCCGATGATCCGGCCAGCAAAGTATCCACCGATATCGGTAAGAACGACAATCAGTACGACCCAGAAAACATCAAATAAACCGTGTTCCGGCGACAGAAAAATCATTAACATCGCGGTCATCGACGCGCCGATATAGAGAAGCCCCGAAGACAGCCAGAACCAGTTCTCATGATCGCGTTTGTATAGTGCCGCGGCACCAATGATCAATGCGCCAGCGCCCCAAAGCCAGCCAAGCAAGAACGTAGCAACAACCGAAGCCGACGCCGAGCCGACCATGATCGCGAGGTCGATCTTGCCGCGAACGTCCTCTTGCCGCAGCATCTTGTGGAATTCCCACAACATGACCAAAGCGCCAAGCCCGATAAAGCCAACGGCCCAATATCCCCCCAGCCAAAAGGCAGTGACGGATATGGCTATCATCGCAATGGCAGACAATACACGTGTGCCAAGGTCGAGAAATTTATTGGCCTCAACACTCATATACTTTTCGCCCTACTCGTTTGGCCAAACTAGACCTGCATAATTTCTTCTTGCTTAATCTCTAACGCTTTATCGATGTTTGCAATTGCAGCGTCCGTCAGTTCCTGAATCTCGTCATGCCAAATTTTCTGGTCATCTTCACCCATCGAATCTTTGAGCTTCTTTAGGTGGTCCATACCGTCACGACGTACATTTCGAACTGACACGCGCGCGTTTTCGGAATAACTACCTGCCAGTTTCGACAACTCGCGGCGGCGTTCTTCGTTAAGTTCGGGAATTGGCAAGCGAAGTGTAGTGCCATCCATGACAGGATTTAGCCCCAAACCGGACTGGCGTATCGCTTTGTCGACCGCGGCAACCATCGTTTTGTCCCAAACATTGACGGAAACCATACGCGGCTCCGGAACGTTTATCGTGGCAACCTGATTGATAGGCGTTGCAGATCCATATGCGTCAACCATTACGGCATCGAGCATCGAAGCAGACGCGCGGCCTGTGCGTAGCGAATTAAAATCGTGTTTTAGAGAATTCAGCGCGCCGGCCATACGTTTCTCAAGATCATCCAGATCTACATCTTCTACTTCATCAGACATTGTCGTCTCCTGCGGTATGTTTAACTTGGTTCTACGACGGTAAACTTGCCATTGCCATTCAAAATACTCAGAAACCCGCCTGGAGCATCAAGTGAGAACACTATAATTGGCAAACCATTGTCACGGGCAAGCGCAATCGCCGAGGCATCCATGACTTTAAGGTTTTTCTGTAAAACCGTATCATAGGTCACGCGCGCAAAATGTTTGGCGTCGGGGTTGGTCTTAGGATCGCTATCATAGATTCCGTCGACTTGCGTTCCTTTAAAGATCACTTCGCACTTCATTTCCGAGGCGCGCAACGTGGCTGCGGTATCAGTTGTGAAATACGGGTTCCCGGTGCCGGCAGCGAAAATGCACACACGTTTCTTTTCGAGGTGACGCACGGCGCGGCGGCGGATGTATGGCTCACACACCTGATCCATCGGAATAGCCGATATAACACGGGTGTGGATGTTTTCCGCCTCAAGTGCGCTCTGCATGCCAAGTGCGTTCATAACCGTCGCCAACATTCCCATATAGTCAGCGGTGGTGCGCTCCATCCCTTGAGCGCTCCCCTGCAGGCCACGGAATATATTGCCGCCGCCGATTACGAGACAAATCTCGACACCAGTATCATGAACTTTTTTGATTTCTTTCGCGATCCGCTCAACGGTCGGTGGATGAAGGCCGAACTGCGTATCCCCCATCAACGCCTCGCCCGAGATTTTCAAAAGCACACGTTTATAGTGCGGCTTGGTCTCGTTTTCCCCATCCGGCATCGCTAGAATCTCCTGTATTGATATGCTGCACAAGATGGACGAAAATCATGGTAA
>Ga0209345_10006714_pt1 | contig 10368 bp, 10 predicted proteins | sample Cruoilmetagenom7_FD_187294 | JGI IMG/M metagenome (GOLD analysis project Ga0209345, IMG submission 187294) | Oil polluted marine microbial communities from Coal Oil Point, Santa Barbara, California, USA - Sample 7 (SPAdes) (version 2) | ecosystem: Environmental > Aquatic > Marine > Oil seeps ... | reverse complement strand
CCCACCATGGTCCATAATGAATCGGGAAAGTTTGAGTCCTCTTTCCTAAGCCTCCGGATTCAAAGGAACAACTCGGTAATGCTGGGTTCACTGGAAGAGATGAACCTGGGCGTCTGGGTAGCCCATCGAGAAGGGAAATTTGTATTGCCCGAGGCCGAGGAAAACTACCATATCGCAGCCAAATACAGCCGCTCCTCCTACCCGGCCAATCCCAACGGATCCGATTACGATGTGGCAGCAATCTGCTCGGCCGATGGCCGTCACCTGGCCATGATGCCCCACCTGGAACGGGCCTATCAACCCTGGCAATGTGCCTTCTATCCGGAAGATCGCAAAGGGGAGGAGGCCACTCCCTGGCTGGAAGCCTTTGTGAATGCGCGCAGGTGGATTGAAAAGGCCTAGCCCAAAACAGAACGGTCCTGCTTTTCCCTTTTTCTATCCCCTTTGTGCTGCTTTTTCTTAACGTGGGGCAAATCTCTCTTATATTTATGGCTAGAGAATAGATGATAGATCATCCAGCGATTTCAAAAAATGAGAAATATGACTTTTTTCAAAGCGACATCCACCCGTATCCTGTCAGCAGGTCTGTTGATTTCATTGGCACTTCCAGGATTATGTGCACAGGACCTGGCAGGAAACATTACCTACCAGCAGGTTCTCCACTACAGTTTTGAAAACATCCAGCAAGCACATGGAAACGATGCCAGGACACAGGATTGGATTGCTGCGCTTCCCCAGAAGGGAATTACGGTCCAGGTATTAAGCTTCAACAGCAGGAAAGCACTGTTTACAGAGGATGATTCGGAAAAGGAGGCTACGCCTCCCGGACTCCAGCGGGCACTTATGTATGAGAACTCTTTAAAACCACCCCGTCCACTAATTCAAAAAGTCTTTTTTGATTTTGAAAAAAGTCAGATGCTGGAACAGGTAGAGTATCTGACCCGGCTTTTCCTGGTGAAATCAGATATGGAAGCCCTGGCCTGGAAATTGGGTGGCGAAAAGAAAAAAATCCTGGAATACACCTGTATGGGGGCTACTGTAATCCTCGACGAGCAGGAGATTAAAGCCTGGTTCGCCCCGGAAATCCCGGTGTCTCTGGGACCCTCCGTTTATGGAGGATTACCCGGACTGATCCTGGCTGTGGAACGGAACGGGGAAACAGCCTATGTGGCCACTTCTGTGGACCTCACACCTCCTGCCGAAGGATCTTTAGAAAAACCAGATAAGGGCAATAAGGTAGGTCTGGAGGAATTTGAATCCATCCAGGAAGAAAAAGAGAAAGAGTGGAGAGAGAATTCTCAGCGAGGAAGATCTCAGGGAGAAAACTTCCACAGATAGACTGATCTTATGAAATATATCCTTTCAGCCATCCTGCTGGTTTCAGGAATAGTAAGCGCAGCTGCGCAGGACGTCCCGGGTGGTACCATTATCTACACAAGAACAACCTCCTATACGTTCGATCCCACGGGTAACCCTGAGTGGGATGCCTATGCCAGGAGCCTGCCCATTGAGGGGAAATTTGAGAAAGTGCTCTATTTCACAAGCAAAGCCTCCCTGTACCATGAATCGACCCTGGAAAAGGAAGAAGCCTCCATACCCCAGCAAAAGGCCATGTTTTTTGCATCCTATGGAAAGCCTCCAAGGCCCTTATTGAAATCGCTGTTTATCGATTTTCAGAAAGAGAGTAAAGTATCCCTTCAGGAATTTATGACCCGGGAATTTAGGGTGGAATCCCCTCTGGAAAACAAAGGCTGGAAACTTGATACATCCCGGAAAAAGATTGGGAAATATGTTTGCATGAAAGCAAGCATGAACATGGAGGGCGATACAGTGGCTGCCTGGTTCACGCCGGAAATCCCGCTTCCTGCGGGCCCTGCTGAATATTATGGGCTGCCAGGAATCGTACTGGCTGTGGAGCGCCTGGGAATAACAGTTCTCCTGGCCACCTCCATTGATCTGACACCACCCCCGGCTGAGCTGTTGGTCAAACCTGCGTCGGGTAAAAAAACATCCCCGGAAGAATTTGCCAGGATCGTGGAGGAAAAGGTAGAAGAGTTTAAGAAAAATGGTCCGTCCAAATCCGACTACTATAAATAAGCGCATGTATAGCACCATATTGAAAAATAGACTTATACTTGTCATTCTCTCCCTTGCCCTGGCATATCCGGTGATGGCTCAGCATGCACTGACTGGTACGGTGAGCGACGAAAAGGGCAAAGCCCTGGCTTATGCAACTGTGGCACTGTTAAATCCCATGGATTCCATACTGAACTATTTTGGAGTCACTGACAGCAAAGGGACTTTCCGGATCAAAAACATCAAAGAGGATAGGTACCTGCTGCAATACTCCTTTGTTGGCATGGAGACCTTGTATAAAGAGATATCCATTCCCGTCCCAGGTGGTGGGGACCTGGGGAACCAGGCCCTTTCAGCCAACGCTCTGGAAGAGGTGACCATTATCGAGGAATATATCCCCATCACCTTTAAAAGCGATACCGTAGAGTTTAATCCCAATGCCTACAACACCAAGAGCCATGCGGTCGTGGAGGACCTGTTAAAAAAGATCCCTGGCATCGAGGTGGATGAAGCAGGAAACATGAAAGCCCTGGGCGAAGATGTAGTGAATGTCAGGGTGGATGGCAAGGAGTTTTTTGGCAAGGATCCCAAGGTAGCCACAAAAAACCTTCCCGCCGATGCCATTGAAAAGGTACAGGTGTACGATAAAAAATCAGATGAATCGGAGTTCACCGGGGTGGACGACGGGGTCAGGGAACGGACCATCAACCTCATGCTGAATGAAGACCATAAGAAGGGTTACTTTGGAAATGTGGAGGCGGGAATTGGAACGGCTACCCGTTACAGCGTGGACGGGAAGATTTACCGTTTCTCAGAAAAACTGCAAAGTGCCCTGCTGGGCATGGCCAACAACATCAACGAATTCGGATATACGGGTAATCATGGAAAAGAATGGGGAGCCAGTGTGAAAGGAGAGAACCAGTCTCTGGCCGGGGGATTGAATCTTAGTTACAATGCCGAAGGAAGCAACCGTTATTTTCTAAGTTATCTCGTCAATACCAACAAAAAAGAACTGGAAGAACTCAGGACCACAGAGAATTATATACCTGAGGGTACCTATTACCAGCAATCCATGGTATTTGAAGAGGAGCGAACAACACCACACAAGCTGAACCTGGGAGTACGGCATAAATTCAACGAACAGCACAACCTGATTCTGGATGGAGACCTGAGCATTTCATCCAACAAGTTATCAGGTCAGGGCCTGACCAGCACAGGGATTGAAGATGCTTTGATCAATACTCTGAACAATAGCTCCACCACTCAATCCTCTGTGATCGATGCTGAAGCAAAAGGAAGCTATGTATTCAAATTCAATGAGGGAAGAACGCAGTTCAAAACCGAGGCTAGTGCCTTGTACCACCAGAACAAATCCCTGTTGAACTGGAATGATACTATCCAGTTCTTTAGTGCCGACAGCATGGATCTTTTTGTGCAATTCAGAGATGAATATACCGACCGGGCAGGATTTTTCGTAAGGCCCGGTGTTGTTCAGCGGATTAGACAGTTTTGGTTTCTCAGTGCAGCAATAGAGCTTGGAATCAAAACGGACCAGCTGGACTGGCAGCAGGAGCTGGACCGGGGAAGTGGGGAGCTAATGGATACCATTTTACCCTCCTTCTCCACCCAGGATTTGTCAGTGGGGCCATACCTTTCTCTAAAGCGAAATTCCAACAAATCCCAGATAGAGTTGATCTTGAAAGGAACCTGGAATCAGTTGGATAAGATGCTGAATGAAGTCAGCCTGGAGAAACCAGGCTATTTCTATTTCCAGCCAGGTTTTAATTACGAATACAAATACAGGACAGGCCGAAGAGTTAATGTTCGATACAGAACCCAGGTCAACATGCCTTCGATCAATCAGCTCTATCCGGTGGCTAACACCCTTAATCTGCTATCTATCTACCAGGGAAACCTGGGGTTGTCCCCTGAGTTTAGCCATAATCTCTCAGCTTCCTGGTGGTATTTTGACCAGTTTTCCTTTACTTCACTTTTCGCCAGAATCGGTGCCGGCTATGTGAAAGATAAGATAGCTTGGTCGCAAACCACCAACCAAGAACTGATCACCCATATTAGTCCCGTCAACACTCCGGACCATCGCTCATTTTACTCTTATATTTCGTTCTCTACACCCCTCCGGGCCGTGGGCATTAAAATGAGTCTGACCTCACATGAAAGCTGGAACAAGGGTTTGAACATTATTAATGGAGAGGACAATACCCAAATCAATTTCATTCACTCCCTGGGTATGAGATTTGAAAACCGAAAGAAGGAGAAGTGGGATGCGGCCCTGGGAGCTAATCTTAGCATCACGGATGCTAAGTTTTCCATCTCCTCTATGAATACAGTCTACTATAATACTTCCCTGTATACAGATATCCGCTTCACTCCCAGCGACAAATGGAGCTTTGAGACCAGGGCCAGTGTGGTCAATTACGATTCAAAAAGCTTTGACGAAGCAGTGAGCATTCCCCTGCTTACGGCAGGCATAAGCTACTATTTCCTGAGGGGTGAAAGAGCCTCAATTACCCTGCGTGGATACGACCTCCTGAACAAGCAGGTGGGCTTTGAAAGGATCTCTCAGACCAACTACCTGATGCAGCAGGAATGGAACACCATTGGTCGCTATGTGATGCTGGAGTTTCACCTGCGCATCGGACGATAGAATTAAGGATATTATACTAAGAAAGGAATGATTGCCTTTCGTTCCGGTGGATACTCCTCAAAGGTATCCCTGTACCACCTGTGATGAGACAGCGCCCTGGGAACCAGGTTAGCGAAGCTCCAAAGAGCAAATACCAGTGCTGCAGGGCTCCAGGTCATCACCGCAAAACCAAACCATTGCAGAATTTCCCCCAGGAAATTGGGACAGGAGATCCAGCGGAACAATCCACCCCTGGGAATAAAGTAGCCCTTCTTTCCCCCTTTTCGAAGACGCAGGAGGATCTGATCCGACCACCAGTTCAGGAAGGACCCACCCCCGTAAAGAATCGCACCGATAATAAAGCGTGCATCCGTTAGCCACTCCAGGGTATACTCACGGGCAAAGGCAGAGAAGTAGTAGCCGTTGATAAAACCATTAACCAGATTGAAAGCGACGGCCATCAACGCCACCACCAGGGGCATCATTTTTCCGGAGGTCCGGGTTCTCCAGGGCCAGATCAAAGAGCGGTTGGTATAGTGCGAAACGTAGAGGGCAAAAAATATCCAGGTAAGGGGCTGAATCTTGTTGGGCCCAAACAGAAAAAAGAGGATAAAGACAAGCAGGGAAGGAAACTCCATCAGGATCCATCCCAGCCGGTTGGGAATGCTGGGTCCCCAGTCCTTCCGGCTGTGCCGTCCATAAGGGGCCTTCACAAAAAGTAACAGAACAAAAACGGCCAGGCCAAGAATAGCCCAGGCCCATAAGAAAGTGTAAAAGGTATCGCGATCCATAGCAGAACAAGAGGAAAGCGAATATAAAGGTTTTTTTTAGAAAGAGACTACCTGTTATCTGTCCTGTTTTCCGTGTAGAGGTACCTGATAGCCAGTTCCTCAGATTCCAGAGAGACAATCCTGATCTGGTAAGTCATCATCCCTCCCCAGTAGGCCACAGTGATATCCAGCAGACTATCGGAAACAGCCTTCCAGGTACCTTCGAAATTATCGTAGGTAATGGGCGGAGTGCCACACCAACCTGCATTTTTCCGTTCAATAAAGGTCCCGTCTTCCTTAAGTGTGAACCCATATTTTCCCTTATCAAAAGCCCCGCTGCGGTGAAGGAACAGGGTGTCTCCCTGATATTCCTCCTCCACCCAGGTCCCCACAATACCTGAATTTGCACCCAGGGCATCCAGCTCCAGAAGATCTTTCTCACAGGAGACCAGCAGGGCGATAAGGCCTAATAAAAGTAATCTCTTCATGTGACAGTTTCTTTCTTTTACTAGAGGATGAATGAATGTATCAATGGGTTGCTTCACATGCCAACAAATCCTTACATTTGATTAAATCAATCTTCTGATATGAAAAACAGATTAAGACTCCTTCTGTTCATCCTTCCCCTTGCAATAATACTAATTTGCCAGGAACAAGCAGGTATTTCCCAGACAGTGGTAGATAGAATTCCCTTGAAGCCCGGACCCGAAGATATGGTGCTTGATACCCTGCATGGCGATCCTTCGCTAATCATCTCCTGTTGTGGACGGCGCGAGGCTGATAAACCCTTCGGGGAGATAGTGCTTTTGAATCTGCTGAGCGGAAAACAGACGCTGATGGAGCGCTTGAACGAACCTGAGGATATCCTGTTCCGTCCCCATGGCATCTACCTGGATGGAGACCTGCTCTATGTGATCAGTCATGAAAAAGAGCCAGATTACCACCCGGTATTGATCTACCGGGTAAATGGAAACCAGCTTGAGTTTGTGGAGCGGGTAAGTACGGGCCACCAGCACTCACCCAATGCGCTGGTCACCGGACCCGACGGAGAGATCTACCTGGTTAACGATTCGGGGAAACGGGGCAGCCTGATGGAAAAGGCTCTGAAGCTCAAGCGTGCCAGTGTGGTAAAACTGAAGAAACAAAGAGATGGAAGCTGGCAGGGCGAAATGGTGGCTGACAAGCTGGGCTATCCGGCCGGGATCAACCGTATCGGGGACCGCCTCTATGTGGGGGATGCAGTGCTTCATAAGATTCATGTGTACCAAATAAGCCAGGATGGAATAAGTCCCGAGGGTGAGATTTCAAAGTTGAAAGGCATTGACAACATCAGGATATATGAGGGACAGCTACTGGCTCCGGGCCATGTCAAGCCCTTTAAGTTTATCAAACACGCAAAAAAGCCGGATAAGCGATCACCTGTTGATGTCTATCTGGCAGATCCGGCTTCAGGGGAGCATCGTACCATCTACTCCACCGACGGTTCTACCATCAGTGGAGGCTCGTCCGCCATCATCTTTGGAAAGCACCTCTATATCTGCCAGGTATTCGATCCCTATCTTCTGAGAGTGGAACTGAATCATTGATTTCACCGACAAAGCGGGTAGTTTGATCGAAAGAAGTTGAACGGCTTCATTCTTCTGTACACTTTTGTTTTGTAACCAAACTCAGAGTGCTATGAAACCTTCAAAAGTTCTTATTACCGTAAGCATACTGGCCATGGCTGCCATGAGCAGCTGCCTGGTCAGCTCACTCCACCCCTTCTTTAAGGAAAAAGATAAAAAGTTCGATACAAACATGCTTGGGAATTGGATTGACGGAGATTCCTGCATCTGGACGATTCATCCCAATATGGCATTTGTGGGATTTATGGAAGATGATGAACCTGATGGTTCCTATGCGATAACCTATTATGAGGAATCGGATAAAAAATCCTTTCTGAAATCCACACTCTTTCAATTAAATGGTGTGGATTATGTTGACTTTATTCCGAATCCCAATGAGGATCACTGCACCTCTGATATGACAACCTTCCATCATATTCCGGTTCACACCCTTGCGAGGGTTCAGTATTGTAAGGATTCCATTCTTTTATATTGGTATGGGGATGAATGGCTGAATGAGTTGCTTGAACAGAACCGAATCCGCATAAAGCATGAAACCGTTCCAGGATTTGAATACGACAGACAAGTACTAACTGCTCCCACCGATGAATTGCAGAAATTCATTAAAAAATATGCCAACGATCCAAAAACGGTGGAGGAGATTGAACAAATCTTTGCCCGTGGCTACACCAATGATGATGAAGAAGAGTATGGAGCCTTTCTAAAACTAAAACCCTATCTTGGTCCGCTGCCTGAAGCAAAGGCTAAGCAGGTAGAACCCTCCATTAATAATTGATAAATGACAGGTAAAAACACAGTATTTATTGCCCGGAGCCTGGATGGATATATTGCCGACAAAAACGGGGGACTGGACTGGCTGAATTCAGTCCCTAACCCAGACCAGCTGGATTTAGGGTATGAGAAATTCATCCAGCGTGCGGATGCCATTGTCATGGGCCGGATCACCTTTGATACGGTTTGCAGTTTCGATATGGAATGGCCCTATAGTCTGCCGGTATTCGTCTTAAGCAACTCCCTGAACTCTGTGCCGGAAGAGTTGACGGACAGAGTGGAGATTCTCAATGGTTCTCTCCCTGAAATCCTGGAACAAATACATAAAAAAGGATATATCCGGCTCTATATTGACGGGGGACAAACGGTTCAGAATTTTCTGAAGGAAGATCTGATTGACGAACTGATTATCACTACCATTCCGGTTCTCCTGGGGGGTGGATCTCCCCTATTTGGAGAGCTCCCCGGAGAGTTGGCCTTTGAGCATGTAGCATCTGAACTATACCTGGATGCGCTGGTACAGGATACCTACCGGCGCAAAAGATAATAGCCGCTCAACTTTGCACTCGCCTATTTCAGCTTATTCAGAGCCGCAGGGATCACCTTGGTTACAGTTACCCTCTTTTCACCCTTGATAAATGCCATCAACTCATCCCTGTTTTTTATGGTCCTGAGTTTTGCAATGGACTCATGTACCTTGTAGTTTGAACTGCGGTCTGCCTTACCGGCAGCAGGTTTCCTGACCGGAACTCTTTTGGTGGCTGGTCTTGCCGCTGCAGGAGTGGTGGGTTTCGGAGCTGGTTTGGGAATTGGTTTTGCCGCTGATTTAGCTGCCAGCTTCTGAGCAGGTGTTACTGCTTTAGTGCCTGCTTTTTTTTTACCAGGCTTTTTCCTGGAACTAACTTTTTTCTTAGAGCTATCCTTCTTTTTAGTGGATTTCTTCTTCTCTGTTTTTTTCTTCAGATCCTTCTTCTTAGAATCTTTCTTCTTGGAGTCCTTCTTCTTAGAGTCCTTCTTCTTGGAATCCTTCTTCTTCTCAGCTTTCACTTTAGCCAGGATATTTTTTAGCTCCTTTTTCTTCTTATCCTTCTTTTTTCCCTCCTTTTTCGATTTTTTCTTGGCCATGATAGGGTCATTTAGGTGTATACAGTTTAATAGCGGAAAGATAGAATTTTCACCGATTCACACGCCTGTTTCGTCGAAAAAATTTTATGCGCAGGTGCTTTTTCTTAAATTGAACTCCTGTAATGGCCCGCTCCAGGAAAACGCATATATCCAGATCCAATTTTACGGATCTGATAATTTTTAAAAACCGCTGGTGGCAGCACCTTATTTTCTGGGCTGCAGCCTTGCTGATCCTTTTCAATATCTTCAAAAGTTCCGGATCCGTAGAGAAGATCGATGTGATCTACACCTTCATTTTTCTAATCCCTATTGTATGCATCGTTTACCTGAACCTCTACCTGGTTGTGCCCAGATTTCTCAGAAGGGAAAGGTACCTCCTGTACACACTACTTTTGCTGGTTCTCCTGGGTGGAGGAGCACTGTTTCTCTATCTCCTGTTCGACAGCTGGATCGATCTGATCCTCCCAGACTTCTATTTTATCTCTTACTACAACCTGCCTGTTTTAATGCTATATACCGGGAGCTTTCTGATTCTCACCACCCTGTTAAAACTTTCCCGCAGCTGGTTTATGCTCTTGCGGCTTGAACGTTTGACCACCACCCATCAGTTGCAATCCCTTCAGTCTCAGATTAACCCACACTTCCTTCTGAATAGCCTGCAGAGCATCTATGCCTTATCCCTGGAGAAATCGGGCCATACACCGGAGGTGATCCTCCAGCTTTCCCATATTCTGAAATACACCCTTTATGAGACCGGTCAACCAAGCGTCAAACTCAGCAAGGAAATCGGGATGATTCAAGATTATGTGGAGATGTACCGACACCGTGTGGATCCACGGCGGACAAAGATTACCCTGGATCTTAAGGGTAATCCGGGAGAGCTTCTGATCGCTCCCATGTTACTGATTCCCTTTATAGAAAACAGTTTTAAACACGGGCTTATGGGTGAACAGGACGAACCCTTCGTAGAAATTCATCTGGATATAACGGAATACAAAATTCAGTTCAGGGTGCGTAACAGTTTCGGAGCATCCGACGAACTGGAATTGGATTCCAGACGAGGAATCGGAATTCAGAATACCAGGCAACGGCTGGAGCTGCTCTATCCAGGAAAGCATAAACTTGAGATTGAGGGAAAAAAAGAGACTTTTACAGTAAGTCTTTCTCTTGAATTGAAACAGAACTAATGGCTACTTGTATTATTGTTGATGATGAACCCCTCTCCAGGGATGTGCTCAGAAACTACCTGAGGGAGGTGAAAGATCTGCAACTTGTTGCAGAGTGTGCCAACGCAAGGGAGGCCTCGCATCAGCTAAATCTGGACCCGATCGATATCGTTTTTCTGGATATCAATATG
>Ga0209345_10006712_pt1 | contig 10369 bp, 7 predicted proteins | sample Cruoilmetagenom7_FD_187294 | JGI IMG/M metagenome (GOLD analysis project Ga0209345, IMG submission 187294) | Oil polluted marine microbial communities from Coal Oil Point, Santa Barbara, California, USA - Sample 7 (SPAdes) (version 2) | ecosystem: Environmental > Aquatic > Marine > Oil seeps ... | reverse complement strand
CGTCGTGTCATAGCTCGTATCCGTTTGGACCAGGAATTTGAAACTTGCTACGGTGCAACCTCAAATATTCGTGGACAATGGATGTGCGTTCTTCCAGGGAATACCTCTTCTTCCTTAGTTGAACTTCCTGCTTCGCGTACAGCGCGAGCGGTTTCTGCTTCGCGGGCAGCATCAGAGATCGCTGATATCTGGTATGAACAGGCTGTCATAGTCCATAACGATCTTGTGAATCGACACCGGCTCTCCTCGCAAGCAACGAAAGCTCGTCGGGTAGTGATTGAGGCGATGCTGGCCACTCCAGATCAGGAAGCACTTGGTATTCAAGGACACGGACCTGATAACACGATCTACCGATCGGTTTTACGTGATCTTGGACTTCACGTTGCAACGGAGAACGGCTGGGAGATAGTCGCTCCATCTCCGGCGAGCAAGTTGTCGGCTGTTTGGCAGTATTTTGACGAGCTTCTTTCAGAGACAACAGTTTACCGAGCACGTATTGACGAAATATATGAGAGACTTGCAGCTCCTCCATACGGTCTACGTGCAGGACTTGCTCCTATTATTTTGGTAACGTCCCTTATTGTGAATGCTGAAGAAGTTGCTCTCTATGAACACGGAACCTTTCGCCCGGTTCTCACTACGGAGCTTGTTGAGCGTTTGCTTCGCAACCCTGGCAATTTTGAGCTGAAACACTTCAGTAGCCGTTCCGGTATCCGCGCTGAATTTCTTGCTCGTCTTGCTGACCGACTTGAGGTTCCCCCTTCTGGGAAATCCAGGAAAGAACGGGGAGGGACCGTTCTATCTGTAGTCTCTCACCTCCTCAGAGTCATTAGAAGTGTGCCGAAACATATCCAAAAGACAAGGCATCTAACAGTTGATGCACTCAATGTGCGTCGCGCTCTTCTCACGGAGACTGAGCCTGATGAGCTTCTTTTTTCGGTGATTCCGAAGGCCTTCGGGAAGGAAGTAATTCCCGCCGTAACTACTTGTGATAGCAGCATTATTGATGAAATTTCTGATCGGTTATTTTTTACTATCGATGAGTTCAAAACTGCTTATTCTCAGCTACTCGACCAGATCAGGTCTGTTTTACGTGAGGAACTGGGCGGATCTATAAAAGATTTTCGCGAAGATCTATGTCTTCGTGCCCAGCAAGTCAAAGAGCGCGTTACGAACCAGAATGTCACCGCCTTTGTTGTTGCCTTGTCCGCTGACATTCCTGGTGAGGACGAGTGGACCGAATACGTGGCCATGAGTGTGTCTGGGCTGCCGCCTGGACAGTGGAACGATGCGAATCGGAAACAGTTTTTTATTACCCTCCGCGAGATTTCCGGAACGTTTCGTCGCGTTGAGGCGTTGAATGCTGACCTTTTGGAATATGCTGGTCTATGTGATCCTGTTCGTGTTACGCTAACTAGACCCGATGGTACTGAAGATGTGAAACTTGTCCGGATCGATGATTCCAAGCGTAAATCCCTTGAAAATATTCTCAGAGAAGCCCTTTCCAAGGCACGTACCCAAGTAGATAGCGAGATTGAGGCAAGCGATATTTTTCTTGCGCTTTTAACTGATCGCAATTTTGATGATGCCTTGAAAGGGTATTGACTTTTTCCTACGACTTGTTCTTGCGCACTGGGTAGCGCAGGAATAGAAGGGAAATAAAATGGGAACGGCCCATGACCTGCGGCATGTGTGCGGAATCTCCGGAGGGAAAGACTCCAGTGCTCTTGCCATCTATCTTCGCGACCGTGTGCCAGACATGGAATATTTTTTTTGTGACACAGGAGCAGAACTCCCTGAGACCTATGAGTATCTTCATCGTCTTGAGGTTGTCCTTGGGAAGCCTGTGAACAGGCTGAACAGTAACCGGGGTTTCGATCACTGGTTTGAGGTATACCGAGGAGCGCTTCCCTCTCCACAGATGCGTTGGTGCACGCGGCAAATGAAAATCCAGCCTCTTGAGGACTGGCTTGGCGACGATCCTGCCGTTTCTTATGTTGCTATTCGCGCGGACGAACAGAACCGTAAAGGTTATGTTCCAACCAAACCCAACATTACCGCTGTTTTCCCTTTTATTGAGGAAGGCATTGACTATGAGGGAGTGCTGCGGATACTAGAGGAAGCAGGTATTGGTCTTCCTGAGTACTATGAATGGCGTACTCGGTCTGGTTGTTATTTTTGCTTTTTTCAACGGAAAGCCGAATGGGTCGGTCTCGCGGACCGGCACCCTGATCTATACGAACGGGCTGTAGCAATCGAGCAAAAGGTTCTTAAGGACGCAGGTGCCGATGGGGACGCGAGCTACCAAGAGCTTGCCATGCAGGGGAGAGCGTACACCTGGTCACAAAAAGAGACCCTCACTGAACTGCTCGAACGGCGCGAAGAAATTCTTGCAAGACACGAAGTGTCAGTACAGCGAGCCAAGAAGAATCGCCGTAACGTGCCACTTGTGGAAGTGCTTGCGGACGCTCTCGATGACGACGATGACACACCTGTTTGCACGATGTGTGCTTTTTAGTGGGGGGAGCCGTACTGATGTCTAGCTCGAGTGCCTGTTTGTTTCTAGAGGGTCTTGCCCACACTGATTTCCCGGCAACTTAACGACGAGGCGCGTAATGTCGCAACAATTTGAAGCCGAACCATCATCTCTTCGGGAACTCATTCTTTAACCCGGTCAAGGTTTTTATATTCCAGTGTATCAACGTGGATTTACGTGGGGAAAATCTGAAATTGTTCGGCTCTTTGAAGACCTTGATTATGGGATTGAGCGTGCTGCTCAGGGTCAGAATCCACCAACTTTTTTGGGCTCAGTAATTCTCCTAGAAGATAGAAGTAGTGTTACCCCGAAGCATTCCGACGCGCTTCCTCCGCAAGTACTTCATATTGTTGATGGTCAGCAAAGGCTTACGGCAATTCTTTTAATTTTCGCGGTTATTGCAAGATTTATTGCACAGCAGTTAGACGTTCTTGGATATCAGAAAACTGGTAATAAATCTTTTTCTAACTTCGATCACTGGGTAATGAATAATTTACAAGAACAGCAGGGTTGGTTGTTGGATTCAATTGCTTTTCCTACTCACACAGGGGAGGAGGAATTTCGATATAAGCCTCGATTAATCAGGCAAGAGTCAGATATTTGGGGCAATAATATTACTGACGCGAAATATGAGAGTGATGTTGCTTGGTATCTTATGGAAACGGTGAGAAAACTGGAAAGGGGAGAAGCCAATCTTCCTCTGTCTTTCCCCACTCATCGGCGGCGTCTTTCGGGTGTTATCTCTGTACTTGATAATGCGGTTGGAAAGATAGCAGACGGGGAAACGGAGTGTGATGCACTCAACAATCTCACGTACCTGAGTGACAGGATAGTGACGGATAAGCTTGTTGGTTCATCTCCCGAACCATCGATCGACTTGTCAGTACTTGATGTAGGTTGTGGAAGCGGACGGCATCAGGTTGGTTTACTATTGGCCTGAAGGGCTTTACAATGTCTACCGCAAGAAGTGATCGTTTGGTTGCCGCTGGGGATTTCTCTGTTTTCTGTCGGCATCGGAGGAACCGTCCTGGTATCGAGAGGGGAAGCTCCCGCCCGTCTCGCGTGAGCTGCATGTTGAACAAAGCCCGAGGCGGCAAAAGTCTGTGAGCGAGAAGCAGTCGGTTTTGTTTACCCACTCGGCAATCTCGTTGACCAGCAAAATGTGCATCTTGCTTTCCTAATTGCAGTGAGGTGCATCACTCCTAAAGAAGAATTCAAATCGCAGAAGGAATTTATGCGGAAGGGTTACGGAGACCTCGGGTACTGGTCGATCATGGTTACAATGAACACCTATGGGCGTCTTTTTGAAGAACGTGACATGGCTGCAGCGGATGCTCTTGAGAGAATCGCCCCCATTTCGTGCTCATCGGGGAACGTGATGCTATTGCAGAAAGGACAAAAAGAACTCGCAGATCATAACCTGCGAGTTCTTCGGGTGGGGTCACCCGGACTCGAATCCTGGACCTCACCCTTATCAGACTGATGCGTGACGCAGTAACCATTGCCGAAGCCTTTCCGATACTGGAATTAGTGGCCGATCGCAGATTCGCGGCGGTCTTGGCAAATGCTGGCCTCACTGAGTCCGACGATGTTGGAGCGCTTTGTAACCTTGCGGCACGGCAGGACGTCATGGAGGAGATGGCACACTTGCTCATCAAATTGCTGCCTGAAGTTCCAATGAGTAAGTCCCTCCCCGGCGTTGTGGTCTCGCCCGACGAGACTATCTTGCTTGGGACCTTCTCCGTTCGTTCCTTCAACGCTCTCGAGCGATCGCACAACGGTCGAAGTCCAACATGGGGCGAACTGGCGCAACTCTGCCCTGCTGCCCTGTTCTCCTTCGTAAACCTTGGGACGAAGTCGGTGATGGAGATCCTTGCGACGGCCTCGGTTCGGTCCATCCTCGCGCTCGATGACGCCGCCGTAGAACTGGTTGTGGACGCGGGTGCGGGCAGTGGCCAGTGCGAACGTCTTGTTCCTGCATCAGCTTCTGCAGCGCCGACTTGGCCAGCGTCGAGCGCCTGGCGAGTCGTAGCCCAATGGCTGCAGGAATCCTCCCAAGCGAAGAAAGTCGGCGATGCGCTGGAGGAGTTGGGACATCGAGAGCTTCCAGGTGTCGTGTCTATTGCGTGGGAGGAGATCTGCTCGGTTCAGGTGGATGCCCTTGCACCACGGCCACCATCCAATTACCTTGACACCTTCATCGGAAGGTTGTCCGAGTCGCTAGGTGACAAGCGAGTTGAGGCCATCTTTTGGGAACGAATTGCGCCATCTGCTTCAACTCTTGAGGAGATTGGGACGCAGCTCGGGGTGACAAGAGAACGCGTACGCCAACTTCAGGTGAAGGGTGAGACGCAGGCCCGTGCCCTAGTGGACGGTGAATTCCGACGTGTTCGGTGGCGAGCTGATGCACTCTTTCGCCAGCTAGGCACAGCCTTCCCAACAGGTGCAGACTGGGCTGACGCTGCAATCGCGTCGGCAGTTGCAGGAGGAGACGCGCAGTACTCGGAGCGGCTCGGGTCACTTCTGCTCTGGCTAGCGGGTCCGTACCGCTGCTACAGCGACGGATGGACACGGACGGGAGAGCTTCCGCATCCCGGCGTGATCGCCAAAGCTGTGGACGACGACGGCGCGTTGGACGAGTTGCGCCTCATCGACGAGCTCGAGGCCAGTGGATTGGCGCCTCCGGCAGCAGCCGAGTGGATCGCTCAATACGTGACGACACGTACTATTACCGGGGTTACATACATCTGGGACGGCTCTGTGACCGACAAGGCAGCCATCCTGCTTCGCTTATCCGGTATACCGATGACGGCCGAAGATCTGACGGCGGCCATCGGCGAAGGCCACGGGGTGAGGTCGACACGGACCCGACTGCTTGAGGATGATCGATTCAAGCGGGTCGATCGACAAAATATCGGACTCCGTGACTGGCCGATGGATGAATACACGGGCATTGCAGACGAAATTGCCGAAGAGATTGAGCGTCGCGGAGGGGCATGCGAGATTGGCGAACTGGTGGCTGTGGTGGCGCAGAATTACAACCTGAGTCCTGCTTCGGTCGAGGCCTATACTGCCGCTCCAAGGTTCGTGGTGGAGCAACGCATAGTCCGGTTTCGTCGCCCGGATGAGCCCTTCGTCTCGCGTCGCAACGTGACGCAGGAGGCCAGGTGTTACCTGCTCGGCGGGGGGCGCTGCTCCTTCCGAATGACGGTCGATCGCGATATTCTTCGGGGGAGCGGTCGGCCCATCCCTGAAGGTTTAGGCGTTTGGCTGGGAGTGCGACCCGGAATTCGTCGAGTCATCAGCTTCGGTGAGAATGATATCCCGGTTACGTGGCCGGACACCGCTCTCCTTGGACCTTCTATCGGGTCGCTCCGCCGCGTGGTCGAGGAACTTGGTGTCGAGCTCGGAGACTGGATCGTGATCACCTTCGATCGAGAACAAGCGACGGGATCAGCGGCATTGATCGATCGAGACCGCCTTGCGAAGCTGAAGCGGGACGAACAGGTTTCCGTGCTCACCGGTATCACGTGGTCTCCAGGGGAAATGGAGAAGAAGGTTTCGGAGGCGATTGGGGCCACTGAAGGGGTCGGCCTCCGCGAGCGTCTGCGACAGCGCGGTGAAGAAGATATTCTTGCTTTGATGCCCAATCGCGCTGCGGAATTTGACTTGGCACTCGATCGACTGAAGAGTGTGCTGTGACGAATGCGTCCCTTCGCGACCTAGGCGGTCGGCCATCGATCTATACGGTTCCCGGAGACGATCTCGTCAAAGAGATACTCATTCCTGCGATGTCATCATGCGACACTCTCCGATGCATGGCAGGCTATTTCCACTCGTCCGCGCTGAGGCACCTCGCTCCGGGTCTCGCAGCGTTCGTGAATGGAACGAGAGGGACATTCCGCTTGCTGATTAGCCCCGTTCTAGATGATGCGGATCGAGAAACCCTACGGTCTGCTCGCACCGACCCTGAACGAATCCTCCGTGAGGCTTACGAGCGAGTCTTCACTGCCGCGCAGCTAGACCCCTCAGCGATTGAGCAACATACCTTAGATTGCCTCGGCTACTTGCTCGCTTCCAACCGACTGGCCGTGAGGTTCGTCCTGATGCCAGACGGAGGGATGTTTCATCCCAAAGTGTGGATCTTCAAACGCGACACAGATCTTGTCGTCGTTCATGGATCTAGTAATGTGACCACCGCAGGCCTGCTGTTCAACTTCGAGGCGGTGTCGGTGGAGCGCAGCTGGGCAAGTGACGAAGCCCACGAGCGATCGGTTCGACTCGCAGAGGTGTTCGAGCGGCTGTGGGTTGGTGAAGAGGAGCGCACGCTCACACTTGACCTCTCCGATGGAATTGCTCTTGCCTCTCGTCTTCCAGCATCGGATCGTGCTCCCACGATCGACGACTACTGGCAGGCTTGGCATGAGGACGCCGCGAACGGATTGGCGCCCCCGCTTCCAAAGGGCCATCACGTCCCGGCGCCAAACCCCCTGTACCTCGATGATCTCTCCCTCACGATTCCGAGCGGTCTTGCGTGGGAGCATGGCCCGTTTGCTCACCAAGCGTGTGCCGTGGCAGCGTGGGAGGCGGCCGAGGGCCGCGGACTGCTGTCCATGGCGACAGGCTCAGGCAAGACCATCACCTCGTTGGTGTGTGCGTCTCGACTGCAGCAGGCCCACTCGCCTCTTCTTGTTGTGATCGCGGCTCCCTACAAGCCCCTTGTCGAGCAGTGGGCGACCGAAGTGGAGGCATTCGGTGTTCGCCCGCTCGATCTCGCCCGGATGTCGGGAGCAGACCGTTTGACTGCGATTCTCGACGCTGTTCGACGGCTTGAGCGTGATCTCTCAGGAGTCGAAGTGGTGGTTGTCACTCACGACTTTCTCGTGAGTGACGCGTTGTACTCGATCCTCGATGAATTGCCAAGCAAAGTTACGTCGTTACTCATCGCTGACGAAGTCCACAATCTCGGGCGACCACGATTCCTCGCCCGACCCCCTGAGCAGTTCGACTACCGCCTCGGGCTCTCAGCGACGCCGGTGCTTCAGTACAACGAAGCCGGGACGGAGGCAATCGCGCTCTTCTTTGGGCCGACCGTGTTCGAGTTCTCGCTTGCCGACGCGATCGGAGTCTGTCTTGTGCCGTATAACTATCATTTGCATCCGGTGCAGTTGGAACGAGATGAGGAAGAGGTGTGGGAAGAACTGACAGCCAAGCTCAGGCGTGCAGGCTTCCGAGGTGTAGACGACGGAAGTAATGGCTCGCTGTCGCCCAAGGTGCTAGCGCTCCTCGTCAAGCGACGGGCTGTCCTTGAAGCCGCAGTCGCCAAGGTCACAAGTCTCGTGTCGCTGTTGACGGGCCAAGGTATTGACGCCGTAAAACATACCCTCGTCTATTGCTCAGACAAGCGGCCTGAGCAGCTCTTGACTGTCAACCGTATGCTGATGGACGAAGGCTTCTTCGTCCGGCAGATTACCGCGGACGAGACGTCCAACCGCGCCCGGACCCAGCAGATCCTCGACGATTTCGCTATTGGTAACTATCAGATTCTCACCTGCAAGCGTGTACTTGACGAGGGCGTCGATCTCCCCCAGGTCCGGACGGCTTTTCTCCTTGCGAGCAGCACGGTGCGACGCCAGTGGGTCCAGCGCCGCGGTCGGATCCTGCGACGCTGCGACGCTATCGACAAGCGGTTAGCATACCTCCATGACTTCTTAGTCGTGCCTACCGACCCGACGAGCGCGACAGGACGAGCTATCCTCCAGCAGGAGCTTGAGAGGGGGCGGGCGTTCGCGGAGCTCGCTGCCAACGCGGGAGATCTCGAGGGACCGTTCGCGGTGATGAGTGATTTCACACCGACAGGTGACTGGTAAGCGGGAGAGACCTGGCCTATGTCTGTTCCACAGCAACGGGTGATCGATACTATTCGGGAGCAATGCGAACTCCTGGATGACCGGTATCCGGGTTATGTCAAGGATCTCATCGGATACCTGGCCGAAGTCCTCGCGATCGAGCGTGAGTCCCCATACAATGTCAAACAGCAGGTCGAGGCTCAATTGGAGGCTTTCGGTGACCTGTACCACCGCCGCATCACAGGAGGTGAGTCGGCCCGGTGAAGCTCAAGTCGGCGCGAATCAAAAACTTCAAGCTGCTCCGAGACGTAACGCTTGAGTTCTCCGACGACCAACAGCGACCGCTGACCGTGATTCGGGCTGAGAACGGATCTGGTAAGACTTCCACCCTTGTCGCCCTTCGATGGGTATTGTATGGGGAGGAAGGCCTCGACGAGCCAGGCATGCGGTTGAGTCCAACTACCTGGCCCGAGGGCAGTGACTGCGAGATCAGTGTTCAGCTCGACTTTAGCCACACGCTCTTCAACCAGATCGCCGGTGAGTCTGTTGCGAGCACGACCGACTACCGTCTCGTGCGCAGCACGGTCGAACGGCCCGAGGGAAATCGCCCCAACCGGAAGGACAAGGAGCCAATACTCTTCTGCCGGACGGAGGTAGGCCTAGAGAAGATCGAGCCGCCGGACCTGCGTATCGCAGAGATTTTGCCAATCGAGATGAAGGACATCTTCTTCACAGACGGGGACGCCGCCATGAGCTTCGTGTCGCCGCACCTGACCCGCTCAAGCAAGCGCAATCAGGTGAAGGACGCCATCCGCTCCCTTCTCGGCCTCGATCTCCTCGAGTCAGCCTCAACTCACATCGCTGGGGCCCAAGGGAAGTACAACAGTGAAGTCTCGAAGGCTAGCGAGTCGCAACATCTCACCGACCTGGCCAATCAGATCATTAACAAACAGGAACGACTGGACGAGAATTCCGAGCGGCTCCGCGACGTAGAACGACAGGTGAAGGACCTTGCGCGCCGCTATGAGGAAGCTGACAAACGGCTGCTCCAGGTAGCGCTTCAGGCCGGCGACTTCAACGAACTCGCGCACCAGCAGAAGCTGGCATTGAATCAGCTGAAAGAGGCCCGGAGCAATGAAGCTGCACTCAAAGACACGCATCAGCAAGTTCTGCAGGACCAGCTACTCTCGGTCGCGTTGCTGGGACGTCGGCTCAACGAGGGGTTCACTCAACTTGTGCAGCTGCACGACGCAGGCATTATCCCCAGCGGTTCTGTGCCAGTACTTGAAGAACGGTTGAAGGTAGAGACCTGTGTGTGTGGAACGGATCTCTCCGAAGGGACCGCGGCGCGCGCAAACCTAGAAGAGCTCATCACGCGTCAACGGACCGTAGATCAGAAGCGCAAAGGCAGAACAGAGCTTTATCATGCTTCAAAGGCCGATTTGCAACGGGGCGTGAGCGCAACCAAAGACTGGCTTGCGAGCCTCGAGCAGATCGAAAAGACACGGCTCATCAACAAGAAAGCAGAGAACACGGCCAAAGAGCAGCGTCGGATCTACGAGGAGAAGTTGACTCGAAATAAAGAGTCTGGAGTGGAAGAAAAGCGAAAGGAACGCAACGCGATCCAGTCGGCCTTGGCGGTGAAGAAGGATGAGCGTAGCGACCTGCAGACTTCAGTCGAACGTCTCACTCGGAACATAGCGGAGTTGAAGCCAGACTTCGAGAAGCTTCGCCGCCAGGAAAAAAAGGGGGCGATTGCAAACGCCCGTTTGACAGTCACCGAGGACATGAGGGTCGTCGTGCAAGGCGCGTTGGGTGAACTGCAGCAGAAATACCTCTCTCAGGTTTCTGACCGGATGAACGTGCTGTTCCTTGAGATGGTTGGTGCCGACCCTTCCGCGATGGCTGAAGAGGATGATCGTGGGCCTCAGAGCGATGTCTTCCGATCCGCTGAAATCTCCTCGGACTTCGAGATCAGAGTGAA
>Ga0209345_10006711_pt1 | contig 10371 bp, 7 predicted proteins | sample Cruoilmetagenom7_FD_187294 | JGI IMG/M metagenome (GOLD analysis project Ga0209345, IMG submission 187294) | Oil polluted marine microbial communities from Coal Oil Point, Santa Barbara, California, USA - Sample 7 (SPAdes) (version 2) | ecosystem: Environmental > Aquatic > Marine > Oil seeps ... | reverse complement strand
TCCAACCACCCGTTTTCTAACGATATTTCAAATGCACTTTCGTCACATTCATATACAACCAACCCACAAAACCCTCACTCAATCCCGACTCGCACAAGTCCCAGAGGGGAATCCACATCGACTCCCCTCAAATCACCTTCATTCAGACGGGTCTGACTCGACCGAAGCCACATCCCCCTCGCCTATGACGAGTCCATCCTCCCCAGCATCAACGACGACACGCATGCCGTCCTTGATCTGTCCGGACAGGATCATCTCCGCCAGCGGGTCTTGCAGATACTTCTGCAACACGCGTTTCAGGGGGCGCGCGCCGTAGACGGGGTCATAGCCCTTGTCCGCCAGCCAGGTCATCGCCTCGGGCGACAGGTCGAGCGTGATCTTGCGATCCGCCAGACGCCGCTCCAACACCTCCAGCTGGATCAGGACGATCCCGTCCATCTCATCCCGGCTCAACCGGTCGAACTGCACGATCTCATCCAGGCGGTTGAGGAACTCGGGGCGGAAATGCGCCCGCACCGCGTCCATCACCTGATCCTTGACGGTGGAGGCATCGACCCCCGGCGTCAGGTTCGACAGAGCCTGGCTGCCCAAGTTCGAGGTCAGGATGATGAGCGTGTTCTTGAAGTCCACGACCCGTCCCTGCCCATCCGTCAGGCGCCCGTCGTCCAGAACCTGCAACAGCACGTTGAACACATCCGGGTGGGCCTTTTCGACCTCATCGAACAGGATCACCTGATAGGGGCGCCTGCGAACCGCCTCGGTCAGCACGCCGCCCTCATCATAGCCGACATAGCCCGGAGGGGCGCCTAGCAGGCGCGAGACGGCATGCTTCTCCATGAACTCTGACATGTCTATGCGCACCATCGCGTTGTCATCGTCGAACAGGTACGAGGCCAGCGCCTTGGTCAACTCCGTCTTGCCGACCCCGGTCGGGCCGAGGAACAGGAAAGAGCCGAGAGGACGGTTCGGGTCGTTCAACCCCGCCCGCGCACGCCGTACCGCGTTCGAGACGGCCTGCACCGCCTGCCGTTGCCCGATGACGCGCTTGCCCAGCGCATCCTCCATCTTGAGCAGCTTCTCACGCTCGCCCTCCAGCATCCTGTCAACGGGAATGCCGGTCCAGCGTTCGACCACGCCGGCGACATGTTCGTCGGTCACGGCCTCCTCGACCATCAGGTCGTCGCCGGCTTCCTCCGCTGCCTCCAGCCGTTTTTCCAGATCGGGAATCACGCCGTAGGACAGCTCACCCGCCTTGCTCAGATCGCCGCGCCGCTTTGCGTTTTCCAACTCGATGCGGGCACGGTCCAACTGCTCCTTGATGTCACGACTGCCTTGCAGCTTGTCACGCTCCGCCTGCCAGCGGGCGGTCAGTTCGGACGAACGTTCCTGCAATTCGGCCAGATCTTTCTCCAGCTTGGCCAGACGGTCCTTGGAGGCAGGATCGTCCTCCTTGCGCAGCGCCATCGCCTCAATCTGCTTTTGCATGATGTCGCGGTCCAGCGCATCCAGCGCCTCGGGCTTGGAATCGGCCTCCATGCGCAAACGGCTCGCGGCCTCATCCATCAGGTCGATGGCCTTGTCCGGCAGGAAGCGGTCGGTGATGTAGCGGTTGGACAGGGTCGCGGCCGCCACCAAAGCGCGGTCCGTGATGCGGATGCCGTGGTGAACCTCGTACTTCTCCTTGATGCCGCGCAGGATGCTGATGGTGTCCTGCACCGTCGGCTCCAACACCATGACGGGCTGGAAGCGTCGGGCCAGCGCCGCGTCCTTCTCCACATGCTTGCGGTATTCGTCCAGCGTGGTGGCACCGACGCAATGCAACTCGCCTCGTGCCAATGCGGGTTTCAGCAGGTTGGCCGCGTCCATCGCGCCGTCCGCCTTGCCGCCGCCGACCAGGGTGTGCATCTCGTCGATGAACAGGATGATGTCGCCTGCGGCCTCCGTCACCTCGGTCAGGACGGATTTCAGACGTTCCTCGAACTCACCACGATATTTCGCACCGGCGATCAGCGCGCCCATGTCCAACGCCATGAGGGTCTTGTCCTCCAGCGAATCCGGCACGTCGCCGTTGATGATCCGCAGGGCGAGGCCCTCGGCAATCGCGGTCTTGCCCACGCCCGGCTCCCCGATCAGCACCGGGTTGTTCTTGGTCCGGCGGCTGAGCACCTGGATCGTGCGGCGAATCTCCTCGTCGCGCCCGATGATGGGGTCGATCTTGCCCTCACGCGCGGCGGCGGTCAGATCGCGTGCGTATTTCTTCAGCGCGTCATAGCCTTCCTCGGCGGTGGCGCTGTCGGCGGTGCGGCCCTTGCGGATGTCGTTGATCGCCTCATTGAGGCTCTGCGCCGTGACGCCGCCTGCCTTCAGCGCGTCGTTCGCCTTTGACTTGATGACGGCCAGCGCGGTCAGCAGGCGTTCCACGGGAACGAAGCTGTCGCCCGCCTTTTCGGCCAGCTTTTCCGCCTCGGCAAAGACCTTGGCCGTTTGCCCGTCCATATAAAGGTTGCTGCCGTCGCCGGACACGGACGGGATCTTGGACAAATCCAGTTCCACCGCCTGCCGGATGGCCGCGACATCCCCGCCGGAGCGGGTGATCAAATTCGTCGCCAATCCCTGATCGTCGTCCAGCAATGCCTTGAGCAGATGCTCAGGCACAAACCGCTGATGCCCCTCACGCAGGGCAATTGTCTGAGCCGCTTGCACGAAGCCGCGCGACCGTTCCGTGAACTTGTCGAAGTTCATCGCATTCTCCTGTCTTTAAGCGCCAATTCCGCGATGCCCGTAACGGCACACCACATATGGCCTTTGCATGAAGCGCGCCCCTCTGGCCCGCGCCCCTTTCATACATGCTTAAATGGTGAGCACTTTGAGCCATCTCAAGTCCGCCCCCTCGACTTATGCCCATCGCTGCCGCATGGCTGTGCAATGGTCCTGCCCATCGAATCCGTGCTGCCCGAACTCACCTCCGCTCTGCTGCGCGAGGGGACGGCCGTGTTGCAGGCACCCCCCGGCGCGGGCAAGACGACAATGGTGCCGATCGCGCTGCTGCCACATATTTCGGGCCGCATCGTCATGCTGGAGCCGCGCCGCATCGCCGCGCGCACCGCCGCCGCCCGAATCGCGGAGCTGCTGGACGAACCGCTGGGCCGGCGCGTCGGCTACCGGATGCGCGGCGACAGCGTGGCAGGCACCCGGATCGAGGTCGTGACCGAGGGCATCCTGACCCGCATGTTGCAGGCAGACCCGGAACTGAGCGGCACCGACTGCCTGATCTTCGATGAGTTTCACGAGCGGTCATTGCAGGCGGACCTTGGCCTTGCGCTGGCGCTCGAAGTGCGCGGTGCGCTGCGTGAGGATCTGCGCATCCTCGTGATGTCCGCCACGCTGGACGCGGAGCCTGTCGCGGGCCTGATGGGCGGTGCGCCAGTCATCACGTCCGAGGGGCGCATGTTTCCGGTCGAAACCCAATGGGCCGACACTGCACTGGCCCCCGCGCAGCGGCGGGGCCGCGCGCTGGCCGATGCGGTCGCGGCACAAGTGCGGGGGGCGCTGCGTGAAAACGAAGGTTCCGCCCTCGTCTTCCTGCCCGGTCAGGGGGAGATCAACATGGTCGCCCAGCGCCTTGGCGACCTGCCTGCCGACATTGCCGTGCGTCCTTTATATGGTGCCATGCCCATCGCCGCCCAGCGCGCCGCCATCGCGCCCGCGAAGCAGGGGCGCAAGGTGGTGTTGGCCACCTCGATCGCCGAAACCTCCCTGACCATTGAGGGGGTGCGCATCGTCATCGACGCGGGCCTTGCCCGTCGCGCGCGCTTCGATCCGGCCTCCGCCATGTCGCGCCTGGTGACGGAGCGTGTGACCCGCGCCGAGGCGGAACAGCGGCGCGGCCGTGCGGGGCGGATGCAGCCGGGCGTCTGCTACCGCATGTGGACGAAGGGGGAGGAAGGCGCGCTCGCCGCCTTCGCCCCACCGGAAATCACCGATGCCGACCTCGTGCCGCTGGCGCTGGAGCTTGCCACCTGGGGCGCGCAGGCCAGCGACCTGTCCTTCCTGACCCCACCGCCCGAACGCGCACTGGCTGAGGCTTACGCCCTACTGCACGATCTGGGCTGCATCGACCGCACCGGCCTGACCGCGCATGGCCGCGCCAGCGCTGCGGTGCCCGCGCATCCCCGGCTGGCGCATATGCTGCTCAACGCGGGTGGCGCAGGGCGGGAGGCGGCAGACCTCGCCGCCTTGCTTGAGGCGCGTGACCCGATGCGTGGCGCGGGCAGCGATCTGTCCGTGCGGCTCAAGGCAATGCACACGCCGCCCTTCGCCGAGATTCGCAAGGAGGCCAAACGCCTGTCGCGCTTCGCCGCGAAATCCGGCCCACGCCATTCGACCGGCGCGCTGCTGTCCCTCGCCTATCCCGACCGCATCGCCAAGCGCCGCCCCGGTGATGCGCCACGCTATCACCTCAGCGGGGGCAAGGGCGTCAAGCTGGCCGCCGAGGATCCCCTGGCCCCGCAGACCCTGCTGGTGGTCGCGGAAACCGATGGCCACCCGACGGAAGCAACCGTCCGCCTCGCCCTGCCCGTGACGCTGCCGGAAATCCGTGAGCTGCACGCCCACCGGCTGCGCGAGGTCGATATCTGCGAGTGGTCGAAACGCCATCGCAAGGTCGAGCCGCGTCAACGCACCATGCTGGGCGCGCTGATATTGGAGGATCGCCACTGGCCCGACGCGCCGGACGACGTCATCGCCGCCGGGCTGGTCGAGGGCATCCGCCAGCTTGGCCTCGACGTGCTGGGCTGGTCCAAGGCCTCGCGTCTGCTGCGCACCCGCATCGGCTTCGTCGGACCGCCCCTGCCCGATGTGACGGACGACACCCTACTGGCAACGTTGGAGGATTGGCTGGCCCCGCATCTGCACGGCCAGCGCAGCGCCGCCGATTTGGGCCGCTTCGATCCGTATGAGCCGTTGCTGAACCTGCTGGACTGGCCGCAGCGCCAGATGCTGGATGAACGCGCGCCTTCGCAGTTCACGGCCCCCACCGGCACCCGCTGCCCCATCGACTGGTCCGATCCTGCCCACCCCTCGGTCGAGGTGCGCCTGCAGGAGGTGTTCGGCCTGACCACGCACCCCACGGTCAACGGCATCCCGCTGCGGCTCGACCTCCTTAGCCCCGCGCGGCGGGCGGTGCAGACGACGTCTGATCTGCCGGGGTTCTGGGCCACCTCCTATTCCGACGTGCGCAAGGACATGCGCGGCAGATATCCGCGCCACCCCTGGCCCGAGGATCCCGCCGCCGCACCGCCCACGAACCGGGTCAAGCCGCGCGGCACCTGACGAATTCACGCCCATACATGGACGTGCCCGCGCATCGCGTTATGCTGTCACAACAAATGCGAAGGGGAGACGACGCGCGTGGAGGCATTCATCCTATCCGACGGGCGAGGCACGCCGGGGACCACGGTGTTCTCCTCCCCGCATTCGGGTGCGCATTATCCCGAAGCGTTCCTGCAAGGCAGCCAACTCGACCCGCTGACCCTGCGCTCGTCCGAGGATGCCTTCGTCGATACGCTGTTCGCCAGTGCGCCGGATTACGGGGCACCCCTCCTCGCCGCCAGATTTCCCCGCGCCTATGTCGATCTGAACCGTGCCAGAACGGAACTGGACCCGGCCATCGTCGATATTCCGCGCCATCCGGGCGTGAACCCGCGCATCTCCGCCGGATTGGGCGTAATCCCGCGTGTGGTATCCGGAGGGCGGGTGATCCGATCCGGGCGCATGACGCGGGAGGAGGCTGACCTGCGCCTGGCGCAGGTTCACACGCCCTATCACAACGCGCTCAACCGACTGTTGCAAACCGCCCGGATCCGGCACGGTCATGCGATTCTGATTGATTGCCATTCCATGCCGCATGAGGCCTTGCGCGTCCAGGATCTGCCCGGGGGCAGGCGGCACCCCGAAATCGTGCTGGGCGACCGGTTCGGCACATCATGCGCGCCGTGGATTTCGGATCTGGCCTATGATGCCTTTACCAACGCTGGCTTCGCCGTTGCGCGAAACGCCCCCTTCGCGGGCGGATACATAACCGAGACTTACGGCATCCCCGCCCAGAACATGCACGCATTGCAGATCGAGATCGACCGGTCGCTTTATATGGATGAGGCCCGGATAGCGCCGCGTTCCGACTTCGCCGCGTTCCGGGACCGCCTGACACCGGTCATCGCCGCGTTGGCGCAGGCCGGCGGGATGGGGCAGGCTCTGGCAGCGGAGTGATCATTCCGCAGCCGCGCGGCGAATGATGCGCTGCGACCCGGCATCGGGCTGCAATGCCAGTGCCATTTCCAGAAGCTCGTCCCGTTCCTCCAGCACGGCGGCGCGGCGCGGGCCCTCAGGGGCGCGGTTGGCCAGCACGCAGAGCAATTTCAGAACATGGGTCGTCGCATTCAGATCGGTCGCCACATAAGGCCGGCTGATGGAATGCCCGGCCTGGAGCAATTGGGTAAACGTCATAACCGGCACCAGAACCCGTTCATAGGCACTGCCCCTGTGCCCCGGAGGTTCCTTCAATGCCAGCAGCAGCGCGACATGCATCCAGTTCATGCAGTTCATCGCCGTGAACGGATCGTTGATACCCGGCGACAGGGCGCGCGCGATCACCTCGCACAGCTGGTCGATCATGAACATCATGTTCTGATCCTCGCTCCGCTCACGTCCCAGGGCGAAACAGCCCCGCAACTCACGGATCAGGTCGTCGTTCAAGGCGGGCCCACCGTGGATGCGCAGGACACTCCTGTCATCGTCCAGAAAGGCGCCCGGAACCTCCAGCACCTCGATCCACCACCCCTGATCCAGCGACAGGCGCGACAGACGGGCCGCATTGAGCGTGCGCATATAGCCTGAACCGCCCGCTGCCAGATATTGCACGGGCAGCCCATCGGGCATGATTTCATACACATCCTCGAACGGCTCCCCGCTGGCATGCAGAGCGGCCACCAGACGTTCACCCAGACCCGAGGTGATGTTGGCCAGATTGATCGCCTCGGGGATGTGATGCACGAAAAAGATCATCGTGATGACACTGATCAGTGCCAGCCCGATGGCCACCAGAACCGCCAGATGCGGCACGAACAGATCGACGGTCAGGTCTGCCCCCTCGGCCGAGGGATCCTGCACCGCGCGCAGAATCAGCATCGTATAGACGAACGTGGCGATCATGATGCCCAGGCTGACCTGATTGGCACGATCCCGCATGAAGTTGCCAATCAGGCGTGGCCCGAAATTGCTGCTGGCAAAGGACACGGCCACCACCGTCATCGAGAACATCACCCCCGCGACACCGATCACGGATTGCGCGATGACCGACAGCATGGCACGCGCGCCCTCCGCCTGCGTGTCGCGCAGCGAGACGGGCAACATCTGCGCCAGCGCGCCGCGGTCCAGATGCTGCATCAGTTCCGCCAAGGCGACCGCCGCCAGGACGAGCAATCCCGGAATGAACCAGTACGAAGCACGCACATCTTGCAGAAGTTTGCTGATAAGGGCGGTAGGCTGCATTTCGGCTCCCGGTCTGGATCGCTCCATTACATGGCACGATCCGCGCCACGTGACATAGCGAACGCATCATGCCGCGCCAAAAAAAGAGGCCGTGTCCGAAGACACGGCCCAAGTCTAGGGAGGAAACGCCCAAGAAGGGCGACAACGCCGAAGCATTGTGTAATCGAGTATATGGTGCGCTGCACACAAAGCAAGGGTGCAGCGCAGGATGTGATCGAACTGTAACAAAACGCCCTAAATGCTGCGGAGATATAACAAATAGGAATACCGCCATGCATCAAGCGCATGACTGCTATGTTGCAGCGCACCTTATCTCAGCGCACGGCCCTTCAGGATCGCATCCGCGCCGAAACGCCCCCGAATCGCATCGCTCGCCCGCTCAGCCGCTCTACGGCGAGGTGCTGCGGGATCCAGCAGGTCAGGCGCGGCATCGCTACCGGAATACGCGCTCAGATGGCTCAACCCGACCCCCAGCAGTCGAAACGGCCCCCGGCCTATCTCCCGCTCCAGCAGGGGGCGCGTCGCGGCATAGATCTCGTCGGTCAACTGCGTCGCCTCGATCAGACGCACCTGACGGCTGATCAGCTTGAAGTCCCGTGTCTTCAACTTCAGGTTCACGGTGCTGCCCGCCAGCTCCGCCGCCTTCGCCCGGTCCGAGACTTTCAGGGCCAACCGCCACAAATGCCCGTCCAGGCTGACCGGATCGGAGACATCTTCGTTGAAAGTACGCTCGTTGCTGATCGACTTGACCGGTTCGCGGACGGTGATCCGCCGGTCGTCGATGCCATGGGCCAGCCGCCAGACATGCCCGCCCATGCTGCCATATTTTCGAAACAGATCGTCCTCGGAATACCGGCGCAGATCGGCGATGGTGCGAATGCCGTCCCGTTCCAGCCGCGCACGCATGGCCGCGCCCACGCCCCAGATGATGCCCACGGGCTTATCATGCAGGAAGGCCATGGTCTCCGCCTTGCCGATAACGGAAAATCCGCGCGGCTTATCCAGATCGGAGGCGATCTTGGCCAGAAACTTGTTATGCGACAATCCAACGGAGATGGTGATTCCCAGCTCCACCTCGATACGCCGGGCCAGCCGGGCCAGCAGGACAGCGGGCGGGGCGCCGTGCAGGCGCTGCGTTCCGCTGAGGTCCAGAAACGCCTCGTCCAGACTGATCGGCTGCACCGAGGGGGTCAGTTCCTCCATCATCGCGCGGATCTGGCGCGAAACGCCGACATAGACATCCATCCGCCCCGGCACCACGACCGCCTCGGGGCACAGTTCCATCGCCTTGAACATCGGCATGGCGGAGCGGACACCCTTGATTCGCGCGATATAGCAGCAGGTGGAGACGACCCCCCGCTTGCCCCCGCCAACGATCAGCGGCTGGTTCGCCAGATGCGGATGATCCCGCTTTTCCACGCTGGCATAGAAAGCGTCGCAATCCATGTGCGCCATGGTCAGATCGAACAGTTCGTCATGGCGCAACACACGGGGGGAACCGCAGTGCCTGCACCGCGATGGACCGGGCTGATCTGACAGGCAATCTCGACAGATGGCGGACATGATACTCACATACAGAATACTTACATACGGGCACAAACGGGTCTACGAACCGGCAGGATAGCACAGGCCGGTCGGCCCGACCTCAATGATCGGCGGGACCGTCGCGCAGCTCACGCAGGATCGCATCGGCGGCGGTGCGCGGATCATCCGCTTGCCAGATCGGGCGTCCCACGACGATGTGGTCGGCCCCGTCCCCGATCGCCCGGGCGGGGCTTGCCACCCGCTTCTGATCGCCCAGCGCGGCCCCGGCGGGGCGCACACCCGGCGTCACGATCAACTTGCCCTCGGCCTGCGGCAGGGCGCGGATCATCGCGGCCTCCTGCGGGGAGGCGATGACCCCGTGCGCACCGGCCTCCAACGCCCGACCGGCGCGTTCCGCCACCAGATCGGGTATCGTCCCGCCCTGCATCATCGCGGCGTCCAGATCGTCGCGGTCCAGCGAAGTCAGGACGGTCACGGCCAGTATCTTCAGACCCGTTCCCGCCGCCCCCTCGCAGGCGGCGCGGACCACATGCGGGTCGCCGTGCACCGTCAGGAAATCCAGATCGAACTGCGCCAGTCCGCGCACCGCCGCCTCGACCGTTGCGCCGATGTCGAACAGCTTCATGTCGAGGAAGACCCGGTGCCCCTGATCCTTCAACTCACTGGCCAGCGCCAGACCGCCGCCGGTCAGCATCCCCAGCCCGATCTTGTAAAACCCCACATCGGGCCCGATCCGCTGCACCATCTCCATCCCGGCGAGAGCGTTTGGCACGTCCAGCGCCACGATCAGACGGTTATCGGGCATGACAGCTCTCCTCCAGAAACAGGTCCGCCCCTGCTTAGACCCGCGCGGGCAATGGCTCAAGCATCAGTTGGTGCGCGAAATCACCGTCTGCCCGAATTCCGAGGGGCCCAGAATACGCGCCACCTCGAACTGACCGTCCGTGGTTGGCCGCAATTCCAGCGTGTAGGGTTCAGGATCGCGGGCCTGCAACGTTTCGGGATTCACTTTCCGATAGATGACACGGCAGCTCTGTGTGCCGGGGATCAAGCCGTCGCCCTCGATCCGCACACGCTTCGTCAGGGTGAAGCTGTCGAAACTGCGGTTGCAGATCTCCTCGGCTGTGCCGGGATAGGTCAGGGCGACGACTGCTGTCAGAAAATCGACGGTGCCCGCCTGCTTGCTCAACGTGGGCACCGCGCGCTCATCCGCCGCACGCACGGGGCTGGACACGGCGGAGACGGGCATCCCCCCCCGATAGACCAGATCGAAGATCG
>Ga0209345_10006709_pt1 | contig 10372 bp, 6 predicted proteins | sample Cruoilmetagenom7_FD_187294 | JGI IMG/M metagenome (GOLD analysis project Ga0209345, IMG submission 187294) | Oil polluted marine microbial communities from Coal Oil Point, Santa Barbara, California, USA - Sample 7 (SPAdes) (version 2) | ecosystem: Environmental > Aquatic > Marine > Oil seeps ... | reverse complement strand
CCCCCGCATTGAGTGCAAGAAGGTTGGTCTGAAATGCGATCTCGTCGATCACGCCGATAATCCGGGAAATATCGTCCGACGATTTGCTGATCAGGTCCATGGCCGTGACAGCCTGCTTCATCACCTCGCCTGAATGCTCGGCATTCTGCCGGGTGCGCTCGACCAGTTTTCCAGCTTCCTCGGCCCTGCTGGTCGAAGATTTGACGGTCACCGTGATTTCCTCAACTGCCGACGCGGTTTCCTCAACCGAGGCGGCCTGCTGCTCGGCCCGCTTGGACAGGTTGTCGGCAGCCGACCGTATTTCTTCGGACCCGGAATTGATCTGCTCAGCCGATCCGCCGATCCGCTCGATGATCTCGGCAAGCTGTTCCAGCGCGTTGTTGAAATCCTGCACCAGGGCCTCATAGGGCTCCGGCAGGTCCTCCTCGATACGGTGGCCGAGATTCTTGGCCGCAATCTGCTCCATCGCCTTGCCGAAGCTGTCGATCACCAGTTTCCGTTCGCTGGCGATAGCCTCCTGCTCGGCCTTCTTCTTTGCCACTTCGCCCTGCTCGATATAGACGGATATCGACAGATCCATATCCAGCATGACAGCCTTGACGAGACTGACAATCAGGGAACTGACCTCCTCAGCCGACCCCTTTGGCTTCGAAAACATGCCGCCGGCAGGCCAGTGTTCCTGCATGATGCCACGGATCAGTTGCTCGACAAGCAGACCGTAACCGCCAATATACCATCTCGGCTCCAGGCCAATTCTGGCATGTACGGCACCAATCGTGCGTACGCGTTCGACATAATCCTCGTTGAAACAACCATTGGCGATCGATTCCCAATGGCTCAGCTGCGCACTCTTGGCGCCGCTCATTTGTTTTTCGGAGGAAAAGAATTTCCTGGCTTCAGGCGTCTTCGAGACGATCGCGTAAAACCGGTCCAGCCCCTTGGGAAGCTCTCGCTCTATAATTGGTTTGAGCTGAAGCAGATCTTCGCAGCTCTCCTTGTTCATACCGATGAAATCCAACCGGCCCTGAATGTCCTGATCGGATTCGCTCACTGCACGTGCAACACTACTCATCGTTTTCCTCCTAATACGGTGTATTGAGTAGACCGCCCCGTTGCCGATTTTTGTATTTGTTACATGTTTTTATATCGGTATTCGTCACCGGCCCCCAAATTCATGGACCACAAATTCCCTAACCTAAGCGGTTCGCTTCAGTCTGGTCGCAGATATCCCTGGCTCAAAACCTGTTCCCTTCTCACGCGAAGCAAGGGGCGCACAGAACGCAAGCGCCTCTGAAGGTGCAACCGGCTTTCCGAGCAGATACCCCTGCCCGAGATCACAGGCATGCCCGCGCAGAAGCTCGAACTGCCCCTGTGTTTCGATACCCTCTGCGACAACGCGCATGCCGAGGTTGTGAGCCAGGTTTATGATCGCTCGAACAATAAAGGCATCTTCGGATCCGGTCTGGATTTCGCGGACGAAGGACTGATCGATCTTGAGACAGTCAACCGGGAACCGCTTGAGATGCGAAAGCGATGCATGACCGGTGCCGAAATCATCCAGGGCAATCTGCACACCAAGGCGATGCAGCTCTTCCAGGGAGCGGCCAATCCGGTTGCTGCCGCGCGCCAGCAGCACGTTTTCCGTGACTTCGATTTCCAGCACAGCCGCATCGAGACCATATTGATCGAGCATCGAAGTAAGGGTTTCGGCAAAGTCATGCTGTTTAAGCTGCGAAGCGGCGACATTGACGGCAATCCGGCCGGGATCAAATCCCTTGTCCCTGATGTCGCGGACCATCGACATGGCTTGATCAAGGACCGCCTGACCAAGCGGAATGATCAATCCGGTTTCTTCAGCAACCGGAATGAATTCTGATGGCGGCACATAGCTCCCGCGATGCTTCCATCGGGCAAGAATCTCGAACCCGACATGTTGCCCTGTGCTGAACGAAACCTGGGTCTGCGCCGCAATTTCGATCCGGTTTTCAGCCAGAGCCACACGCAATGCATCGGCGGTTGCCTGGCGTTGCTCCACTTGCCGCTTGAGGGCCGGATCGAAGAACGACCAAACGCCGCGGCCTCTTGCCTTTGCCTGATACAGGGCGATGTCTGCGTTCTTCAGCAGATCCTTCGGCGTAGAGCCATCCGCGGGGAAAAACGTTATTCCAAGACTGCAACTGGGACAAACCACCCTATGACCCAGCATGACGATTTCGTTGAGTCTCGTTATGATTTTCTCGCCGATTTTCTCGACTTCAGCGACGGTGCTGACATTGGACAGCAAGATGGCAAATTCATCGCCCCCGATCCGGGCAACCGTATCAGTCTTGCGCAGCACCTCTCTAAGCCGCCGGGCAACTTCAACCAGCAATTCGTCTCCCGCATCATGACCAAGCGTGTCGTTGACATCCTTGAAATGATCAAGGTCGATCAGAACCAGAGCACCGGTTTGCGCAACACCCTTGCGTTCACCCAAAGCCTTGGTAAGCCGACTGATCAGCACGGCGCGATTGGACAACCCGGTCAGGGAATCCTGCTCGGCTTGGGTTTTTATGGTTTTCTCGGCCTGCTTGATGTCAGTGATGTCGGTGCAGACACCGACGGTATAACCTGCCTTCGAGCGACGCTCCTGCACCTGGATCCAGCGTCCGTCACTCAGTTGCTGAATGATCGGGTGTCCCGGATTGTGATGCCGCCTCAATCGGTTTTCGATATAGATTTCGCGTGCTTTCGGGTCCTCGGGCAAACCCGTATACTGGTTGTTTTCAACCGCAATTTTCAACAGCTCCGAAAACGAGACACCCGCAACAAGATGCTTGGCCTTTGCAGTATGGAAATCTTTGTAGGCCTTGTTGAAATGAAGTAGCTTGTCCTCTGCATCGAAAGCGACAACCCCATCCGGGATGGTTGAAATCAACTCTCTAAGCAGTAATTCCGTATTCCTTCTTTTTTCGACCTCGTCATTCAGTGCGTTTTCGATCGCCTTTCGTTCGGTAATATCATACCGAATTGATACGTACCCGTCGATTTTGCCGAACTGATTGCGCTTGGGGACGATGGTCGTATCGACCCAATAGAAATCTCCGTTCTTGTCACGATTCCGGATTTCATTGCGCCACGGGAGACCACTTTCAATCGTTCTCCACATGTCGGAAAAAAATTTCCGATCATGATAACCGGAATTCAATATACTTATTTTTTTACCCACAAGCTCTTTGTTGCTATATTTGCTTATATTACAAAATTTTTCATTTGCATAAATTATATTGCCAGACCTATCCGTTATAGAAACGATAGTATTCTGATCTAGAGCTTCTTTGTAAGCGAACAACTCATTACATGCTTCATGATATGCCACCAGATGCTCGGAATACTCACCTGAGCGCTGCGCATCACCGGACTTTGTGCCGTCACCGGCGTCGACTTCTTCAAGAATCATAGGCATGGCTCCCAACATGTCCGATCATCCGCAAGCGCAAGTATGAACGATTACGTTCTATATGTGAGCGTTACCGTACGTATAATATAATTAATAAATCTTTACTGAATTCATTATTAAGAAGCACATTTTTATGCGATGGGATCCAGCAATGGATCCGCGAGAGGTCAAACAATTGAAACCTGAAATAGTCGGCGACTTCGACACCAGAAACAAGATTCTGCTGGCAATACGCCCGGACGCACTCGCTTTTCTGGAGTCACGCGCAGTCGTGAAGCGATTGTCGCAGGGCCAGGTTCTCTACACCGATGGAGAGCCATTCACTCACGCAGTTTTTCCGCATGAAGGTGTCACATGCCTGATGGCACAGATGCAGGACGGACGAAGTGTGGAAAAAGCGTCAATTGGCAATGAAGGGTTCATTGGCATTTCCTTCATTTTCGGCGGCGGAAATTCGATAGGTGAACCTGTGGTTCAGGTGCCCGGATACGCGTCATGGATTTCAATCGAGGATCTCGACGAAGCGATTGAGATCTATCCCTGCGTCAGTGACGCCATGATGCGCTACGCCAAATCACTGACTGTTCAGCTGATGGAGTCCGTCGCCTGCAACAGCCTTCACAAGGCCGAGCAACGGGTCAGCCGTTGGCTTTTGCACGCCCATGACCGCGTCAGTTCAGATACATTTCAGCTTACCCAGCAGGGTATATCAGAGGTTCTGGGCATGCGTCGCGCGACGGTCAGTTCGGTGTGTCACGCCCTGATGAAGGAGGGCGCCCTTAAATACACACGCGGAAATGTGACAATTACCGATCGGCGCATTCTGGAAGACAATGCCTGTGAATGCTATGATCGCATCCGCCTTGCATTTGGCGGCAATGGCTCGGTGAAAACCAAGGACAAATCATCACCTGAGCTTGATGACTGACCCGGCGCGGCAAAATTGCTGGTTGCAAATCACCCGGGATCATTTGCAACCAGATAGTTGAAGCCATCCAGCAGGTTTCCGCGGCGATAAAACAAGAACTGCAATTTTGTCATTGGATACAGTGCGATCCGCGGCAACCGATGGATTTATTGATCCTGGGAACCTACAACGTAGGTGGGCGCCATATGTCCGGACCCACGGGTCCGGTCAGGGACAGCTCCCTTTGGATCAATTAAGGCCCCAGGGATTACGTATCCTGTCGAGAGGCGCAGATCGCTTCTGCTATATAGGTCATGCCAGGCCCAACTCCAATCGGCAAATTGCAGATCGGTGCTTTATCCCGCTCAAGCCGGTGAAGCCTTTGCCCAAGTGGCGGATTGCATGAAAATCACCGCTGCAGATGACCAGTGTCCCGCCCCGTTCCGGCAAAGCCGCTCGCTTCGGAGTGTCATCTTCGGGCCGTCAGCTCCGCCCGGACAGTTTCCCGGTAATCTGCTCGATCTTGCCGGTGACTTCGGTCAAGGCCTCGGCCAGGTCGTGATCGGTCTTGTCGACCTTGCTCAGCGCATTGTCGCGGGTCTTTTTCAGTGTTTCGACCTCGGCCTCGAGCCCGCGCATCCGGCGCTGCAATTCATGCAGCTCGTCCATCACCATGATCCCGGCCATCACCGTGATCCGCAGATCGCCGATTTCGCCGAACTGGCTCTTCAGATGGCCGACATAGCGGTCGAACCGCCCGGCGAGATCGCTGAGGTGCTCTTCCTGGCCCTCTTCGCAGGCCATCCGGTAGGTCTTGCTGTCAATGGTAACCGTAACCTGAGCCATTCAACACGTCCTGTTTTGCACGCCTCCCATCGGATCGAAGGCAAGTGCAAGATGATAAACACACGTTTCAGCGGTCCAGGACCGCCCGGATTGTTTCCATGGCCGTCACCAGCCGGCGCGAAACCTCGCGATTGGCTTCTTCGAGACGGTTGGCCCTGTCCTGCGATTGATCGAGTTCCAGCGCAATGCGCGAGCGATCCTCGATCATCCGGTCAAGTTCGGCAGCCGCTTCAGTCGAGCTGCGGCTCGCTTCCACTTGCCGGTCGACTTCATTGTCGAGCTGATTCAAGGCTTTTTTCAAAGCCTCAAGTGCGGATTGTACAGTCTTTTCAACCGGCATTATCAGCTTCCCTGGATCTGGATTACAAGCCGAATCGCTTGAATTCCGGACACTTGTGAGCATGAGTTTACGCATTAGCCGAACGGGGCGTCAACAAAACCACCTTTTGCATCCCCAGCCGTCTGAGGCCAAGGCATTTGTTGACTCCCGCCTAGCAAGTGCTATGTGTGCGCGGCCTTCGATCCGGTCTATATCCAGCCCGGACCTGACATGAACGCGACTAGGCGGAACCATCATGATTTCACGCGAAAAACACGACCGGATGGCGAATGCAATCCGGTTTCTGTCCATCGATGCTGTAGAGAAAGCCAAATCCGGGCACCCCGGCCTGCCTATGGGCGCAGCCGATGTCGCCACGGTGCTGTTTTCGCGCTACCTGACCTTCGACCCGAAAAAGCCAGACTGGCCCGATCGCGACCGCTTTGTGCTGTCTGCCGGCCACGGCTCGATGCTGATCTATTCGCTGCTCTATCTGCTCGGATATGATGACATCTCGCTCGACGACATCAAGAATTTCCGGCAGCTCGGCTCTCCCACGGCCGGCCATCCCGAATACGGCCACGCCGCAGGCATCGAGACCACCACCGGTCCGCTTGGCCAGGGCATCGGCAACGCAGTCGGCATGGCCATCGCCGAGCGCAAGCTCGCCACAGAATTCGGCTCCGATCTGGTCGAACACTACACCTATGCGCTCGCAGGCGACGGCTGCCTGATGGAAGGCATCAGCCAGGAAGCGATTTCGCTGGCTGGCCATCTCAAGCTCAACAAGCTGATCGTGTTCTGGGACAACAACTCGATTTCCATCGACGGCCCGGTTTCACTGACCGATTCCACCGACCAGCTTGCCCGCTTCGCAGCTTCCGGCTGGAACACACTCGACATTGACGGCCACGATCCCGATGCCATCGCCCAGGCCATCGAGGCCGCGCAGAAATCGGACCGACCGACACTGATCGCCGCAAAGACCGTCATCGGCTTTGGCGCGCCCAACAAGGCCGGCACCAGCGGCGCCCACGGCTCCCCGCTCGGCGAAAAGGAAATCGCCGGCACCCGCAAGGCACTCGGCTGGGACGAAGAACCCTTCGTGGTTCCCTCCGACATTCTCGACGCCTGGCGTCTGGCAGGCCTCCGCTCGGTCAAGGACCGCAAGGCCTGGGAAGCCCGTCTTGCCGACGCCGACAACGACGTCCGCATGGCTTTCGAGCGCCGCATGAGCGGTGAACTGCCGGGTGAATTGCAGCCCGCCATTACCGCCTACAAGAAGAAGCTGGCCGAAGATCTGCCAACGGTCGCCACCCGCAAGGCTTCGGAAATGGCGCTCGAGATCATCAACGGCGTGGTTCCCGAAACCATCGGCGGATCGGCCGACCTGACCGGTTCCAACAACACCCGGACCAGCCAGACCAAGGCGATCACTCCGGACGACTTCTCCGGACGCTACATTCACTACGGCATTCGTGAACACGGCATGGCCGCGATCATGAACGGCATCGCGCTGCATGGCGGCCTGATCCCCTATTCCGGCGGCTTCCTGATCTTCTCGGATTATTGCCGGCCTTCGATCCGCCTCGCCGCACTGATGGGCATCCGTGTCATTCACGTTCTGACCCATGATTCCATCGGCCTTGGTGAAGACGGGCCGACCCACCAGCCGGTCGAACAGATGGCCGCTCTGCGTGCGATCCCCAATCTCCTGATGTTCCGGCCGGCCGACACGGTCGAAACCGCCGAATGCTGGGAGATTGCGCTCGAGCAGGGCAAACGTCCCAGCGGTATCGCGCTGACCCGTCAGAACCTGCCGACCGTGCGCACCGATTTCACCGAGGAAAACCTCTGCGCCTATGGCGCCTATGACCTCGTTTCGGCCAGCGATGCGGAAGTCACGATTTTCGCGACCGGTTCGGAAATCGAAATCGCTCTTGAAGCCCGCCAGATGCTTGAGGCGAATGGTCACACCACACGTGTGGTCTCAGTGCCCTGCTTCGAGTTGTTCGAAGAACAGAGCATGGAGTACAAAAAGGCGGTTATCGGAGATTCCAGGGTCAAGATCGCCATCGAGGCGGGCATCCGCCAGGGATGGGACCGTTTCATCGGTTCCGACGGCATTTTCATTGGCATGACCGGGTTCGGCGCATCCGGCCCCTACAAGGAACTCTACGAGCATTTCGGCATCACCGCTGCAGCCGCTGTGGCAGCAGTCGAAGCCCGCTTACATGACGAAGCCTGATCTGTGACGGATACAGGCACACTCGGACCCAGGACGGAGGAATAGCATGAAGACCAGGATTGCAATTAACGGATTTGGCCGTATCGGCCGCAATGTTGTGCGAGCCATTTATGAATCCGGTCGCACCGATATCGACATCGTTGCGATCAACGATCTCGGTCCGGTTGAAACCAATGCACACCTGATGCGCTGGGATTCTGTCCACGGAAAGTTCCCCAAGACCGTTGAAGTCGACGGCGACACGATCCGCATCGAAGGTGGCGATTCCTTCAAGGTCTTCGCCGAACGCGATCCGAAGAACCTGCCCTGGGGCGATCTCGGCATCGACATCGTGATGGAATGCACCGGCATCTTCACCGCACGTGAGAAGGCCGCCATTCACCTCGAAGCCGGCGCCAAGCGGGTTCTGGTATCCGCACCTTCCGCCGGTGCCGACAAGACCATCGTCTATGGCGTCAACACCGATGTGCTGACCAAGGATGATCTCGTTGTCTCCAACGCGTCGTGCACCACCAACTGCCTGGCTCCCGTCGCCCACGTGCTGCACAATGCCATTGGCATTGAAAAGGGCATGATGACGACGATCCACTCCTACACCGGTGACCAGCCCACGCTCGACACCATGCACAAGGATCTCTACCGCGGCCGTGCAGCGGCCATGTCGATGATCCCGACCTCGACCGGTGCAGCCAAGGCCGTCGGCCTCGTCCTGCCCGAGCTCAACGGCAAGCTCGACGGCATGTCGATCCGCGTGCCGACCCCGAACGTCTCGGTTGTTGACCTGAAGTTCATTGCCAAGCGCGCGACCTCCGTTGAAGAGATCAACAAGGCCATCCGCGACGCAGCGAACGGTCCGTTGAAGGGCGTTCTCGGCTTCACCGACGAGCCGAATGTCTCCATCGACTTCAACCACAACCCGCATTCCTCGGTCTTCCACATGGACCAGACCAAGGTGATGGACGGCACACTGTGCTCGATCCTGACCTGGTATGACAATGAATGGGGCTTCTCAAACCGGATGGGCGACACAGCTGTTGCGATGGCAAAGCTGATCTGACAACCGGTCACCGGCCTGCTCGCCTTGGGCAACCGGACAAAACCTTGATTGCGCACCGCCACCGTTCGAAAGGACGGTGGCGGTGCCGATTCCGGCTCCGGGGCCATCCGGCCGCTGATTTTCGACACGCGGCAACGGTTCCGGTCCAAATCTCACCGTGTTTTGAGGAAAGTATGAGGATTGCAGCGTCCGAATCATTGATCCGGTTGCGACCACCTTCCATACTCGACATCCAAGCAAAGTTGGCTGGCTCATGATGACAACCTAGACAAGGGGCGACGGTTGGACACATTCTACCTGGTGACACTGGCAACCATGTCACTCATCCTCATCGCTGCATTCTCGAGCCTTCTGGCCGAGCGCTTCGGTGCACCATTGCTGCTGCTGTTCCTGCTCATCGGGCTGCTCGCCGGTGTCGACGGCCTGGGGATCGATTTTTCCAACAATTCTGCCGCCTACATGCTGGGATCGATCGCCCTTGCCATCATCCTGTTCGATTCTGGCTACGGCACCTCGCTGCAGTCTTTCCGCCAGGCCGCGTTGCCAGCCTTGACGCTGGCCACCGTCGGCGTGCTGTTTACCGCCATCCTGTTCGGTGTCGCCGCTCATTTCCTGCTTGGTTTTTCCTGGCTGGAAGGCATGCTGCTGGGCTCCATCGTTGCCTCAACCGATGCCGCCGCGGTGTTCTTCCTGTTGCGCACCGGCGGTATCAACATCCGCGACAAGGTCCGCTCCTCGCTGGAAGTCGAATCTGGCACCAACGACCCGATGGCGATTTTCCTGACCACCGCGCTGGTCGGCATCATGGCCAGTGGCGAGAATCTGAACGGCGCGGGCCTCGATCTCCTGGTGTTGTTCGGCAAGCAGATCGGCCTCGGGCTGGTGCTGGGGCTGCTCGGCGGTGTCCTGATCGTCCAGATCATCCGCCGGATGCCGGTTGAGCGCGGGCTTGCCCCGATTTTCGTGCTGGCGCTGGCATTGCTGGTCTTCGCCTACACCTCGGTCATCGGCGGAAGTGGTTTCCTGGCTGTTTACGTCGCCGGGATTTATGCGGGCAACAAGAAGCTCCAGCCCAAGGCATCGATCATGCGCTTTCAGGAAGGCCTGACCTGGCTGGCGCAGATCATCATGTTCCTCGTTCTCGGGCTGCTGGCAACGCCATCGCAGTTTCCGCAGATTGCCATCCCCGCCGTCGGCCTTGCCGTCTTTCTTGTCTTCATTGCCCGGCCTCTGGCGGTCTGGCTCTGCCTGCTGCCATTTGACTACACGCAGCGCGAAACCGGCTTCGTCGCCTGGGTCGGTTTGCGCGGCGCGGTCTCGATCCTGCTGGCGATCCTGCCGATCCTTGGCAATCTGGAAAACGGGCAACTCTATTTCAACACGACCTTCATCGTTGTGATGGTCTCGCTTGCCATCCAGGGCTGGACCGTCAAGCCGATCGCGCGACGGCTCGGATTGATCGTTCCGCCGCAGATCGGCGCCATCGACAAGATCGAGCTCGATCTCCCCGGTGCCGCCAGCCACGAACTGCTGGCGTACCGCGTTGTCGCCGACAG
>Ga0209345_10006708_pt1 | contig 10373 bp, 10 predicted proteins | sample Cruoilmetagenom7_FD_187294 | JGI IMG/M metagenome (GOLD analysis project Ga0209345, IMG submission 187294) | Oil polluted marine microbial communities from Coal Oil Point, Santa Barbara, California, USA - Sample 7 (SPAdes) (version 2) | ecosystem: Environmental > Aquatic > Marine > Oil seeps ... | reverse complement strand
GAAGGTTTTACTTGACGGAGAGATACTAAAAGGAAGTGGTTCTTTTGATGAGTCAAGTCTTACGGGTGAGAGTGAACCAATGTATAAGATAGAAGGGGACACCGTAATTAGTGGAACTACAAGTATCGATGCAGATATACATTTTAGAGCAACTAAGGATTTTGAACACTCTACACTTTCGAATCTTGTGCAGCTTTTAGAATCAGCAATAAATAAAAAACCAAAAATTGAGCAGATAGCAAATAAGTTGTCTGAATATTTTTCTACTATTATTTTATTACTTTCATTTGCTACATTTTCAGTATGGTGGTTTTGGCCTCACAGTTTTGAAACTGCATTCATGGTTGGTATTTCAGTAATTGTTATAGCCTGTCCTTGTGCTTTAGCTTTAGCAACGCCAGTTGCAACATTAGTTGGTCTAAGTCTAGGTGCAAAAAAAGGGATACTCTTTAAAGAAGCTGCTCAGTTAGAAACCATGGCAAAAGTTGACACCCTTGTTTTGGATAAGACAGGGACTATTACAGCGGGTAAACCCGAAGTCATTAAAGAGAATATTTTCCAAGAGTTTGATACAGAGTTATTATATTCACTTGTTAAATCATCAAAACATCCAGTCTCTCACGGTATATATGAGTATATAAATCAGAATAGTGAAGATTTAAATGTTGTTACGTTTGATGAGTTTAAACAGATTCCAGCTCGTGGTATTCGTGCTAAGATAAACTCCAATGAATTACTTGGTGGTAATTATAAGCTAATGGTAGAAAATGAAATAGAAGTTGAGTACTCAAGTGAGAACACTCTGTTTTATTTTGCAGTAGATAAAAAAGTTGTAGCTATATATGAGTTAAATGATAAAATAAAAGATGGTGCTAAAGAGCTTATCAATAGTTTGAAAACTAAAGGTATTGAGACTATTATGTTAACTGGTGATAATAGATCAGCTGCATCTAGAGTAGCAAAAGAGATTGGTTTAGAAGGAGTTTATTCAGAGCAAACACCACAAGATAAAGCAGGGTTTATATCGAGGCTTCATGGAGAAAATAAGACTGTTGTAATGGTTGGAGATGGTGTTAATGATGTTCTGGCATTAGCTCGTGCTGATATAGGTATAGTTATGGGTAGCGGTAGTGATATAGCAGTTGATATTAGTGATGTAGTTCTTTTAAATGATTCTCTCACGTCACTCGAGGACTCATTTAAAATCTCACGTACAACATATGGGTTAATAAAGCAGAACCTTGGAATATCTTTGGTTTATAATGCTATAACAATTCCATTAGCGATGGCAGGATATGTAATACCACTTGTAGCTGCTATTTCTATGAGTGTTAGTTCGCTCCTCGTTGTTGGTAACTCTATGAGAATTAGATATAAGTGGAATAAAGGATAAGTATATGGATAACTGGGTGATTGCTATGATGCTGGGTGCATCAATTTTTTTAGGTGCAGTTGCACTGTTTGCATTTCTTTGGGCTATTAAAAATGGTCAGTTTGATGATGAAGAGAAGTTTTTAAATGCTGCAAAGTTTGATAATCAAGAAGATCTAAATGACGCTGTCAACATTGAGAAAAAAAGAGAAGAGTTAAAAAAGGCTTATAAGCCAGAGTGAGATTTGAGCATACTTCAGACAAAAAGCCTGAAGTATAAAAAATTATTTACCGATAGTTTGTGCGAATGCGTCTAAGTCAGCGTCAGAGTATTTTGCAACTTGACCTTTCATAAGACCTTTCATTGGACCACCGTAAGTACCAGCTTTGTAACCTTTAAGAGCATCAGCAATTTCAGCGTGAGTCATAGCAGCAACATTTTTAGATTTACCTAGAGCTTTTTTACTCCAGTCAGCACCGTGACAAGATGTACATGCTTTACCATTTACTGCAGCAGTTGCAGATGTTACTAGTGCTAAAGCAGCTATTGAAGCGATTACGATTTTTTTCATTTTAATTCCTTAATTTAAAGTTTCGAATACATTATAATGGTTTGAGTCTTAAATACTAGTTAATGAATTAAAAGGTATCATATTATCAAAATAAGTTTGCCGTAGGTGAGAAGATGAGATACATAGAATTTTATGTAGTAAAAAAGTAAAATTATGAAAAAATTAAAAGACTTTACACCTAAAATATTGGTTGTTGGCGATCTCATGATAGACCATTATTTATGGGGTAGTTGTGATAGAATCTCTCCAGAAGCTCCAGTTCAAATTGTAGATGTTGAAAAGGAAACAATAGTTTTAGGTGGTGCGGGGAATACTATTAATAACCTCAAAACACTTGGAGCCAAAGTAAGTGTGGCTGGTGTAATCGGTGATGATGAGAATGGTTTAGAACTTAAAAATATGTTAAAGTTGATAGATGTTGAGAGTGAAAGCCTAATAGTAGAATCTTCAAGAAAAACATCTAAAAAAAGTCGTATTATAGCTACTGGACAGCAAGTGATTAGGTATGATAAAGAGAGTAAAAATAGTATTGAGTCCAGTTCTGTAGATAAAATCTTAAACTCTTTAACAAATACGATATCATCTTATGATATCGTAGTTCTTTCTGATTATAGTAAAGGTGTTTTGACTGATGAACTTTGTCAAGGGATAATAAAACTTGCAAATTCTCATAGTATTAAAGTAGTTGTTGATCCTAAGGGTAATGATTTCTCTAAGTACAAAGGATCTTACCTTTTAACTCCAAATAAAAAAGAGGCGATTCTCGCTACAAACATAGAGATAAAGAGTGAGGAAAGCTTAAAAAAAGCACTTCTAAAACTAAAAAATGAAGTTGATTTGGAAGTGTCCCTTATAACACTTTCTGAAGATGGTATAGCTACTTATGATAGTGAGCTTAAAAGGTTTCCAACAGTTGCCAAAGAAGTTTTTGATGTGACCGGTGCTGGAGATACTGTTATCGCCTCTATTGCGTTTGCAATATGTGCGGGTAAAAGTATAGAAGAGACTGCAGCATTTGCTAATCTTGCTGCTGGTGTTGTAGTTGGAAAAATTGGTTCAGCTACTGTAACTATAGATGAAATAGAAGAGTATGAAGCAAGCCTGCATAAAAGTACTTCAGATGCACATATAAAAACTTTTGATGAAATAGAGACCGTAGTAAGTAGGTATCGCTCTAACGGTAAAAAAGTAGTATTTACAAATGGCTGTTTTGATATATTGCATGTGGGACATGTAAAGTATCTCCAAATTGCAAAAAGTTTCGGGGATATACTTATAGTTGGACTTAACTCTGATGAGTCAGTATCACGTTTAAAAGGCCCCTCTCGTCCTGTAAATATAGCTGAAGATAGAGCCTATCTTTTAGCAGCATTAGAAGCGGTTGATTTTGTGGTTCCATTTGCAGATGATACTCCATATGATTTGATTAAAATGATAGAACCAGACGTCTTAGTAAAAGGCGGAGATTATGAAGGAAAAGATGTCGTCGGAACGGAATTTGCTAGTGAATTAAAACTTGTTGATTTTGTTGATGGCAAAAGTACGACAAAAACTATAGAAAAAATTCAAGGAAATTCATGTTAAAAAAATTAAGTTTAATTGCCTTTTTGGCAGTGTCTGCATTTGCAATGCATAGTGGTGAGTTAAATATAAATACAAGAGACTTAGAAGTAAGTGCAAAATTTGATATGGGTCAATTTAATAATGCGATTGAACCAGATACTATGTTTATAGGTGGTAAATTTCTCAATGCTGATGAAAAACATTCTTCTCCTGAGTCAAATAATCTTAAACCATATTTTGAATTAAACGCATTATTGATGCAAAAGATTGGAAACCAAGGCATGAGTATAGGAATGGGTGTTAAAGCTAATTTTACAAAAGATTATTCTGCAATACCTTTAGGTCTAGAATTCGCTTTTAAAATTCCAGCTCCTGATTTAATTCCTATGCAGTTAAATGGTTCTCTGTATTATGCTCCATCTGTTTTAAGTATGAGAGATGCGGACAATTACTTAGAGTATCGAATTAGTTATGATATTGAGATAATTAAAAATGGCTACATTACTATTGGGTATAGAAACTTAGACACAAATTATGAAGGTAGGAATGCTGACTTTACTTATAATGAATCATTTTATGGTGGATTTAAAATAGGTTTCTAATTATAAGCAGTTTGTTTTAATACCATCTGCGTTTGCAATAAATATATATGTAGGAGATGAACCAATATTTAGCGTTTCATCTTCTATAGTTTCTCCATCACGTGAGTAAACAGTGAAAAAATCTTCATTCTTTAGAGTCGTAGGTTTCAGTGTCCAATGAATCTGGAGTAGAGTGTCATCCACTAAACACTGTAAAATATAGTAATCTCTTTTTATATCAAGTCTTAAAAACTGAGCCTGTTTCAGTGTTTGCAACATGAATATATATGTTTGGTATGCCGGATATTTTTTGATGCCATCACGGTTGTCAATGAGTCCGTATCCCGGAGCAATGAGTTGATGCCAAGATACACTATCTATCTGCTGTGAGGCAAAAGCAAGTAGATAGTACCTGAGTAGAAAATCTGCATAAGATTCTAAGTCCACACACTCACGTTCACTTGTCGGGGCATATGGAGCAGTATTTGAGATAGGCCAGTTTGTCTCAGTTAGATGTAACTCTTGGTCAACTTTTCTACTCAACCAAGTCATTGTACTAAGTAGTGCAATTTTATCAGAAAGAGCAAAGCCCATTTGCGTATTTTCAGGAGCACCTCTTCTATCTACATAAAGTAGAGCACTTATACCATCATATTTATAATCAAACATATTAAAAAGAGTATGTGAAGTGTAGTGATACTCAAAATCTATAACAGCACTGCCTATTAGTTTTAAATTTGGGTATTTTTCTGTTTTTAAATCATAGGCAACCTTATAGAATCTATTGTACTCATCAACACTAAAAAAGCCCCACTTTGCTCGATTCATTGTTGAACCGATTTCAAATATATCTATATATGAGCCTAAGCTAGAAAAAATGGTATCTATATTTTTTTCGAATAGTTCCAAATCTTCTACATTTTCTCTGTCTTGAAGTATTTTAAGTGTGACTTTTTGGTTGTTACATTTTGAGAGAAACTCTTTTAATTCATCAAGGGTATCCATCTCCCAAAGCTTTAGACGCGTTAAAACTCTTGATACATCTAACTCTTTGATAGACTCTAGTGTAAGCTCAGGTTCTCTTTGATAATCAACTCCAAGGCAGAAAAAATCATTTGAATTTACAGTTTTTCTTTTTACAAAAGGCATCATTATAAGAGAAAATGGAATTACAAACAGAGATGTTAAAAATGTTTTTATAAGTGAGAATATTTCTTTTTTTCTCATCTTTTTTTTGTAGACTTTATCTTTTAATGGATATGGCTGGTCGGAATAATTATCCCATATATAAGGTTTTTTCATAAGGCGAATTGTATCATTATTAAGATAAAATACATCAAAATAAGAATAAATAGGTAGGTTATGGTATTTAAGTCAGCCAAAGAAGAGTATATAAAATTATTAACAAATATAAGAGACTATTTTGAAGAGTCTGATAACTCAATCCATAAAGCACGTAATGAGATAAAAATAATAGATTATGAAAAGAAAAAGCTTGTTGTGAAAGCGTTTAAAGTTCCTAATCTACTAAATAAGATTGTTTACACATTTTTCAGAGGAACAAAAGCGAAAAAGTCTTATGAAAATAGTTTGAGAATCTCAAAATTTGTACCTCACGCTATCGGTTATATTGAGTTTAGAAAGTTTGGGTTGCTTAGTGACAGCTATTTTATAAGTGAGCAGTTTGAGTATGATTTTACAATTAGGGAAGTGATTACAAGAGCTGACTTTAAAGATAGGGAAAATATCTTTAAAGAGTTAGCAAAGTTTACTTTTTTACTTCATGAAGATGGTATTTTACATAAAGATTATTCACCTGGAAATATATTGATTAAGCTAAGTGAAAATGATTATGAGTTTAAGATAGTTGATATAAATAGAATGGAGTTTAAAGAGTTAAGTGTAGATGAAAGGCTAAAAAACTTTTCTCAACTTTGGGCAAAAGATGAAGATTTAAAAATTGTTATAGATGAATACGCTAAATTGATAAATCAAGATGCAGAAGTTTGTTTTAAAAAGGCAGCAGAGTATTCTCAAAGACATAAAGATAGAAAAAATTTCAAAAAGCGTTTAAAAGGTAGAGAAGTTGTTGATTGAAAATATCTCTGTTGTAATAATGGCTAAGGATGCGCAGGAGACAATTGCTGAGTGTCTGGATAGTTTAGCAGATTTTAAAGAGGTAGTTTTATACTTAAATAACTCAACTGATAATACTAAAGAGATAGCCCAAAAGTATGAAAATACTAAAATAGTTCATGGCGAATTTATAGGTTTTGGACCTACTAAAAATGCAGCAGCAACTTATGCATCAAATGATTGGATACTCTCTTTAGATAGTGATGAGATGCTAAATGAAAAACTTATCAAAGAGATACTCTCTCAAGATTTAGATAATTCAAATAATCTTTTTGTGTTGATTCGTGACAATTACTTTTTAGGTGAAAGGACAGTTAGTAAGGATCATATAGTTAGGTTTTATAACAGAGAAAAAAACCTTTTTGACGATGCTCTAGTTCATGAAAAGGTACAAGTGCATGACTATAATAATAAGATAACTCTAAAAACGACTTTTAAGCATTTAAACATTACCGATATTAATCAAACACTACACAAGATGATAAAATATACAGACTTAGGGGCAGAGGGCAAAAAGACATGTTTTTTTGGAGTTGTGATTGCTAAAGCATTTTTTGCATTTTTTCAGACATATGTACTGAGGTTTTATTTTGTAAATGGATGGGTTGGATTCACTATAGCTGTATCAAATGCAAATAGAAGATTCTATAAGTATTTGAAACAGTACATAAATTGTAAAAACAGTTCTTAATCTAGCAGAGACTCAAAATACTCAATATACTTTTTAACAGTAGTCTTATGTGACATCTCATTTTGAATCTTATGAATACAGTTGTCTGATAACTCTAGCAGTTTTTTTGGACTGTTGTATAGTTCTCTAACTCTATCTGCAATAGCTTTTGAGTCTTTGATAGGAACTATATAACCATTAAATCCATCTTCAATTACTTCCATACTTCCTTCATTCTCTGCAGCGATGACAGGAGTTCCTGAAGCTATAGACTCAAGAACTACTCGAGGCAGACCTTCTTTACGGATAGATGGGTGAATAAGCAGGTCACATGCAGCCATGATATCAGGTACATCATGGCGATATCCAGTTACATGTATACGCTCTTTCATACCACTGTTCTCAATTGCAGATATATAAGGTTCTTGCTCTATTTTACTACCTATAAGAAGGATATGTAAATCTTTGATATCAGCAAGGTATTGAGCTGCTTCAATAGCGTAAATCAATCCCTTATGTGGTCTAACATTAGCCACAAAAACAATATTAAAGTTTTCAGTATTAGTCCCAAACTCTTCTAGGTCAAGAGAGTTCTGCTTATACCAAGACTCATCATGACCTTTGTTGATAGTAACTATTTTTTTGGAGCTTGAAAATACCTGTTTAGATATATGTGTTTTAATAGCTTCTGCAACACAGATAACACCATCTACTCTTGGATGTAAAATATTTAGATATGAAGCTGGGTCATGTCTATACATTCCACCGGTAGTGCCTCTATAAACTACGAGTTTTGCTTTTGTACCAATACAGGCAAATGCAGCATTTGGAATAGTCCTTGAACTTGTTGCAAACACGATGTCAATATCTTTCTCTTTAATAATATTATGTGTTTTTTTAATGATTTTAAAATCTATCTTTTTTTTATGTTCAGTCTCTATAACATCTACATTATGTTCTAGATATCTCTCTATGTATTTAGACCCTTTATTTGTCATTACAGTAACATTGTGTCCTGCTTTTGCAAGAGAAACATAGATTTCAGCTTCTGGTCTGATGCTGTTAAAAGAGTTGCCTTTTGGTGTAAGTATCAGTATATTCATACTTTTGATTCCTTTTCTAATCTGCTTTGAGCTATAAAAATACCGGTAAATAGAGCAAATATTGCTTCTGAGAATTGTTGATGAAACATATTTTCAAAGAGGCTAGATATTGCATAAACACTGACAAAGATTACCATTAAGTTGTAGTTTTGTCTGTTTTTTATATCTAGTTTCAACATAGAATAAAAGATCATGATATAAAAAAACAGACCTATAATACCAAGCTTAACAGCCATTTGAATATAGTAGTTGTGGTAGTTGGGAAGATCTTTAACACATATTTTATCCAGATGTGAATTATCTATGTACTCTTTCATAGTTTCAGTATTTTTGGAGATGCCAATTCCACTTATAGGATTATCCAAAAATATTTCTGTACCTACAATCCACTGACCTAGTCTTTTCCCTAATGAACTACAAAAAAAGTCTTTATTATCTATTGCACTTATATTTTTGATTGTCATATCAACTCTTGATTCAAATACGGGACTTACTTGGTACGCTGTAGAAAATATGGAAACTACTAAAAGAGACATACTTAATAGAGCTACAATTTTATTCTTAATGTTTAAAAGACCTACTAGAATAAGAGAGACAGCAAAAGCTACTTGACCAGTTCTTCCTCCATTTAAAAATAGGTTTGATGAGACTGTTAGAAAGTATAAAAAATAAATAATTTTGTATTTTAATTGAGTCTCAAAAAAGAACCTATTGAGGAGTAGCAGTGAAGCAAATGCCAAAAACATTGAGTACTGCAGATGATTCATAAATGGTGATGGGTCTGATGCGCTTCCGTGACTTAATGTCCATAACTCAAAGAAAAGGCCATATGAAAGTACTTCACTTATAAACATTCCTGCTAAAAAAGCTGATATTGCGTGTGGTATATACTCTTTTTTTATACTGGTGGATATAACTAAAATTGGCAATAAGTACCAGAATCTTCTGATATAGTTTATGCCACTTTCTACGTCGTCTGTCCAGAGTAATGAGAGTAAGCCAAAAGCGATGAAGAAAGACATATATCTAACTACACTATTTGATTTCAGGTAAGAGATTTTTTGTTTAAAATTATCTGTAAAAAACCAAAGAATAAATAGTAAGAGAGTTGTTATCCCTATACCTGCCCGTGAAATTGGAACTAAAAAAGCATATAAAACAAAAACATAATTTATGTAATGATCTAAAGTCTTATTTTTTAAATTAAACATTAATTTCTTTTGTTAATTGTATGATTTCATTAACTGCTATTTCAGATATTGAGAAGTCATTTTTATTTAATTTATAATGATTTATTTTACTACTAGATTTCACTACTTTGTTTATAGGAGTTACATATACACGGTTAGTTGGGGTTGGTCCAAAGATAGTGATTGAAGGTATATTTAATCCCCATGCCATATGTGTAGGTCCTGTATCGTTTCCTATAAGTAAGTTACATTTGGAGATGACATATTTTAACTCATCTAATGAACCACGTGAGAGTACTGTTAGATATTTTGATTGTTCTTGCATCCAAATTGCTTTTTTATGTTCCTCTTCACTTCCCCAGACTATAAAGGTTTGAACTTGTAAAGTTTCTGCAATTTCCACAAACTTCTCTTTTGGATAATTTCTGCTCTCCCATGTAGATCCGATTACAAATAGGTTGAAAATATCTGGTAGATTTTCTACGTGAGAGGAAGAAAATAGAAATTTTTCTTTATCTAATATCATTTGCTTTGTTACTGCTATTCCTAGAGGTTCACAAATCACCGTTGCATTCCGGTCTATAGTGTTTGCATCGTAAGGAATTGACACTTTTTTATTGTAAAAGATAGAGGCGATACCCTCTCTTATAGAGTTTTTATCAAAACCTGAGATGATTTTTGCACCGATAATTCTAGAGACAATAGCAGACTTTAAAAGTCCTTGGGCATCTATCACGATGTCATAACTGTTTTTTGAGTAAGTTTTTAATATTTTGTATTGATTAAATATTTCACTTTTTTTCTTTTTAATAGATTTTAGATTAACTAGTAAAATATTATCAATATGTGGATTTTTTTCAAGTACACCCTTGAAGCCACTCTCAACTATCCAGTCTATCTGTGCATCTGGCATCTCTTCTTTTATAAACTGAAGAGCTACCATAGCGTGTATGATATCTCCCATAGCTGATAATTTTACAATACATATTTTCATAGGTGAATTCTACATTATAATTGATGAATAGTAGCTAATTTTTAAATTGTTTTTATTTTTTTGGTAAAATATATTAAAATTTAAAGAAACTTGGAATATTTATTGAAGCAGACTTTTAAGCGATTTTGGCCCTATTTAAAAGGGTATAAACTACAGTACTTTTTAGTATTTGTCGGGATTATTTTAACAGTTA